>OLVT01000263.1_pt1 | contig 61121 bp, 70 predicted proteins | sample 1673241 | NCBI WGS metagenome assembly OLVT01 (sample SAMEA3178936, study PRJEB25190) | human gut metagenome | biome: human gut; feature: human-associated habitat; material: faeces | place: Austria | collected 2013
AAGCTCCGCAAATGCTTCGGGGATTGTGACGGACTTCTCAAAGCGGTTGTTGATGAAATTTGTTACCGAATAAGCGTAAAAGAACCGACAAAACTTCGCCTGCTGGCTAATGAGGATGCAGATATGTGGGATGCTTACCGAGCAGTCGGTACCGTGGAAGAGTGCCAGGAAGCGGTGGAGAAGCAGAAGCCCCAAAAAGCACTTATTGAAACAATATACGGATATGGTGAGAAAAAATATCGATGCCCAGAGTGCGGGGAAACCTTAATGGGAGTGGACATATTTGCGGGATACTGTAAATGGTGTGGGCAAGCTATCATAAACTAAGAACCTCCCAATGGCACAATAATATATCACATACACTCGCCATTGGTGTTACATACAGGGCGGCACTGACCGGCCGCCCATTAAAGGAAAGAAGAAAAAGCAGTATTAAGGAAGAGCAGGGGGCTAGGATAAAATCTCTTTGCTGTGATAACGATTGAGTTGTAATAAGTCAGCAAGAACCTTCTGAGTAACCAGAAAGCCTGAGGGAAAATCAAAAGTAACGCGAAGAGACTGGCCCAAAAGGAAGAAATAGGATTCGGCCGTTTCGATTGAACTAAAGTTAAGATAGTACATATGACCTCCAGATAAGATTATTTGGAAAAATTATAATACAGGAGCAGAAAAAAATGAACAAGAAGAAAGACAAAATTTTTAGGGAAGATGTGCTGAAGCTGATCGAAGAAATGAGCGGCTGTGATGCGCAGGACGCAGAAGCAAAGGGATGGGATGCAGCCTGCAATGCACTGTATGAGGCGGTGGAGAGGCTGAAGCCGGGGCAGCAGGACAGGAGGAGAGGCCATTGAATATTAAAATAACCAGAAAACTGCTAGATGATTATAGAAAAATAAAGCGAGAGATACCAATACTGGAAATAGAACTGGAGGAAATGAAAACCACAGATTCCGGCATTGGAAACAGTACAATCCTTGACTACCGGACCGGACAGGCAAGGCCTCAGAGCGTTGTTGGTTTTGACAGAGAACTTTACAGGCGGAGAAAGAAAACACTGGAAAAGAAAAAGGCTCAGATTAAGGCTGTAGATCAGTGGATTAATCAAATAGAGGACGGGCAGACACGTTGTATCTTCCGGATGTACTACATAGATGGAATGACTTGGATAAGAATAGCAGCTAAGACAGGGTATACAGGAAATCCGGATTATCCGAGACGTCATATTCGAGATGCTTATTTAGAAAAAAATGAAATAAAATAAAAATGCCGTTTTTGCCGGATATGCCGTTTTATAATATAATGGAAGCCAAAGGCATTCAGGCCGGCGGCTTTCCTCCCCTAGTTTACATTAAACGCCGGGGAGACCCGGCAAGATGGATCTTTAGCTCAGCTGGTAGAGCAGATGACTGTTAATCATCAAGTCCCAGGTTCGATTCCTGGAGGATCCGTTGGCAGACGGAGGCCTGCTACCACATAAAACTTTCCTTTTATTTTTCACCCGGCTATATGCTGGGTGTTTTTGCGTTGTGTCTTAACTTTGTTTGGGAGTTTAAGCAGGTTCGATTCCTGAAGGCACATTTACCCGACAAAGAATTACCTGCCAGTTTGAAAAACAGGAAGGTGATATTGTGAATAGTTTTATCAGTTGGATTGGCGGCAAGAAGTTACTGCGCCGCCAGATCCTGGAACAATTCCCAGATCCAGGTACATTTGACCGATATATTGAAGTATTCGGCGGAGCTGCCTGGATTTTATTTGCGAAAGAAAAACATGCAAAATTGGAGGTCTATAATGATATCAACAGCAATTTAGTAAATCTTTTCAGGGTAGTAAAATATCACCCAGAAGCATTACAAAAAGAATTGAACTGGATTTTGATGTCCAGAGAACAATTTTTCGATTCTATTCAGCCGATGAAAGGACTGACAGATATTCAGAAGGCAGCACGTTTCTGGATTGCAATCAAGGAAAGTTTTGGGACAAGTTTGGATTCATTTGGCTTGGTACCTAAAGACATTCCAAAAGCAGTAGAGTTTTTAATGGAGGCATCAGACCGTCTGAAAAGAGTAGTGATTGAGCACCTGGATTTTGAGCACCTTATCAAAACATACGATAGGGAATCAGCTTTGTTTTACTGTGATCCGCCATATTATGAAGCAGAAAAGTATTATCCAGATCGATTCCAGCCAGAAGATCATATCCGTTTACATAACGCTCTGAATCAAATAAAAGGGAAATTTATTTTATCTTATAATGACTGTCCAGAAATCAGAGAACTATATAAAGGATATTGTATGATAGAGGTGGATAGAACAGATAACCTTCCCAAAGTGCAAGGAAGAAGGTATAGAGAGTTAATAATTAAAAATTATTAATTATCCACAATATGTTGATAAAAATGTGAATAACATACAAAATACAGTGTTTTTATGGCAGGCGAAATAAAAATTCTTTTTATGTATAATGAGATAAAAAATATAAGGAGGATTTTTATGGGAAACTATAAAAGAGATGTGGAAAAGTATAAAGCACTGTATTTGGAAATAAGCAAACGTCTTAAAAAGGCAGAAGAACTGGAGAATTGTTAATAAAGCATAAAAGTCTCATAAAGTCAGAGATACAAACCGGAAATAATAAGAAAATAGAAACTTATAGAACAATAATTAAGTTATTAAAAAGAAGAATAAGAACAACATGGCTAAAGAGTTCGCTAAGATATTCTACAAGAGTCGTGAATGGCGCAAGTGTCGGGAAAGCTACATTGCAAAGAGAAAAGCGATAGACGGAGGAATGTGTGAGATATGTCACGAGCGACTTGGATATTATGTACATCATAAGGTGTTGCTGACACCGGATAATATAACCGATCCAATGGTGGCACTCAATCATGACTTACTAGAGTATGCCTGCAAGCATTGTCACGACCGAGAAGAAGGCCATTTCCTTGACAGGGGAGAGAGAAAAGAAAAAAGATTTTTGTTTGATGAAAGTGGACAACCGATGCCGAGGCAATGACTCCCCCCTGTTTTGGAAATGCAGGTAATAAAAATTTCACCGAGTCCCCTAGGTCAAATTCTACAGATGAGATATTTGAGTACCCCCTCCCTTTGAGGGGGGTCTGGAAGGAGATGAGATGATTTGGAAAAAAGCAAGCGGATTAAAAAAGAGGAACGGAGACTTAATCAGATTTTTGTCAACGTGCCGGATAATAAAAAGAAAACCGTGGAAGGTCTCATCAAGAGAGCTGCTTTTATGCGCGCTTCCCTGGAAGATTTTGAGGCAGACTTAGATCAGGATGGCTTTGTGGAAATGTTTCGCCAGGGCGACCGGCAGGAACCCTATGAGCGGAAACGTCCAGTTGCCGATCTCTATAACACCATGAACACCTCCTACCAGAAAATCATTAAACAGCTCACGGATCTCCTTCCGGAAGAAAATAGAGAATCAGATGAGCTCCTGGAATTCTTGGGCGGCGGTGGTAAAGGTTGACAGAATTAGAAAAATATTTCGGCGGGATTCTGGACGGGAAAATAGTGGCCTGTGAAAAAATGAAACGGATCGCAGATATCCTGATGGAACAGTTTATAAATCCGGGGGAATTTCATTTTGATGAGAATATCGCAAATCGTCACATTGAATTTATAGAGCGGTTTTGCAAGCAGCCAACCGGAAAACTCGGTGTACCGCTCAGACTGCAGCTTTTTCAGAAAGCCAGATTCCAGGCTATTTTTGGTTTTGTTGATGACAATAATTTGAGGCAGTACAACGAAACACTGATTATTGAGGGCAGAAAAAATGGAAAAACCACAGAGACGGCCGCCATAGAACTGGACATGCTGATTAACGATGGAGAAGGTGCTCCACAGATTTACAATGTGGCCACCATGTTAGACCAGGCGAAGCTTGGCTTCAACGCTGCAGATAAAATGAGGCGGCAGTCTCCACTGCTCAAAAAGCATATCCGGAAGAGAGCCGCAGATCTTTACTGCGACCTCAACATGGGATTTGTTAAGGCTCTGGCCAGCAATGCAAACAGCTTGGACGGACTGGACACCCACTGCGGCGTCATCGATGAGCTGGCCGCCATTAAAAACAGAGATATCTACGACCTGGTAAAGCAGTCGATGGGAGCGCGTGCACAGCCGCTCCTTTTTTGTATCACAACCAACGGATTTGTGCGAGAAGGAATTTTTGATGCCCAGTATAAATACGCTGCCGATATTTTATCGGGAAAAGCGAATAATACCAGATTCCTACCATTTATCTATGAGCTGGACAGCGTCGAGGAATGGGACAAGGAGGAATGCTGGATTAAGGCAAATCCTGGACTTGGTACTATAAAATCGATGGACTACCTGCGCCAGATGGTTCAGAAGGCGAAGGATGACGACACCTTTAAGCCGACTGTGCTGGTAAAAGATTTTAACATGAGGCAGACCTCCGCAGCTGCCTGGCTCCGGTATGAGGATTTTGAAAATACGGAAGAGGTGGGAGCCGGATTCCGGTACGGCATCGGTGGAATGGATGCTGCGGATTCCGTGGATTTGAATGCTGCGAAATGTCTCTGCATGAGAAGAGACGATCCAAAGATTTACGTCCGGCAGATGTACTGGATTCCGCAGGCGGTACTTGATAAAGAGGAACTTTCCGGCGACAGAAAAGGCCGAGACAGTGTGCCCTATCAGCTGTGGAAAGACCAGGGCCTTTTGCGGACTGTGGAAGGAAATAAGGTGGATAAGAGAGTGATGCTTGACTGGTTCTGTGAATTAAGGGACCAGGAAGATATCTATATCCTTTATATCGGATACGACCCGTGGCATATTGATGATTCTCTTCTTCGGGAATTTCAAATGGAGTTTGGAGAAAAATCCATGATTCCGGTACGCCAGGGCGTGATCACTCTTAGCCAGCCCATGAAGGATCTGAAAGCCGACCTGCAGGCGAAGAAAGTCATATACGGAGATCATCCGATTGATAAGTGGTGCTTTTTTAATACCAATGTAAAAACAGATGTAAACGGAAATATCCAGCCCATCAAGGGTCTGGATTCCAGAGACCGAATTGACGGAACTCTGGCGCTGATTGACGCCTACAAGGTTTTACAGGACAAAATGGACGAGCTTCAGAGCCTTATCTAAGAAGGGAGTTGAAAGAGTGAAAATAGTTGAAAGAGTGAAAGCGTTTTTGAATGTCGGATCCAGAACGGCCTTTTCCATGATCACCGACACAGGAAATGTGTATGCTGCCTGGAATGGGAATATCTATGACAGCGACATTGTCAGAGCCTGCATCCGGCCATACGCAAAGGCAATCGGAAAGCTCACGGCCAAGCACGTGAGACGATTCGGCGGAAAAGTAGATGTCAACCCGGAACCCTATATCAGATTTCTCTTGGAGGAGCCTAACCCGTATATGGGAGGACATGCGATTCTGGAAAAACTGGCAACACAGCTTGCGCTTAACAATAATGCGTTTCTCCTCATTGTTCGGGACGAGAACGGGCTGCCCCAGCAGCTGTATCCGATTCCAGCCGTATTAGCTGAAAGCGTTTACATAGGCGAGAGGTTGTACCTAAAATTTACGTTCCGGAACGGAAGAGTGAGCACCTTCCCGTATGAGGAAATCATCCACATCCGAAACGATTTCAATGAAAATGATATATTCGGTACTTCTCCGGCTCCTGCTCTGTCACAGCTGATGGAGATTGTCAACACCACAGACCAAGGCATTGTTAAGGCTATCCGGAACAGCGGAGTTATACGCTGGCTGCTGAAATACTCCACTCCGATGAGAGGGGAGGATTTAAAGAAAAATGTGCAGGAATTTGTAGACAATTATCTGAGTGTTTCCAGCAGTACGTTCGGTGCCGCTGGCGTGGATGCAAAGGCAGACGCGATCCGAATTGAACCGAAAGACTATGTTCCTAATGCCTTGCAGATGTCCTCCACAGAGAAAAGAATCTATTCGTTTTTTAACACAAATGAAAAGATTGTATCATCCTCTTACACAGAGGATGAGTGGAACAGCTATTTTGAGATTGTAATCGAGCCGGTTGCTATCCAGCTGGCGGAGGAATTTACCAGGAAACTTTTCACGAGAAAAGAGCGCGGATTTGGGAACCGGATTTATTTTGATGCGGCCAATTTGCAGTGTGCCAGTTTGAGCACCAAGCTTGCCCTGCAGGCGATGGTGGATCGAGGCGCTCTGACACCGAATGAGTGGAGAGATACATTTAACCTGTCGCCGGTTGAGGATGGAGATAAGCCGCTTCGAAGACTTGACACCCAGACGGTGGACGGAGTGAAGGCGCTGTTGGACAGAATGACGCTGGAAAATATTGCAGAAACCAAAGAAAAGATCCTGGAGACATTGAAAGGAGGTGGAACAAGTGAGAGTGATTGATATTAAGGGAGAGATTATCAATAGCAACAATCAGTGGATTTATGACTGGCTGAGGATGGAGGCAACCAGTCCCAAAAAGATTTCCGATGCGCTGCAGGATGCTGGCGGAGAGGATGTGGAGATTCACATCAATTCCCCTGGCGGTGATGTATTTGCTGGATCTGAAATCTATACGCTCCTCCGGAGCTATTCAGGAAAAGTGAAAATCAAGATTTTGGGAATTGCAGCCAGCGCCGCGTCTGTCATTGCTCAGGCGGGAGAGTCGGAGATCAGTCCAACTGGCATGTTTATGATCCACAATGTCAAAACATGGTCTTCCGGAGATTACAGGGATATGGAATATACAGCCGAAGCACTGAGGGCGGCCAATGAGTCAATCATTAATGCCTACGTGGCCAAAACCGGCATGACGCAGGAAGAACTTCAGGGCCTGATGGACCGGGAGACCTATATGGCTGCCGCTCAGGCGGTAGAATATGGTTTTGTCGACAAGGTCATGTTCGCGGAACAGGTGCCAGAGCTTCGGAATGGGTTCGGGCTTTTGCCGGAAGAAACACTTAAAAAAATTAAAAATCTCATTAAGAATCCGACTCCGCCAGAGCCGGATATTTTAATGCAGAAAAATAAAGCAGCCATGAAATTAAAACTTTTAAATCTGAGAGGAGAAAAGTAAATGAACAGAACGGAGTATTTAGAAAAAAGGCAGACTCTTTACGCAGAGGCAGAGAAGTTAATTGAGGAAGGAAGCCTGGACGAGGCCGACGAGAAGATGCAGGCCATCACTGCGCTGGATGAGCAGTTTGAAAACGAGTCAAAGGCAGCGGCTAATTTAAGAGCTATGTCTCAGGTTCCGGCTCCGCTGAGAGGAGTAGGAGTAGGAGAAGTCTTTGGAACAGTAAAAGAGGAGGAAGAAGACATCTATAATTCGATCGAATATAGAAAGGCATTTATGAATTTGATGGTGAATGGCACACCAATTCCGGAAAAATTCAGAAATGAAGCTGGACCATCTAAAACCACAGACGTATCTGCTGCCATTTCCCCTGTGGTGGTGAAAAGAATCGTGGAAAAAATGCAGGTTATCGGAAACATTCTTCCTCTGGTTACGCATACGGCATTCCCTGCTGGAGCTGTGGTGCCAGTATCAAGTGTAAAGGCCGTCGCTTCTTGGGTGGCAGAAGGAAGTACCTCTGAAAAACAGAAGTTACCCCTTACCCAGATTGATATTAAAGGATATAAGCTCAGATGTGCTGTATCTATGACTTTGGAAGCCTCTGTAATGACTCTGGATGTATTTGAAACCTATTTTGTGAACTCTGTGTCCAAAGCTATGGTATGGGCGCAGGAAGAAGCATTCTTTAACGGAACGGGAACGGGCCAGCCAAAGGGAGTTCTGAAAGAAACGGTGGTAGATTCTCAGAATGTGGATATTGCGGCTGCAGCAGATCCGACTTACCAGATTCTGACAGAAGCCGAAGGACTCCTTCCGGCAGCCTATGAGACCAATGCTGTCTGGAACATGACGAAAAAAACCTTTATGAAATTTATGGGAATGGTAGATCAGGACGGACAGCCAATCGCAAGAATCAACTATGGGTTGGGCGGAGCTCCGGAAAGATACTTATTGGGGAGACGTGTGGAAATCAATGAACATATGATTTCTTTAGGAGCCACACTGTCAGGCGATACAGTAGTGGCATTCTTGTTTGACTGGGCTGATTACATGTACAACACCAATTATGCCATGAGAGTAAAGCAGTATGAGGACGATGATACGGAGGATCAGATTGCAAAAGCGGTTATGATCGCAGACGGAAAAGCGATCGATCTCCATTCTCTTGTTACTGTGACTAAAAAAAAACAGTAGAGCCTCCAGAAGAAGAGGAGGGAATAGATAATGAATCTGAACATATCTCTGGAAGAAATGAGGCTGATGCTAAGAATCAGTCATAACCTGATTGATGCGGAACTGGAAACGCTGAAAGCCTCCTTCCTGGAGGATCTGGCCATGTGTGGTGTAACACACATCCCAGATAATGATGCTCTTGTAAAATCGTGCCTCAGAATGTACCTGAGGTGGCAGGAGAATTACAACGGGGAGGCTGAACGGTACAAGGAAGCCTATACAGGGCTTAAAATTGCCATGTCACTTGCCGAAGAGTATAGAGAGGTGACGCCATGAGAAACGACATCTGCACTCTGATTGCTGCCTATGCAGATGGGGCAGAGATAAAGAGACGGGAGCTTGAAGTATTCTGCTCCCGGAAGTCTGCCGGCCGTTCTGAATATTACGCCGCCTATGCGGTGGGACTAAAACCAAAATTCGTTCTGGAAATCGACCCGATGGACTGGGAATCTCTTTCAGAACAGGGAAGTCAGGCAAACAAGGTTCTGTACAAAGAAGTGGAATACAATATCCTGAGGGACTACCAGACGGACGAGAGCACCATCGAACTGACTGTGGGGTGATCGCGTGGATGTAAATATTGAGTTTGAAGACGCCATTTCCGGTATAGATGATATTATAAATAATCTTCCACCAGAACTGTTAGATCAGGAAAAAGTGGTGCTCAGAAAAATAGGGAATGCCGTCAAAAAGAACGTCAAGCGTTATATGGAAAAGTCAGACATAGAACAGCGGGCAAAAAAAGTGGCTCCATCGAACTATGATGGAAGCAAGCCTTACAAACATATGAAGGATGATATTAAATCGTCGGTAAGGAAGGACAAGCTGGGAAATTATTATGTCAGCATAAGAGGCGGTAAAATGACAGGCTATAAATGGCATATGGTCAGTGATGGTCACCTCGCAAGAGACGGCTCCACGCTGGTTACAGGAGATAATTTCATGAAAAAAGCTGTTCAGGCTTCCGAGGCTGATGTCGACAAGCTGATTGATGAGATGCTAAGGAAGGTGACGGATGGATGATTGACATTAAAACAACTATTGAAAACACGCTTGGAATACCGGTTATTGAACTTTTTGAACCGGTTCTTCCTCCTTGCGCCACATGGTATCCCATATCAGATACATCCGGTCTTGAAGGGGACGGAAAACAGACAGAGGAAGTAAGCGGATATCAGATTGACTTATGGGACAGAGACAGGGAAAGAGTCAGGGAAAATGGAAGAAAACTGAAAGAGGCTATTCTTTCAAATCCTGACGTATCAATCCCTGAGCTGTCCTATTTTTATGACGTAAACGGGAAAATGTGGCGGGCGATGCTGACATTTTCGGAAGTAAGAAAGGAGTAAAAGATGGCTGGACAGAAATCAAAAAAAGCGAATCGAATCAACATCCAGAATGCTGTATACTGCAAGCTGCTGACGGATGAGAGTGGAAGCACAACATATGACGAGCCTAAATCATTGAGCCCTGCCATGCAGGTACAGCTGACAGCTACACTGGCATCCGGAATCCTGCACGGAGATGGAGTTCAGCAGGAGAACATTGCAAAAATCACAGGAATCTCAATGGTTCTTGATGTAAATAAAATCCCGATTGAGGATAGAGCAATCATTCTGGGAAACAAATATGAAAACGGAATCCTGGAAGAGGTAGGAGGCGATGAGGCACCTTACATCGCAGTGGGTTACGAGGTTCCGGAAACAAACGGATACAAGGAACTTATCTGGCTGTTAAAAGGCAGAGCACAGCCATTTAACAGCAACGTGCAGCAGTCTACAGAGAATATCAACTTCTCAACAGACAGCATCACGATCAACTTCATACCGAGAGACTCTGACAAGAGAATCCGGTTCTTTGGAGATACGGCAAATGCAGATCTTACCGAGCAGCAGGTGAAAAAATGGTTTACAACCGGTCCATCTGTTCCACCGGCACCGGGAGCATAAGGAGGGAGTATGAGAAAGAAAATCTGTGTTCAGGAAGCGGATGAGGTAGAAATCCGCTTCCGTGACAAAACCTATGTGGCTACATTTAACATGAGAGCGGTTGGATACATGCAGGAGGCTCTTCAGGGGCTGGATGTAAAAAACCTGTCCTATGAACACTTCGCCGGTCTGACGCTGTATGCAGGTCTTAAAGTGAATCATCCTGACATTACACAGGAAGAGGCGAATGCTATGGTTCTGACCATGCGTCCATCTGACATGGGAGAAGTGATTGAATCCTATGTTCAGTCTGTCAATGGAGTAAGCGTTTCGGACAATGAGGAATCGCTAAAAAAAGCACTCGCTCAGATACTCGGGGGAAAGGCTGGCCAGTAAAGAAAGAGGCTCTGGAGATTGATTACGATCTCCTGTATTACCGTTACTGCGTCAACCTTGGCCTGTCTGAGCGGAATTTTTTCAACAGCCCCCTGAAAAAAGTGTTGAAAATCCTATCCATTCATCAGGAACAGAATCAGGAACAGGAAGAAGAAATCACGGAAATTAAGTCAATGCGAGAGATAGAGGGGTGGGAGAATGGCTAACCAATACAGGAAAACAATCGTCCTCGGCCTCGATTATAGCGAATTTTCCGGGGGAATTTCAGAATGTAACAGAAAAATGGGACTTCTGGATGCCGAAATGAAATATGCGGCAGAAAGAGCGAAAGGGTTCGGCGATGAAACCGATCAGCTGAGAATTAAACAGGAAGGCCTTACACAGAAAATCATTCTACAGCAGAAAATCGTGGAACAGCAGGCACAGGCATACGATAAGGCGATGCAGAAATACAACGGTACCGGAAAAGCAGTCGACAGTCTTGATAGAGCCTTGCTGGCATCGAGAACAACCCTCCAAAAGTACGAAAACGAGCTGAAAGACACCACAAGCAAGCTCGACAAGATGGAAAAGAGTGAGAACGAGGCAGAAAAGACAAGCCGGAGTTTCGGAGATACGATACGGGATGTCGCTGATGCCGTAGGAGTTGAAACATCTCCTCTTGTGGAAAAATTAGCGGAACACTTTGACGGACTTGACGAAAACATCGGAAAGGCCATTTTAACCACAGGAACGCTCGTCACCACTATGGGAGCATTATCTCTAAAGACAGCGGATCATGCCAAAGAGGTGATTAATGTGTCGCAGACTATGGGAATGACTACAGACCAGTATCAGATATGGGACTATGTTCTTAAATCTGTAGGCTATGACGCTGAGAGTGCTTCTGGAGATTTAGCAGGACTGGCAGAAAAAGCAAAGGACGCGGCAGACGGAGGAAAAGACATGGCTTCGGTATTTAACGAGGTCGGAATATCAGTAAAAGATAGTCAGGGAAACCTGAAAAGTCAAAATGAACTTTTTCTTGATTTAATCTTAAATCTTCAAAAGATGGAAGATGAAACCAGAAGAAATGCCATAGCATCAGACCTTCTTTCTACAACCGGAGAAAAGATCGTTCCAATTCTCAATATGAGCAAAGAGGAACTTGCTGGACTCATGAGACAGGCGAAAGAAACCGGATACGTAATGAACGAAGATTTATTGCAGAGTGCATACGATGTCAGCAACGGAACATTGGAGCTCAACGCAAAAATGGAAGCTTTAAAAACGAATCTCGGAGCTGGATTGCTTCCTGTACTGGAGTTTTTTGTCGATTTGCTTAATGCAATTCCTACCCCTGTTCTTTTGGCCATAACCGTATTTGGAAGTCTGGCAATGGTAATCGTATCAGTTAGCAAAGCTGTCACAGCATATCAGACCAATGCTCTTTTGGCAGCAGCGGCCAATACTGCCCTTGGTGTATCAGGAGGAGCAGCGACGGCAGGTCTAGGACCGTTGCTTGGTATTCTGCTTGCAATCGCTGCGGTTATCGCCCTGATTGTGGGCGGATCTGCAGCACTCGATCAGGCACTGAGTTCAGCATCCAAGGCAGCGCAACAGGCAGCAAACGTAAAGCCGCAGTACAACGCCCGCGGTACTGATAACTTTGAGGGCGGCCAGACATGGGTAGGAGAGGAAGGCGCTGAACTTGTCACTCTTCCGCGCGGCAGCCGTATCCTTTCACATCGGGATTCCATGAAAGCTATGAGAGGTTCTGGTGGGAACACATACATTTTCAACATTAATGCGGATCAGGTCGATGATTTCAACCGGCTTGTGAGGCTGGCAAACGAGGAACGCACCGCATTCCGGACAGGGAGGGTGAGAATTTAATGCCTACAGTAAAAGCAACGCTTGTATATGATACATATGTAAACGATGCGTCAAAAGGTTCCAGTTACGATACTGCAGATTTCGCCAGTATGGCAAAAACCTACCGAATTGCAGTGCAGCAGTACAACATCCCGGCGCTTCAGGATGTGATTCTGAACTCCGCGAAGCTGCGGTTATTCGTTGATGAATCGGTATCCGGCGCCACAGTAACAGCCACGCTTTATGACCAAAGTAAAAAATTTAGTAAGCTGACCTACAATGACTGGATTCCTGTCATGGACAGAAAAATCCTTGATGGTCAGGGAACATTTACATTTTCGAGTGGTTCAAGCAGTTATGATGAATGGATTGAGCTCGACATTACCAACCTTATTCTTGGAAACTTCGGAAAAAACAATTTTACTCTTGGGATCACCACAGACAAACCGACATTTACAATCATCCAGACAAGCCGGAACACGAATGCACCGGAGATCGTGATTGACTACCGAGATGCGACTCCGTTCGCTCCGACTATCATATACCCAGATGGGGAAATTGTGGAAAATGTCGGAACAATGAGATTCCAGTGGAGACACAACGCATCTGGAGGAAGCCCACAGTCTAAATTTGAACTTGGCTGGAAAATGCAGTCAGACGCTGATTGGACAACCGTAACACAGTCCACGGCAAATCAGTATTATGACATCGATGCCTCTAAATTCAAAAATGGAATTGTAGAGTGGAGAGTTAAGACCTTCAACTCGAAAGGACTCTCTTCTGAGTATTCTACCGCCCAGTTTTTCGTGGTCGGAAAGCCGGGAAATCCGTCTATTGCCAGTATTAAAAACGATGCGATCACAGAGATTGCATGGACGGCGAATAAAAGCGAGGAAGCATCAGCAAGGCTGGAGATCAGCCAGGGCGGAATTGTGCTGATATCCAGCGGTGAGATTGCAGCCGGAATCACTGATACGTGGAAACCAAATATCATGCTTCCGAATGGTTCCTATGTAGTAACCCTCGAGATATCTAACATTTATGGCATCTGGTCGGAAAAGATTGCGAAAACATTCAACATCGGGGCCAGCGCACCGGCCAGACCATCGATAGAACTGTACAGCTACGGCGATTATGTGCTTTTGACTTACACCGGAGCTGATACGGAGTTTTTCATTTACCGCTCAGAGGAAGGCGGGGAATTTATTCCAATAGCGAGAGTCAGAGAAAAAGAATACCGGGACTATTCCGTAATGAGTGGAAAAAGGTACAGCTACTTTGTAAGAGCGTATTCCGGAGGCTATACGGACTCAGAAAAACGGGATATTTCTATATCATATCGAGGATATATTATTTCTGACATTCCAGGAGAAGACCGTGTAACAGCTTATCTCAGTGAAGAGGAGTATATCAATCACGAAACGGAACACGAGTTTGATGTGGCTCTCACACAGTATATCGGAAGGGAATATCCGGTCAGAGAAGCGAGTGGGTTCAAGGGAAAGGCTGTGAGCCTGGAGTTCTATCTGAAAGATAGGGACTATCAGGCACTGGTTGAAATCCTCGGAAAGAATCAGTCTATCTGTATCCGGTGCGAAGATTTCATCGAAAGATGCAGTATTTCGCAGTACAGTTCCACAAGAGACAAGCTTCTGGGCGGCTATTATGTCAGCCTCACCGGAAGTAAGATTGATTTTAAGGAGGCGGTTGACTATGCGTAATCTCGCACAGGGAGGATACACAAACGAACAGGTCCTTTCCATGCTCAGGGATAACCGGACAATCGCCTTTGAGTATGCACTCCTCAATCAGGACGAAAAACTGATCCGGTGGATTTCAAAGGCTTCCGGATCCGTATCCTTTAACTCCGGTCAGGAAATCATGGGAACCGCCTCTTTTGAGGTTCTGAAAAATGAAGTCCTCGGTAACTACTACACAACCGACATGAGAATTTCCCCGTATTTTAAGCTTATGACCCCGACAGGGTGGTTAAAATGGCCGTTAGGAGTGTATATCCTGACTACTCCGAAACGGTCTGCGAAATACGGAAAAATCCACAGCCAGGTGGAATGCTATGATAAGGGAATTATCCTGAAAGAGGACAAAATCACAGACAGGTTATACATTCCGCCGGGGACGAACTACGTAAACCAGATCCGGAGTGTGATTGCATCTGCCGGAATCAAGGTGGTCAATATCCCGTCCTCTCCGCTGACCTGCAGCACCGGTCTGGAATACGATATCGGCACTGAGAAACTGCAGATAGTAAATGACCTACTCTATGCTATCAACTACACTCCTTTACACTTTGACTCTGCCGGGATCGCGGTCAGTGCCCAGTACATCGAGGCAATCGGACGGAACACGGAAGAGTCATATATTACAGACAAGTACAGTGTGATAGCGGACGGAGCCACGCAGACCAATGATTTGTACAACATTCCGAATGTGGTGGTCAGGTATACGGACAATCCGGACGGAGTTCCATTGAGAAGCGTATACACGAATGACAATGCCGAGAGTCCTATCAGTACAGTACGGAGAGGACGAAAGATTGTAGATGTAGAGTCGGTGAATGATATCGCAGATCAGAAAACGCTGGATGCCTACACAAGGCGAGTTGCCATTGAGAAAAGCCAGATCAATGATATTGTGACTCTTCCTACCGCCCTGATGCCGCACCACGGATACAAAAACTGCCTGTATGTACGACATGATACTATGGAAATCGGTTCTAAATACATCGAGGAATCTTGGAGCATGGAACTCACGGCCGGTGGAACGATGAATCATAATCTGAGGAAGGTGACTTTTATATGATGTATGAAAATGGAACAGAAAAATATAGAGAAATGGAAAGAACAGTCAATCCTAAAAAGGCCACATATAGAATGGCGAAAGTGACGACTGTTTCAGGGAGCCGTCCGTATCTTACTTTTAACGGAGAAACGGCGCAATCCGGAAAGCCTTATAAATACTTATCCTCCTATATTCCAGCGCAGGGAGACTATGTTCTGGTAGCCGTGGTGGGGGGAACACACGTCATTCTGGGAAAGGTGGTGTAGAGATGACACAAAGTGTGGTATTGAATTTAAAAGATCCAACTACCTTAGAGACGGGGATCGCATTTACACAGGGGGATTATGGTGAGGAGGCTGTGTTGCAAATCCTTACAAAAGATGATGATACATATATAACAGATGCGCTCTCGGCCTCCATTTCCTTCACGCGCTCAGATGGATACATAGTCACGGGAGAATTAACTGGGGGAGGAGGAATCTATCAATATCAATTTAAGGGGAATGAACTGCAGAGCGCAGGAAAGGCGGTTGCTGTGGTGACTCTGGAGTTTGAAGGCGGGAGAGTATCAACAGGAAGCTTTGCTTTTAATGTAAGGTATAATCCCATGTTTGATCGTGGAATTGATGCAGGACCATATATCTGGGAACTGGAGAAGATTGTAGCAAGCGCAAAATCGTATGTAGAATACCTCGAAACCCTGATAGAACAGCTGAAACCGGGAATTGGAAGCACGGCCCTGACGAAGGCGGATCTTGTTAATGGTTTCGATCAGGTTGAGGCCGGAATAAAGGCGCTGGATGCGGCAGCAGGAAAAAGATTATGGGATAAATTTGGAGATTATATTCTGAAGAACCAGATCGTCAATAACCTTCTTGCAACGCAGCCAGGAAATCCCTTGGACGCAACTCAAGGTAAAATATTGGCGGATAAATTTGCTCAGTTAAATAGCGAGTTGACTCAATCTTTAGATAGTCCATACGCCTTTAAAGGTAAAATTTATTTTTATCGTTTAGGCAATATTAAAAAAATCTATATAGATGGTTTTAAAAATATACCCGTAGGAAAAACAACGGTCATCTGCACCATACCCAAAGATTATCTGCCTACTATATCTGATTACTCATGGGACAAAAGCAATGTTTCGGATCAACCTTATAGGGTAGGGCTTCTCAGAAACGGGTCATTATCCATCCATGTATATACAACCAACTTTTCCGGTGAAAATAATACTATTTTTGACGAGGTTTATTTTTGATTGTGCTTTTTCCTTACTCATGCAAATCATAATTTTACTGCCAAATTCTTACTCCATTTTGCCCTTCCCGTGTCTTCTCCCATCCACTCTTTTTACTCTTCATTGTTTATCTAACCACAAAAAGGCCACCCCGCAGGCCGGCCTAAAAAATCTTATTTAACCGGCCTTTTTACGCTGCCGATAAACGTCTGAAAGACTCTCTGACGTTATCTTGCTTGATATTGCAGTAGATCAGCGTCGTCTCCATCTTAGTATGTCCCATGAGTACCATGACCTCTTCGATCCGCATCCCTCTTGCTAACAGATCCGTCGCAAATGTCCTTCTAAACCGGTGTGGATGAACATTCCCCACTCCTGCGGCCCTTCCTATCTGTTTTAACAGGTACTGCACTCCTGCCGGAGTCATGCGATTATAAGGCTTCTTTGTGGCCGCAAACAGAGGCTTTTCTGAGAGTTGTTCCAGAGTCAGCCCTTCTTTTTTCATTCGCTCTTGCAAGTACCTGAACAGATGGAAGCAGGCCGAATCTGTTACATACAGCTTCCGTTCCTTGCGTCCCTTGCCCATTACTTTAAACTCCTGCTTGTACAGGTCAATGTCTCCCACGTTAAGGCTGCATAGCTCAGAGACTCGTAGTCCCGTGCTTAAAAGAAACTCTATCAGGGCTCTGTCTCTTGTTCTGGTGCAGGAAAGACGCATCGCTTCCAAATCCCTGCTTGTATATGCTTGCTTGATTGTACTTTCAATTTTCAATGTGCCAATTCTTTTTATAGGATTCTCCTGTGCCATTTTTTCTGCCGTAAGAAACTCCCAAAAGCTATTAAGGTAGCGCATCCGGTTCTGAAGCGTTACCATGCTGATTCCCTGCCGCTCTCTTAGCATCCCGAAATACCAGCGCAGATCCATAACCGTCATATCATCAAAACACTTGTTGATTGCTGTCCGGCAGCTGCTGATCTCTCTGAGATACTGTTTTAAGGTATTATCCTGCCTGCCACAGATTTTTTTGCTGGCAACAAACAGCTTAACTTTATGTGTATCTCCGTCAGTCCCTGTGTTCTGCAGCTCATATTTGTCCTCTGCAATTTTTTTGCCGTGGAACTGGATATAAAGGACATTCTGAAGCCTGTCCAACTGCTCCTCATCCAGATATTCCGCCATCTGTCTTACTACATTCATTAACAATTCTTCCATTTTGCTCTCCTTTCGCGTTTAAGCATAGCAAAAAGACTGGAAAAGAGCTGCTGTTTTGTAAGATTTCAGTGGTAAAATTATGATTTTATTCGGCAGCTATATAGGCTGCAGAGAAGCGGGAAGGGCTAAGGGACGCTATTTCTTGCCCGTAATTGTATGCAACAATCCACCCAATTTTGGATATGGTTATCTGTATGGTGCCGCCAGTCGGCGGAGATGTCATCAATATATAATCTTTTACGGGTAAAAATTTCTGCGGAAGTTTCAGAATCTGAACTTCTTTCGATGGCACCAGCTTTTTGATATCTCCTCCATAGCTACAGTATACAATTCGTCCTATCCTATAAAACTGAACATAATCATTAAAATATTCGCTATTTGTAAAGTTTTCGCTTGTATCGCTATTTTCCGTCCCAAAGCGGAATAGTTTTTTTAATGCTGCCATTAACCCCATACTCTAGGACAGCCCACTTGTTGTTAATAACGAGTTGAGTATATTCATCGGCTGTTCCGGCGCGAAAGTAAAAGCCAGATCCGCTCTCTAAAGTTACAGGTTTTTTGATATTCAATCCAGGTGTTATATCGCTATTTAAAGTTTGACCAAGCAATCCATTTGTCAAAAAACTTTCTGCGATAGTAGATATTGTTATCATCAATAAACATCTGCACCAACTTTGACGGAACGGAAACAACAAGTAATAATCCAGAAAAATAAGATCCGGTATCTGGTGCATCCGTAACGGCAGATGCAATTTTATCTACGATATATGCTCCAGTATCAGTGATATTATTTAAACTGCCGTCAGGAATATTGTCTACTGTATGGATAATGGTATCGCTATTTATCGAAGCTGGATGGCCATTAAAGTACCCTTGTATTTGTAGGTTTTTCTGGAGTATCCATAGCTATATAGGTTAATAGTTACATCTGCTGTAGGCTCTACAAACATCCAGTTAGTACAACCTCCTCCTGAGTGCATCGTTGTTCGCACTGTTATTCCTCCAATAACGCGAGCATCACCGACACAGTTAAGGAATGCGCTCATAATAGCACTACTGTCACTCTCCGACGTTGTCAGGCTACACAAAATAAGGTATTGATGCCCCGGCTTAAGGGCAAGCGAACATACTATTTCGTCTGTGCCGTAAACAGCATCGATTTCATTGTAGGCGGCAATGATATCGCTATTTAAACCAGATAATCCTGCCCTGATCATAAAGGGCTTTAATATACAAAAATTTTTATAAAGGAGGTGCTCATAATGAGCAAAGATAAATTAATTTTAAAGGACGGAACAACCATCGAACTGGAATCCGGATCTTCTCTCGATGCCATTAAGGCAGCGACAGAAAACCGGAAAACTATGCTGGAGCAGTGGGAGATGCTGACGCCGGAAAACCTGAAGGAGGTGAAAGTACAGAATGGGGACGGACTTACCATTGGAATCTATCAGGAACTTGTGCTGCTCTCTGAAACCTCTGTAGTGACTTCTGACGGATCTGTACTTACAACTTATCACCTAAGAGAAAAAACGGACACAGAGAGGCGCCTGGAAGCTCTGGAGGCAGGGCAGGAAATTCAGAACGGCGCAATATCCGATCTGGTTCGGTGACAAGTGCGATTGCAGAGCAGATAGGAGGTGAAGAGTAATGGGAGCATTTTATGGGATGCAGATCAAATCCGGAAACATAACGATTGAAGATGTACCGAAGCTCTGGAAAGCATCGGTTGAAAAATGGCTGAAAGAAAATCCATAGGAGGGAAGACAATGAAAAGAGAAGTTGTAATATCTATTCAGGGAGTGCTGGCAGCTGTAGGAGCATTTTTGAGCAATAAGCTGGGGATTTTGTTTCCGCTGCTGAGTTTGTTATTTACTGCCATGGTGGTGGACTATATCACTGGTATGCTGGCAAGCAAACGGGAGGCCATTGATCACCCCGGGGATCATAATTATGGTTGGAGCTCTAAAAAAGGAGCTAAGGGGATCATCAAAAAAGTGGGATATGTCTGCGTAATTGCGGCGGCTATGATTTTAGACTATGTGGTAGTAAAAACGGCGGGGCAGCTTGGCTTCCAGGTGCCGGCCTCGGCGATTTTTGGGCTGCTGGTGACTGTCTGGTATTTGCTCAATGAGATTTTGTCGATCGTAGAAAACGCAGGCCGGATGGGAGCGGATGTGCCGTCCTGGCTGTGCAATTATATCGCTGTACTGAAAAATAAGATAGACACATCGGAATCACAGGAAAACGGTTAGAAGGAGGTGATCCACCATCTCCGGGCCAGGCGGAATCCAGGCGAAAACAATTAAAATACATATTCAGGCAGAGGGCCGGAAAGGGGAAACATGGGAAGAGATATTACACAGTGCCATCCTCGCCTTCAGGAGGCTTTTAAGCAGCTGGCAGTAAAATGTAATGCTCAGGGACTGACTATCGGGCTGGGGGAGTGCTTCAGGACAGTAGCGGAGCAGGATGCTTTGTATGAGCAGGGCCGAACAAAGCCGGGGAACATTGTTACCAATGCGCCGGGCAGCAGCTACAGCTCGCAGCATCAGTGGGGGATTGCTTTTGACTTTTACCGGAACGACGGCCAGGGGGCCTACAACGAGGCAGGAGATTTTTTCCGGAGCGTTGGCCAGGTTGCAAAAAGCCTTGGACTTGGCTGGGGCGGTGACTGGACAAGTATTGTAGATAAACCACATATTTATCTGCCGGATTGGGGAAGCGGAACCAACATATTAAAGCGGAAGTATGGCACGTTTGAGCAGTTCAGAACAACCTGGCAGGGAGAGAAAAAGGTGTGGGAATATCAGAACATTGGAACCAGCACAGGACAGGTAGAAGTAACAGCCTCCTCACTGGTTATCAGAGATTCACCAGGTGGAAAAGACACAGGAGGAAGATATTACAGATGGGATAGGATTGTGCCTCTTAAAAAGGCATTGTTAGGCCCTGAACGATGGTTTGAGACAGACAGAGGATGGATCAGTGCCGATTACCTTCGGGGGTGGATTCTGGAGGACGGCCGCTGGTGGTATTTGCAGCCTGGGTATACTTACCCAACAGGCCGGCTTGAGATTATCGACGGAAAGTGTTACTGTTTTGACTACAATGGATGGATGATGACACGGGATAGGATCCAGGATGATGGCGAAATAATCTGACAAAAAAGGGCTGCAGGAAATGCGGCCCCTTTTTAATACTTACTCTTTGATATAAACAAGAGGATGTAATCGATCTCGACCATATTTTTTCCCCTGATGTTTTAGCAAACGTATTACTCTGTTATATGTAGAGACATCAATTAAGGGAGGATAAAACCCTCGATAAAGCTGACCGCGAAAACGGTTGTATCCACAGTATATGGGGTTACTGATGATTACCATAATGCTATAGGCACAAGGGATTCTGCCTCTCTTGCCTCGATAGCCGCGCTCTTTGCATAATTTAGCTACTTCAGATAAATTTTTTCTTTCGAGGTATAATTGTATAGCATAGCGGACATATTCGGCCTCTCGCTCATTTATAATAAAAGTGTCTTTGCCATATTTATCATATCCAAGCACTTCGCTGCAGGTGCGCTTACCAGATGCTGCACGGGTTTCCATAGCGGCCTTTACTCGCTCTCCCGTAAGCTCTCTTTCTAGCTGTGCAAAGACGCCCACTATACCAATCATAGCTCTCCCCATAGATGTCGATGTGTCAAAGGCTTCGGTGTACGATACCATATCTATACCCCATCTGGCAAAATTCTCCATGGCAGAATACAAATCTTGGACACTCCGGGTAAAGCGGCTAAGAGCCCAAAATATAACGGTGTCAAAGTGCCCTTGTTCGGCGTCATGCAATAATCGCATCATATCTGGGCGATGGTCTATATTTTTTGCACTAATACCTTTGTCAGCGTACAAATCATAGACTTGGTATCTATGATCTGCACACCATTTGCGGAGAGCGGTTTCCTGAGCTTCGAGCGAGTAGCCCTCGCGAGCCTGATCGAGGGTACTCACTCGAATATAGATGGCCGCTCTTTTGAACGTATTATTCATTTTCAATTCTCCATCCTGACTCTTCGAGCAGTTTTATAGCATTGTCAAGCATATCGTCTATTACATCTTTCTCATACCATCCAATCCCAGATACAATGTGGACGGAAGATGAAGAATAAATGGAACAAGAATTGCTGTCTAAATAGGTATCACACCAAACCCTGGAATCATCAGTATCAATGCGTATCAAAAAACAATGCCGACGATCCGATCTAATCCATTCCTTGCCCTCCTTATAAGCCTTCTCAATCTGCTTCTTTAACTGTTTTTTCAAAATTTTCATTGATTTTTACCATAGAGGTTTGTACAATAAACCTGCCCTTTCTTTTTTTATTTTGGGTGTCGGCTCCGCTGAACTGTCCAGGCGTTGCGGAGCTGGCTTATATTATCCATAGATCCACTTTTTGTTAAGAGCATCTACATGATCATATTTTTTATTATGATATTTGTTGGTGTCTAAATCAACATAGCCGCATTTATAAGTACCTTTATGACGCCCTGCCATACTGCGGCAGATTATGTAGATATATTCAAAATTTCCGTCTCTGCGTGTCCAGATAGTACGCTCAACGCCGGCATTGATATGGATGTTTGCATAAACCATATCTTCAAGATTTTTCTTTAAAGTTTCAATGATATTCTCGGATGTGCTTTTTGCTTCTGCCCATGCTTTTCTGAGGCAAATTGAAATCGACATTTCCGTTTTTTTAACAAGCTCCCAAGCTCTTTTCATAATGACTGATAAATTATATCTTTTCATATCTATCTCTCCTTTGTTCTCTCTGTTGATGATTATATTATAATATATGACCCCATATATATCAAGGGAAAAACTATACAAATATGACCCCATATATTTGTCAATTTTGTATATATACCCATATAACAAAGCGTGTTATACTTATATCGGAGGTAAAAGAAATGGGAAACAAGTACACAGAAGCGCAAGCGGCAGCTACAAAAAAATATTTGCAAAGCATGGGCGAGTATAAATTGAGAGTAAGCAAAGAGGACAAAGAAAGATACATGGATTATGCAAAAGCAAACGGGATCAGCCTCAATGCGCTCATCATTCAGGCAGTAGAAGAAAAAATGGAAAAAGACTCAAAAGAAAAAGATAATGTCTAAAAAATTGTCTAAAAAACCTATAGGAAAACTGATTTTATAAGGTTTGACATTTTGACTTTTAATCAAGTTGTCCGGGGTTCGAATCCCCGATGCCTCATCCTTGAAAATAAGCGGGAAGCCTTTAAAATAAGGGCTTTCCGCTGTTTTTGTTATGATAAAAACTGACTGGAGACTGCCAAACGCAAAGAAGACCTGATAACATTTTTGGACAGACTGAATATGATATGTAAAATGATATATGATAATAAAGGAAACTTGCATGAGAGATATCACATTATGTCATCCAAGACTTCAGCATCTGGCCACTCAGTGGCAGAAGGAGTGTCTGGATCAGGGGATTATTGTGGAGATTGGGGAAACGCTCAGGACTGTAAAGGAGCAGGATGCGCTGTATGAGCAGGGCAGGACAAAACCTGGGCCGATTGTTACAAATGCAAAAGGGAGCAGCTATTCCTCACAGCACCAATGGGGGATTGCCTTTGATTTTTTTCTAAAAATGGATATTAACGGAAATGGAGCTGTAACAGATGATGCCTTCAACGATTCTACGGGAATGTTTGAGAGGGCAGCTTCTGTGGCAGAGAAGCTGGGTCTCGGATGGGGAGGCAGATGGACGAGTATTGTGGATAAACCTCATTTATATCTGCCGGATTGGGGAAGCACAACGAAAGAATTGAAGAAAACTTATAAAAATCCCAAGGCATTTATGGCGACCTGGCCGAAAAAGGCAGATGAGGGCTGGAAGATGGCCCAGGACGGCATTCGCTGGTGGTACCAGTATTCAGATGGCTCCTATGCAAAGGATGGATGGTTTTGGATGGAACGAAACAGTGCCTGGTATCTGTTTGACAGGGACGGTTATATGCTGACTGGACTTCAGAAAGATTCAGAAGGCCAGTATTTCTTTCTCTGGCCTGAGCATGATTCCAACGAAGGAAAATGTATGGTGACAGATGACAGGGGGGCCCTGAAAATTGTGTCAAAGTATGATTTTGACAGGCATAGATACATTATGTAAAGTGAAGACAGGATGAATGGGATGCATGCGAGAAAAAGAATTAAAGGGAATGGAAACAGCAAACCAGAAAGAGATGGCGGGAAAAGAAAATCGTCAGAATTTGTTAAGTTGTTTTATTCCATGCTTATTGATATAATCGCAGTTAGATAAACCTCATGAAAGGACAGAAGATGGGAATCAGAAAGGATGGAAGATGAAAGAAAACCTGAAAAAAAGACTGAAAAATAGAGGAAAAAGGCTGATGGCCGCGTTTATGGCGGCATTTATGATGTTTCTGGCAGTGCCGGCCGGGGAGAGCAGGGCTGATGAAAACGGATTGCTGATCGAGGCCATTCAGCAGGGGCAACAGCCTGGACAGCCGGCTGTCGGCTCGGCTACAGACTCTAAGGAGGAGGCGTATCTGGGAGGAGCAGCGCTTACAATGCTGGCTTCTCAGACTTCCGGCCAGAATATGTCGTTTCTGCTTCAGACAAATAACGGGGAGGTCATTGTCATAGACGGCGGGCTTGATCAGGATGCAGATCATCTGGTGGAGACGATTCAGTCTATGGGAGGCAGGGTGTCTGCCTGGCTGATCACGCATCCCCACAGTGACCATATCGGAGCTTTGACAAATATTTTAAACAGGAATCCCGTTCCAGTGCAGATTGACAGCATCTACTACTCCTTCTTGTCCAGGGAACAGTATGAGAAGGGCGATAATATGGGGCGCATGTCAGATTACGATAATCTGATGGCTGCATTTTCAAAGACAGCTCCGGAAAAGCTGCATACTCCTCTCTCAAAGGGGCAGGAATTCTGGGTGGACAACGCCAGAATTACCGTGATGAATGAGCCGTTTTACACAGAGTACAGTACATTTAACAACAGCTCAGTGGTTTACAGGATTGACATTAACGGGAAGAGGATTATGTTTCTCGGGGATCTGGGATGGGAGCCGGGAACCAGGTTAATTCGCATGTGGAATTATAATGAATTGGAATCGGATGTTGTTCAGATGGCACACCACGGCCAGGACGGAGTGGGGGAGAATCTTTATCAGGTTCTCCATCCGGAAATCTGCTTTTGGCCTGCTCCGGACTGGCTCTGGGACAATATGAAGGACGGAGTGGCAGGCGCAGGTTCCTACAATACGATGAAAACACGGGCATGGATGGAGCGGATAGGAGTCCAGAGAAATTATGTTGCCAAGGACGGAGATCAGGTGCTCCGTTAAGGATGGAATGGTACCGGGACATGCAGCTCTGATATGCAGATAAGAGGCAAAAAAGAAGTAAAAGAATGACATGCAGGAATATCCTGCCCTGGTATGACAGATACCCGGGCAGGACATTCCTGCTTTTTTTACAGGAGGCTGAAAAACAAGGAAGGATTTACTGCTCAGGAAGGGGAGGGGACGTTTCTGTGCGATTTATTTTCAGAAAAACGGTGGAAAAAAAGGGAGTTTTACCTTAAAATAATTACAATAACTGTTTGAGGGAATGCCTGTGATGGGATGTGTTTGGCAGGAGGAAGTTTTTATGAAAAAGCAGACATTGCTTGAGCGGACGGCGGCTCAGGTGAGAATGGGGCAGACGGAAGAATTTGAAAATTTCTACATTCTGACTGTCCAGGATGTGTTTCAGGCTGCCTGTGAGGCCCAGGGACACGAGAAAGCAGGAGATCTGGTAATTATTACTTATGCTGAACTGTTCGGCCAGAGAGAGACGATTCCGGAGTCTGAGGAGGCTATTAGAAACTACCTGAGGGAGCTTGTCTTTCACCATGCGGGGATGGCGCCGGAATCTGAGTCTGAGCCTGGAAGTGATCCGGAAAAAATTTCAGAAAATATGGCTGCAGAGCTTTGGATGACGGTGGAGGAAAAGGCGGGAATTTCGAAGGATGAAGCTGTGGAGGAGAAGGAGGAAAGCTCCCCGGGAGAATATGTAAAGAGCTTTGTACGGGTGACTCTGATGTTTGTGGTGCTCGGGATTGCCGCATTTATCCTGTACAGGGGAGTAATCCAGTTTATTGATGAACATAACAGAGTACAGGATACTGTTTCAGAGGGGACTGAATCAGAGGGCATCTACAAAGCAGGGGAGAACGGCACAAGTGATGGAAAAGCGCCGGATAGTGAAAATAAAACAGAGAACATGGATGGAAAGGAGGACCAGGCTGTTTCATTTCGCCTTGAGGGGGACAGGCTTCTAGTTGGTTCTGAGGAAGGCGGGATGGAGACGGGAGAACTCTTTCTGGGAAGGCAGCGTCTGATTTTTGAGGACGGAGAGCTGACGGGAATTGAGAGAAACAGGCAGACAGAAGCTTCCCAGAATATCTTTTATGACGGAGAAACTAAGTATACGGTAAGGGATGGGGACATTTACCGGAAAATTCCCGGTCAGAAGGAGGAGTGCGTCATCCGAAACGGCCATGTGGAATGGGCAGATTTTCGTTTCCAGAGTCTTTACTATGTGTGCAGCTATCAGATTCCCAATTCTGAGCAGATAAAGAGGACAGCCTATATGGCGGATGGAGATGGGGAAAATCAGTCAGAGCTTTTTACAGACAGTGCTGTTTTAGATAATGACGGACTTCAGTTTACAGAGGACTGGGTGTATTACCGAAAGGGAAATTCTGTATTCAGAACTGGCATGAGAGAAGCGCGAAAGGAAAGAATGGTCAAAACTCAGGGTGAGTATTTTGCTTTTGGGGATACTCTGTTTTATATGGATGAGAATGGACTGAACTGTGTTTCCGAGGGAGAGACAGATTATGCAGAGGGGGAAATTTTGCTGCCGGCTCTGGAAGATGGACAGATTGTGTTTGTGTACGAGGACGGAGAGCCGGCTCAGCCAGATGAAAACGGAGAACTTCACATCGGGGACATGGTCTATACGATGGATGGAAATGCTGTGACAGCAGTAAGGCCTGCCCAGCAGATTTATGGGAATGAATTATACTACCTGTATGGAAGCGGAATGGACAGAAAAATTTATAAAAAAGCCATTGACAGTGATTCGACTGCGCTGGTTGCTCAGAACGGCATATACACGGACAGCTTCTGCATCATTGGCAGCTGGCTTTACTACAGCGCCTGCATGGAAAATATTGACGGGGTACAGTACAGCCAGATTTACAGGGCAAATCTGGATACCATGGCCCAGGAGAAGGTGGGGCGCTTGTTCCAGGGTGTGATCACAGCCATGTACCCGGACAGGGAAGAAAACATGATTTTCGGGGAATATATTTCTGAAACGGTGGACGGGAAGATTCACGGGAATATCTGTGCGATTATGGAGGACGGACAGATGGGAATTATCGAGGATTCTATTCCGAGAAACAGCGGAAATGACAGACTGTCCTTTGTAGCTGCCCAGGGAGATGATATTTACTGTTTCTACCACGAATGTACGTATGACAGTACATCGGGAGTGATCCGGGATATAAGTACAGAGGCATCGCTGGTAAAGTGGTGAGAAGAGATGAGAAAGAGATAAAGAATAGATAAGAATAGATTGAGAATAGATAAAGAAACAGAGGAACCATGAGAGACGAAACGCCAGACGGGGCAGGGCTGCTGTCATGGAATAAACAGAAACAGGAACCTGGAAGGAGCAGGAATATGCGTCTGATTGACAGACTGGAGGAATATGGAAGGTCAGATTTTTATGGCTTCCACATGCCGGGACATAAAAGAAGGCAGGAGCTGGGGATAACTTCCTTCCCCAATCCGTTTTCTGTGGATATTACAGAGATCGAGGGGTTTGACAACCTTCACCACGCAGAGGGAATTTTGAGAGACTCCATGGAGCAGGCGGCTCAGATTTACGGGTCAGACAGGACGTATTATCTGGTCAATGGCAGCACTTGCGGAATTCTGGCAGCCATCAGCGCGGCGGTGCCCGAGGGAGGAACTCTCCTGATGGCAAGGAATTCTCACAAGTCAGCCTACCATGGAGTGATGCTCAGGGGACTGAAGGCCCTGTATGTATATCCTGAGATCTTTGAGGAATATGGAATTCAGGGAGGGATCTCTGCCGAAAAGATAGACAGGATTTTGAAGGAGCAGGGGAAGAGGGAGATAGGAGCTGTCTTTCTCACCTCTCCCACCTATGAGGGAATTGTGTCGGATGTGGAACGCATTGCAGAGACTGTCCATTCATACGGGCTTCCTCTGATTGTAGATCAGGCTCACGGCGCCCATCTTGCATTTGGAGAAGGGACGGGAAAAGGCAGGAGAGGGGAGGTTGTTTGCGCGCTCTGCGCTGGAATTGGGAGCGGATGTGGTGATTGAGAGTGTGCATAAAACACTTCCCTCTCTGACGCAGACGGCTCTGCTCCATTTAAGAGGCAGCCGCATTGACAGGGAATGCCTGGAATTTTATCTGAGAGTGTATCAGAGCTCCAGCCCCTCCTATCTTTTGATGGCTTCCATCGATAACTGTATTCAGTATATGGACTCGGAGGGAAGAAAACGCCTGGAGAAGTACGGAAGGCGTCTGGAGCAGTGGATGGAGAGAGCGGAGGAATGGAAATGCCTGTGGATCCTTGACGATTCTGTGATCGGGCGCAAGGCTGCAGCAGACAGGGATCTGTCAAAGCTGGTGGTGGGCATAAGACCCCATGTCAGGAGAGAACTTGGAGAGAAGACTGCAGAAGAGAACGGCGGCCGGGAAAGATACAATGGAACCTGGCTGGCAGCAGAGGTAAGAGAACGGTTTCATCTGGAACCGGAAATGTGCTGCGACAGGTATGTGATTTTTATGACCTCCCTGATGGACAGCGAGGAAGGACTTTTGCGGCTGATGGAGGCTCTGTGTACGATCGACAGGGAGTTATGTGAAAAAGCGGCAGAAGAGAACAAAAGGGAAGGCACAGAGGAAAGCAAAAGGGAGGATGAAAAAGGGGCAGAGCTGGCTGCGCAGGACAGCCGGCTCTTTACCTGGACGAGAGATACAGAGGTGAGGATGAATATGTCTGAGGCTATCAGACGGCCTGGCAGGCGCATTCGCCTGGAGCAGGCAGCAGGACTTGTGAGCAGAGGATTTCTCACCGTCTATCCGCCAGGAGTTCCGGCCATAGTTCCCGGTGAGGAGATTTCCAGGGAGGCGCTTCAGATGATTCTTTCCAACAGAAGGCTGGGCCTGACTGTGGAGGGAATTTATGAGGACGGGACAGTGGACACTGCAGTCAGGGAAGCGGTTGAAAAGAACGGTAAAGAAGGACAGATGGAAAGATAAGATGAAGCAGAAAACAGGAACTGAATTGGAACAGGGAAGAGGACAAAGAGAAGAGGAGAGAAACGAATACGGGAAAATCTACTTTGTGATGGGAAAGAGTGCTTCGGGAAAGGATACCATTTACAAAAAGCTGCTGGAACGTATTCCGGAGCTGAAAACCATTATCCCCTATACAACCCGGCCTATGCGGGAGGGAGAAAAGGAGGGGGCAGAGTACCATTTTACAGATGAGGCCTCCTTACAGGAGATGTGGGAAATGGGAAAGGTGATTGAAAAGAGAACTTATCATACGATGTACGGCCCCTGGAGCTATGCAACCGTCGATGACGGGCAGATTGATCTCAGGGAGGGGAACATTCTGATGATAGGAACGCTTGAATCCTACCAGAGTATCCGCAGCTACTTTGGACGGGAGAATACAGTCCCCCTCTATATTGAGGTGGAGGATGGAGAACGGCTTGAACGGGCTCTGAACCGGGAAAAACAGCAGAAATGCCCGCGATATGCGGAGCTGTGCCGCCGTTTTCTGGCTGATGAGGAGGATTTTTCAGAGGAAAAGCTGGCTGAAGCCGGAATCACTGCGCAGGACAGATATGAGAACCGGGAGCTGGAAAAGTGTTTAGACGATCTGGCCCAGAGGATAACAGGGTTTCCCTTTTATTCTCGCTTTCCTCAAAAGGGATAGTGTGATATAATAGCGAGGAAAGCGCATGCCATGCTTGCATGAGCATGCATTTGACGAGCGGCCCATCGAGACGTCAGTCGAGATGGTATAATGACCGCGAAAGTCTGTATCAGGAGGATACGAAATGACAGCCGTGCAGGCAGTGAGAGAAGAGACAGCGGCTTTAATGCGCAGCTTCTATGCATAACATTTTCTTCAGGAGGAATCATGGCAGGCTTTAAAGATATTATCGGACATGAAATGATAAAGGATCATTTTCAGAAAGCAATCGAATACCACAAGGTTTCCCATGCGTATATCCTTTCGGGCGAGCAGGGGATGGGAAGGAAGACATTAGCTAAGGCATTTGCCATGACGCTGCTCTGTGAAAAAAGTGATAAGGAACCGTGCATGGAATGTCATTCCTGCAAACAGATACTGAGCGGGAACCATCCGGATGTGATCTGGGTCACCCATGAAAAGCCAAACAGCATCGGTGTTGACGATATACGGGAGCAGCTCAATGACACCATACAGATTAAGCCCTACAGCAGCGCCTACAAGATCTATCTGGTGGACGAGGCGGAGAAAATGACGGTTCAGGCTCAGAACGCCCTTTTAAAGACCATTGAGGAGCCGCCGTCCTATGCGGTGATTATTCTGATGACCACCAACGAGGAGGCATTTCTGCCGACCATCCTGTCACGGTGTATTAAGCTGAAGCTGAGACCATTAAAGGATCAGACCGTCAGCAGCTATCTGATGGAATCCATGGGAATCGGGGAGAGCCAGGCGGATATCTATGCGGCATTTGCCAGAGGAAATCTGGGAAAGGCCATTCATCTGGCGTCTTCAGAGGAGTTTAAGCTGCTTTACAGGGAGATTCTGAACCTTTTAAAGCATGTGAAGGAGATGGATCTTGTCATGCTTCTCGACTACATCAAGAAGATGCAGGAGGAAAACCTCGATCTGGACGAGTGCCTGGATTTCATGCAGCTCTGGTACAGGGACATTTTGATGTACAAGGTGACAAAGGATATGAACTGCCTGATTTTTAAGGAGGAATATACAACCGTCAGCAAGCTCTGCCAGAACAGCTCCTATGAGGGGCTTGAGACCATTCTGAATGCCATTGACAAGGCAAAGGCAAGGCTGGCGGCCAATGTAAATACAGAGCTCGCCCTTGAGCTTATGCTCTTAACAATGAAGGAGAATTAGATTGATGATAAAGGTAATAGGTGTCAGGTTCCGGACGGCGGGAAAGGTTTATTTTTTCGACCCGGCCGGATTGGAGATCAACACGGGAGATCACGTAATTGTAGAAACAGCCAGGGGTATTGAGTTTGGCCATGTGGTTCTCGGCAGCAGGGAGGTGGACGAGTCCAAGGTCGTTCAGCCCTTAAAGTCCGTGATCCGTATGGCTACGGCAGCGGACGAGGAGACAGAGCGTAGGAATAAGGAAAAGGAGAAAGAGGCCTTCGGCATCTGTCTGGAAAAGATTAAAAAACACAATCTTCAGATGAAACTCATTGACGCGGAGTACACCTTCGACAACAATAAGGTGCTCTTTTACTTTACTGCTGACGGCAGAATCGATTTCAGGGAGCTTGTAAAGGATCTGGCTGCCGTGTTTAAGACCAGGATTGAGCTTCGCCAGATCGGAGTCAGAGATGAGACGAAGATCATGGGAGGAATCGGAATCTGCGGACGCCCCCTGTGCTGCCATACCTACCTGTCAGAGTTTATCCCCGTCTCTATTAAGATGGCCAAGGAACAGAATCTGTCCTTAAATCCCACAAAGATCTCAGGCGTCTGCGGCAGGCTGATGTGCTGTCTGAAAAATGAGGAGGAAACCTACGAGGAGTTAAACAGCAAGCTGCCGGGAATCGGCGACTATGTGACGACGGACGACGGCCTCAAGGGAGAGGTCCACAGCGTAAGTGTGCTGCGCCAGCTGGTAAAGGTAGTGGTGACAGTGGGAAAGGACGAAAAGGAGATCCGGGAATACCCGGTAAAACGCCTGAAATTCAGACCGAAGCGCAGAAAAGAAAAGGTAAATGTGGATGCGGAGTTAAAGCAGCTGGAGGCCCTTGAAAAGAGGGAAGGAAAATCCAAGCTGGACAATAACTGATCCAGGTGAAAACTTCGTGAAAGACTCAGGAAGGGACAGGACTTGAATACAGAGAAAAGAGAGATTGAACTGAGAGAGGATGAGAGGATCGACGATCTTCACAGAAATGGCTACCGGATCATCCAGAACCAAAAGGCATTCTGCTTTGGAATGGATGCAGTGCTTCTGTCTGGATATGCGTCGGTAAAGCCGGGGGAGAGGGCTCTCGACCTGGGAACGGGGACGGGGATTATCCCCATCCTTCTGGAAGCCAAGACAGAGGGCAGCTATTTTGCTGGGCTGGAAATCCAGGAGAACATGGCCGAGATGGCAAGAAGGAGCGTTTGGCTCAACGGCCTGGAGGGGAAAATTGAGATTGTGACAGGAGATATAAAAGAAGCAGGCCGGATTTTCGGTGCTGCCTCTTTTGATGTGGTGACATCAAATCCTCCCTATATGAACGACAGCCACGGGCTGAAAAATCCGGATCTTCCCAAGGCCATTGCCCGCCATGAGGTACTCTGCACCCTGGAGGACGTGGTGCGGGAGGGAGCGAAGGTGCTCCGGCCGGGAGGCCGGTTTTATATGGTGCACAGGCCTCACAGGCTCATTGAGATTATCACTGCATTTACGAAGTATAAGCTGGAGCCAAAGAGGATGAAGCTCGTACACCCCTTTGTAGACAAGGATGCCAACATGGTTCTTATAGAGGCGGTGAAGGGGGGGCGTTCCATGATAAAGGTGGAAAAGCCGCTGATCGTGTACCGGGAACCGGGGGTTTACATGGATGAGATTTATGATATCTACGGGTATTAAAAGAGGAGGGAACGGAAGATGGATGACAAGGCTCTTCTGAGTGAAAAGACACAAAAGGCAGGGACGGGAAAGCTGTACCTGTGCGCCACTCCCATCGGCAATCTGGACGATATTACCCTTCGGGTGCTGGATACTCTGAAAAACGTGGATCTCATCGCTGCGGAGGATACCAGGCACAGCATCAAGCTGCTGAACCATTTTCAGATTAAGACTCCTATGACAAGCTACCATGAGTACAACAAGGTGGAGAAGGCCAGGTACCTGGTGGATCAGATGAAGAAGGGGGTAACGGTGGCGCTGGTGACGGATGCGGGGACACCGGGTATCTCCGATCCCGGGGAGGAGCTGGTGCGCCAGTGCCATGAGGCGGGGATTCCCCTCACCTCTCTTCCGGGGCCTGCAGCCTGCATCACAGCCCTGACTATTTCCGGTCTTCCCACCAGGCGTTTCTGTTTTGAGGCCTTTCTGCCGGCGGATAAGAAGGAACGGCAGTGGATTCTGGAGGAGCTGAAGAAGGAGACTAGGACGATCATTGTCTACGAGGCTCCCCACCATCTGGTGAGGACGCTTTCAGAGCTTGCGGCTGCCCTGGGGGAGAGGAATATCACCGTCTGCAGGGAACTGACAAAGCGCTATGAGGAGGCCTTTCGCACCACGTTTTCCGGCGCTCTGGAATTTTATAAGGAGAATGAGCCTAAGGGCGAGTGCGTGGTAGTCATCGAAGGAAAATCCTTTGACCAGGTGAACCGGGAGAAGCAGCAGGAGTTTGAGGAGATGACCGTCGAGGAGCATATGGAGCTGTATCTCTCACAGGGGATGGATAAAAAAGAGGCCATGAAGCGGGTGGCCAAGGATCGGGGGATCAGCAAGAGAGAGGTTTATCAGGCGCTTCTGTAGGGGAAGAGGGGAAGTGGGGAGAAAAGGGGAAGTTTTTTTGTTCCGATGAAAGTCACAAAGAAACTTCCCCTTTTCTCCTGGATGAATGGGAGGAGAGGCTGCCCCGCTCTTTCAGTTCAGACAGATAGGAATGTTCATCTTAGCACTCGCAATGCTGGCTAAATTATTCTTATTTTAATCAGTTATCCGGATGACGGTGTACCCCTGTTTTCTGACGGCATTTTTTAAGAGCTCCGGGTCCATGGGCTGCTTCATCCGCACTAGGGCTTCCTGGCTTCCCAGATCCACAGAGGCCCAGACTCCGTCAAGGGCGTTTAATGCATTTTCCACCCGGTTTGCGCAGTTTCCGCAGGACATGCCGTCAATTTTCAGGATTTTTGTGTACGGATAATGGGCTTTGTTTCGATCCGATACTCTCCTTTTTTTGACTGTTCCCTCCCCGCCTGCACCGCAGCAGCCGGAGGTGAGCTTCTTTCTGTATTTCTTTACAGAAAAAATACAGATGACGGCCAGTATGACACAGATGACAGCCGTTGAAATCGTTCCTCCTGACATGGCAAAAGACCTCCTTTACACAATGGTTAGTTAATACTAACTTTCTGTTATTATACCTGCAGCGGACATGCTGTGTCAAGAGGGAAGAAAGGGGAGAAGGAAGCTGGAGGGCAGGAAAAAGGGCCGCCGCAGAAGCGGCAGCCCTGAATCTGTCCATAGACAGTGGGAAAGTGGAAATAGACAGCGGAAATAGACGGCGAAAATGGACAGAGGAAGGAATAGGGAATATTCCATCTCTTAAAAGCGGAACACGGCCGTCCCGTAGGGGGGAAGCGGATAAGAGAAAGAGTAGGGCTGGCCGTCGCACTCTCCCTTCTTGGAGCGGTAAACGTGCACGTCATCGTTTTTCTCATAATATCCGTGATGGCTGTCCAGAACCAGGGTGAAATTGCCCAGCTTCGGCACGCCTACCCGGTAATCCGCCCTCTCCACCGGAGTGAAATTGATGATGAAGAGGAGATTTTTCTTCTTCGTTTCATCCCGGCGTACGAAGCTGAAAATGCTTCGGTCAGCGTCGTTGGCATTGATCCACTGGAAGCCTGCGTAGTCATTGTCCAGGCGGGACAGGCAGGGGTATTTCCGATAGAGGGTGAGAAGGCCCCTTACATAGCTTTGAAGATCTGCATGGAGGGGTTCGTCAGCCAGATACCAGTCCAGAGATACCTTTTCATCCCACTCGTGGAACTGGCCGAAATCCTGTCCCATAAACAGCAGCTTTTTGCCGGGATGGCCCAGCATGAAGGTGTAGCCTGCCTTCAGGTTGGCGAATTTGTCCTCGTAGATGCCGGGCATCTTATTGATCATAGAGCATTTTAAATGGACAACCTCATCGTGGGAGAGAACGAGGATGAAGTTTTCACTGGTGGAGTAGGTAAGCCCGAAGGTCATGTGGTTGTGGTTAAATTTCCTGTAAATGGGATCCAGCTTCATGTATTCCAGGAAATCGTGCATCCAGCCCATGTTCCACTTGAAGGTAAAGCCAAGTCCGTCATCCTCCGGCCGGTGCGTGACCTTCGGCCAGGCAGTGGACTCCTCCGCGATGATCATGCAGCCGTCCTTTCTCCCTGTCAGAACACTGTTTAAATGCTTGAAAAATTCGATGGCTTCCAGATTCTGATTGCCGCCGTACTGGTTGGCAACCCACTCCCCGTCCTTTCTGCCGTAATCCAGATAGAGCATGGATGCCACTGCATCCACCCTCAGTCCGTCTATGTGGTACTGCTCGATCCAGTAGAGGGCGTTGGCGATCAGGAAATTTTTGACCTCGTTCTTTCCGTAATCAAATACCTTTGTACCCCAGTCGGGATGCTCTCCCTTGCGGGGATCTGCGTACTCATAGAGGGGTTCCCCGTCAAAATCAGCAAGCCCGTGGGCGTCCCTGGGAAAATGGGCGGGAACCCAGTCTAAAATAACGCCGATTCCTTTTTTATGGAGATAGTTTACAAGGTACATGAAGTCCTTGGGAGTACCGTAGCGGGAGGTGGGAGCATAATAGCCGGTCACCTGATAGCCCCAGGAGCCGTCAAAGGGGTGCTCTGCGATCCCCATAAGCTCCACATGGGTATAGCCCATATGCTTTACATAGTCTGCAAGGGCCTTGGCTGCCTCCCTGTATGTATAGCAGTTGTCCCGCTCCGGGCGGATAGTTTTTCGCCAGGACCCCAGATGAACCTCGTAGATTGCGAGGGGAGCCTTGACAGGGTCTGTCTGCTTCCTCTTTTCCATCCAGGCGGAGTCGCTCCAGGAAAAGCCTGTAATGTCAGAAGTTACAGAGGCAGTTCCCGGCCGGTATTCGGCGCTGAAGGCAAAGGGATCGGATTTTAAGAGCAGAGAGCCCGTTTGGGTGGTGACAGCGTATTTATAGAGCTCGCCCTCCTTTAAATCAGGCACAAAGGCCTCATAAATTCCCTGTCCATTGATATTTTTCATGGGATTTTTTTCGGGATTCCATCCGTTGAAATCCCCTACTACGCTTACGGACTGTGCGTGAGGCGCCCATACGGCAAAGTGCATGCCGGCTTTTTTCCGGTAGGTGTAAGGGTGGGCTCCCATCTTTTCATAGAGACGGTAATGGCGTCCCTCACCGAACAGGTAGAGGTCGAGTTCACCAAAAAATCCCATTCCTGCTTTTGAAGTTTTTGTCTTTTGCCCGGCCGTTTTTTTCATGTACTGGTCCTTGCCAAAAGATTTGGTATCTGTTGTTGTGTTCATAACTAAGTTCCCCCTGAAATACAGGCCTGCAGGACATGAAAGAATCCGGCATCCGGTAACAGTCCTGCCAATGCCATAGTTTTTGTTTGGATAATCAGTGTCCCCCTGTGAGCCAGCTTTGATAAGAGATGAAAGCTCTTCTAAAGTTCCTGGCTTTTAATTCGGCGCAGGAGAAACTGATAACGCAGCTGGGCTGCGTTGATCTCGTAAATATAGCAGTCGATAAGCACCGGATCAACTGCCTGATCAAAGTGATTTCTGGCGCAGTCCATTTCGGCCATGATCCGGCGCAGCTCATCCTTCACAGTCATCGCAGTAGGCTTTCCTCCGGCCTTTGCTTCCTGTTTTGTTTTTATCTTAATCATGTATTTTTCCTCCTTTGAAGCCTAGTATGGCTGGAAAAAAGAAAAAATATGTGCAGAAACGTGCAGCAGTTCAGATAAAAGGATAAATTGTTAAAAAAAAGGAAAAGGAAAGTCAGTCCCTAGTCAGGGGACTTTATGCCGAGGAAGGACTGGAGCCTGCGGCCCAGACCGATGAGCTCAGCTGTGGCCTCGGAGATTGTGAGATAGTAGTAATTGCAGGTCCCCGAGCGCCTGATATCGATAAGTCCAGCCTCTTTTAAAATTTTCAGATGGTGGGAGACAGCAGGCCTTGAGAGGCTTGTATACTCTGTGATTTCCTTCACATTCAGGCCGTGCCGGCTCATATTTTCCCGGGAAAAATCTCCGCTGCAGTTTTTAGAGGCGGCTTCCGTCAGCACCTCCACGATTGTGAGACGTATTTCGTCGCCCAGCGCTATGAAGAAGGGCATGCACTGGTGAAATTGTTTTTTTAAATCTTCTGCCTCTGTCAGAACATCACACCTCCTTTGCGCCTGTATGGCGATAAAAAGTTAAAAAATTTGGTCTGCAAATTTACTGAAAGTATTGGTTTAAAAAAATGAACTAATATAGGAATATTTTAACACCTGTAAGAAGAAAAAGTCAATGGGGAAGAGAAAATACAACTTCGGTTTATATTGCAAATGAGTGTGAATGTGATAGAATAAATCTATGCGTGAAAGCATTTGATGAGAGTCCGGTGAAAGGAGAAAGGTATGAAATTTTTTATTGACACGGCTAATGTGGATGAGATCAGAAAGGCCAATGACATGGGGATTATCTGTGGAGTTACGACAAACCCATCTTTGATTGCCAAGGAGGGACGTGATTTTAAGCAGGTAATCGAGGAGATTGCTTCTATCGTCGACGGGCCGATCAGCGGGGAGGTAAATGCCTCCACAACTGATGCAGAAGGGATGATTCGTGAGGGACGCGAAATCGCAGCCATCCACCCCAACATGGTAGTGAAAATTCCTATGACAGCGGAAGGACTGAAGGCTACAAAGGTGCTTTCTTCAGAAGGGATTAAGGTAAATGTAACACTTATTTTCTCGGCAAATCAGGCGCTGCTGGCAGCGAGAGCAGGAGCAGCCTACGTGTCGCCGTTTGTGGGAAGGCTGGACGATATCTCAGAGCCGGGTGTGGAGCTCATTGAAACGATTATGGATATTTTTGAAACCCACGGAATTGAGACAGAAGTAATTGCCGCCAGCATCCGTACAACCATGCATGTGACACAGTGTGCACAGGCAGGGGCAGACATCGCCACCGTTCCCTATAAGGTGCTTGAGCAGATGCTTCACCATCCTCTGACCGATCAGGGAATTGTGAAATTCCAGGCTGACTACAGAGCTGCATTTGGAGAAAAATAGATATCGAGAACATAGGACAGGCGCATCTTCTTTTTGAAGGGAGAGGATGCGCCTGTTTCATTTCTTAGGGCTGTTTCAGTGCTTCCCGAGGAGTGGGTAACAGTTTTAACTGGCCTGAAATATGCACAAAAAAACAGGCCTATTTTTAGCAGAAATTACAATATAAAGTGGGAAAATTTCGCTTGACATTTTAGAACTGCATGACATAATGAGGTTACATTTACAGAAGCAGGAGACAGCTTCGGAGGCACTGCCGTTTGATGATTGTGAAAGCTCGAATGTGCTGGTTTCCGTGCTTCTGCAGCATCATATCTTTGCCATTTTAGAGAGCTGCGCGCGTCTATATCTTTACGAAAGTCTGTTATGAGAAAAATCCATTCAGCATTTTCGCTGAAAATCTGGGAAATGGTATTATCGCAAAATTTTATCTTCTAACCAGCTCTGAAGCTGGGCTTGGATGTCCCGTTTTGAGCTGGCACATTCAAATAAATGGATGTCTGTGGGGGATTTCCTTAAAATATCTGTCCGCAGTTAAGGCCCCCTTAGACGGGAAGGGTTATGGCCGGACAGAGAAGGAAAATCGGGGAAGAAGGCTCAGGGGAAAAATGAGAAAATCTGTGGGAGGAGGTGAAAAGATGGGGAGGAGATAAAGTGGATTCTGCACGCATTTTTGACAGCTGTATGTCTGTGTGATTTCAGAGATGGGAAAATTCCCAACTGCCTTTCAGTTATGATCCTTCTTTCAGGCTGCGGCTATCTGTTTATGACAGGGGGGATTGTCTCTGCTGGAAAAGCCCTTGCTGCCTGCTGTCTGGTTCTTCTGGCATTTTACCCTCTGTTCTGGCTGCGGATGATGGGGGCAGGTGATATCAAGGTCATTTCTGCCATTCCCGCCTTTTTAAGCAGCCGGGAATGGTTTCAGGTGGTGGGGTGTGCATTTGTGCTGGCGGGGATATGGTCTGTGTACAGCATGGTGAGACGAAAAGCCCTGAAAGAGAGGTTTGCCTGTTTTTTTAGCTATGTACAAGGCCTTCTGGAAACGGGGATGAGAACGCCCTACAGCAGTCTGGAAGCAGATTCATGGGAAGTTTTGCGTATAGGGCCGTTTCTCTGGGCAGGCATGACTGTTTTTTTGATGAGAGGGGGCATAGGATGAAGCGGATTCTGGCTGTATATGACGTAGATCCGTTTTATGCACAGAGGTTTGCAGAAGTGGCAAACCAGAGGGAAAACATACCATTTACGGTGATGGCCTTCACTTCCATGGAGCGCCTGAAAAATTATGTGAAGGAGCATCAGGTAGAGCTTCTTCTCATAAACAGTCAGGTAGGTCAGGAGGAAATAAGGCAGCTGGGGATCAGCAGAGTCGTCTCTCTGACAGAAGGGGAGGGGACGGATGCAGATTATGAATATCCCTCCGTCTATAAGTACCAGTCGAGTGCCGGAATAATCAGGGAAGTGATAGCCTGCTACAGTGAGAGAACAAAGGAAATCTATTCCGCCGAATCGGGTACGCCTGCCAGGATTATCGGGGTATACTCACCGGTGGGAAGATGCCTGAAAACATCGTTTGCCCTGACGATGGGCCAGCTTATGGCTTCTGACAGGAGAGTCCTCTACATTACGCTGGAGGATTATTCAGGGATGGCGGCTATGACGGGGGAAGAATACAAAAATGATCTGTCAGACGTCCTCTACTACTTCGGACAGGGAAATTTTAATCTTCTAAGGCTCAGCGGAATTGTACATTCCATTGGAAATATGGATTATATTCCTCCAGTGAGATACCCGGAAGATCTTTCTCAGGTCTCCTCCTCGGATATGGCGGATATGATCCAGCGCCTGGCGGCAGAGAGCGGCTATGAGATCATGATTATCGACGTGGGAAATTACGGGCATCAGGCAGCTCCGCTTTTATCTGTGTGCCAGGTTATCTATATGCCTGTAAAGGAGGACAGTATTTCAGCGGCTAAAATCCAGGAGTTTGAAGATTATCTGGGCAGGGTGGGGAAAAGAGAGGTTATGGACAAGGTCAGGAAACTGAAGCTTCCCTATCACAGGAACTTTGGAAAAAAGGAAAATTACATCGAGCAGCTTTTATGGAGTGAGCTGGGGGATTATGTGAGGAGGCTTCTAAGAGGAGGAAACCGCCAGGAAATTGACTTCTAGGGCGGATCCTCCACTGTGAAAGAAAAGGAAGAGGCAGGACAGACAGGCAGAGGGAAAGAAGGGACAGCATACGGGCTTTGTATCGGGAAGAAAAGAGGGAGGGGAAGAGCGCTGCCAGGCCGTTTCCGGGGGCGGTGATGAATGGAAAGAAAGAAGAGAACCGGACAGTACGGGAAAAAGGCTTAAGTCCAGGCTTCAGAGGGAGCTTGAGGGAAGAAGGCAGGTGGAGGAGGAAGAGCTTACCGGTCTGATCGATTCCTTTATCAGTGAGGAGGGCGAGAGGGAGTATCTGCCTCTGAGAGAGAGGCTCCGTCTTAGAGCAGAGCTTTACAATTCATTCAGAAAGCTGGACATTCTCCAGGAGCTGGTGGACGATCCTGGGATCACAGAAATTATGGTGAATGGGCCGGATTCTGTCTTTGTGGAGAGCCAGGGAAAAATCAGAAGATGGGAGAGGACATTCGAGAGCCAGGAACAGCTGGAGGATTTGATCCAGCAGATTGTGAGCCGTGTAAACAGAACGGTGAACGCATCGTCACCGATTGCGGATGCCAGACTGGATGACGGTTCGAGAGTTCATGTGGTGCTGCCTCCGGTGGCGCTGAACGGCCCGGTTCTTACTATCAGAAAATTCCCGGAGCCTATTACGATGGAGCGCCTGATCCGGCTGGGAAGCATTACAGAGGAGGCGGCCGGTTTTCTGAAAAAGCTGGTAGCATCAGGCTATAACCTTTTTATTAGCGGAGGAACGGGATCTGGCAAGACCACCTTTTTAAATGCCCTTTCTGAATTTATTCCTGAGAGCGAGCGACTGATCACCATTGAGGATTCGGCAGAGCTTCAGATTACCCATATTCCAAACCTTGTAAGGCTGGAGACAAGAGCGTCAAACCATGAGGGAAGCCGCGAAATTTCAATCAGGGATCTGATAAGGGCAAGCCTGAGAATGCGGCCGGATCGGATTCTGGTGGGGGAGGTGCGAGGCGCAGAAGCCCTTGAAATGCTGCAGAGCATGAACACCGGCCATTCCGGCTCAATCTCGACCGGACATGGAAACAGTAGCAGAGATATGCTTCTGAGACTGGAAACCATGGTTCTTATGGGGGCTGAGCTTCCGCTGTCTGCCATAAGAAGCCAGATCGCGTCTGCGATTGATATTCTGATCCATCTGGGGAGACTGAGAGACAGAAGCAGGAGAGTCCTGGAGATAGCGGAGGTGACAGGAATTGAACATGGGGAAATTACCCTTCATCCACTTTTTCAGTTCAGGGAGAGAAAGGAAGAAAAAGGAAAAGAAAATGAGGGGGTCAGGGGATGTCTGGAAAAGGTTGGTGAGCTTCAGGATCGGCAGAAGCTGGAACTGGCCGGGGAAAAGCTGTGACAGAGGCGAAAAAGGGGCCTTTCTCTATGACAGGTATATCCTTTCCTGCTCAGAGTGGCTTCTCTATGCAGGGCAGGGAATCTGTGCGTGCGCAGCAGTTTCCTATGTATTTTACAGAAACGCGGCTGTTTTCTTCCTGTTTCTTCCGGCTGGAATTCTTTATCCGCTGTACAAAAAAAGGGAGCTGAAAAAGCGCAGAAAGGAGGAGCTGAAACGCCAGTTTAAGGAGGCAGTCCTCATGCTCTCCTCTTCTCTGGCTGCCGGTTATTCCATGGAAAATTCCTTTTCTCAGGCGGAGATACAGCTCAGGGAGCTTTACGGAGAACGGGCAATGATGGCAGATGAATTCTCTGACATGAGAAGACAGCTTTCCCTGAACCGCACACTGGAGGAGCTGTGGAGCGATTTTGCCGATCGAAGCGGTGTGGAGGAAATCAGAAGCTTTGCGCTGATTCTCAGGTCTGCCAGACGAAATGGAGGGAGAATGGGAGCTGTGATTTCTCACATAGCAGAGATCATAGGGGGAAAGCTGCAGGTGCAGGAGGAGATCCGGACAATGACGGCCCAAAAGCAGTTTGAACAGAAGATTATGAATCTGCTGCCGATATTGATAGTTCTCTATATCGATGTGACCTCGCCCGGATTTTTTGATTCCATGTATGAGACAACTGTTGGAAGGATTGTGATGACCGTATGTCTGGCTGTGTATGCGGGGGCGTACGTCCTGGCTGGGAGGATGTTGGAAATTGAAATTTAGTTGGAAGGCGGCAGGGAGGCCAGACAGGAAAGAGAGCATTGTCAGGTGGGAGAGAGGACATAGGAAACAGGAAAGCACAGGAGGGCAGAACAGAGGGAGAATTAAGAAAGAGGAAAACGGGGAAAGAAAGGCCGTTGACTCAGAGCGCAGAAAGAAACAGGCAGTCTGCCTGGCAGCTGGAATCCTGCTTTTTATCGCATATCCCATGACAAAAACTGACTCAGAATTTTTAATTAATGGAACTATGATAGAGAGAAATTCCTACGGGCAGGGAGAACGGGAGGGCACAGTTCTGGTAGAAGGGCTGTCGGAGGATGAGCTGAAGCTCCCGATCAGCCTTGCAGAGAGGCAGTACAGCAGAGAGGAGGCGCGCATACAGTTTGATCTGGCACTGGAGGAGGCCAGACAGCTGATGCTTGGAGAAAATGAATCGCTGGAACAGGTATCTCATCCGTTAAGCCTGCCCTCCTGGCTGGACAGTATGGGAATGGGCATGAGATGGGAGGCTGAGAATCCAGAGCTGGTAAGCTCCAGCGGTGAAATCAATCTGGGGACGCTGGAAGATTTGCTTGAAACAGACAAGACTGACTGTGCAAAAACGTCTCTTTTCGTGACATTTGAGGCAGGAGAGTATGAGAAAACCTATGAGATTCCTGTCACTCTGAAGCTGCCTGAGCAGACGGAGGAGGAAAAACTCCTGGCACTGCTGTCGAAAAGAATTGAAAAGCTGGATGAGGAGCAAAGATTCGCAGAGAAAATGAAACTGCCGGAAGAGCTGGACGGAAAACGGCTTTATTACAAAAATGAGCCGGAATATGACAGAGTCCTGTTTCTGGTTTTGGGAACAGCTGCTGCTGTGGCTTTGGAATTTCAGAAGACTGCCAGGCAGAGGGAGGAACAGAAAAAGAGGAACAGAGAGCTGCTGTTTGATTACTCGGATATTGTTTCTGGCTTATGTGTTTATCTGAATGCAGGGCTGCCGGTCAGGAAAGCCTGGGAGCGGCTGGCAGAGGAATACCGAGAAGGGCTTGAACTTCCCGGCAGCAGAAGGAGGGCTGGCTATGAGGAGATTGCAGCCTCTGTGAGTGCTATGAATCAGGGAATGCCGGAGCTGAAAGCTTATGGAGAATTCGGGAGAAGCTGCGGGCTCAGATCTTACAGAAAACTGGCCGGTCTGATGACACAGTATGTAAAAAACGGCTCAGGAAGTCTTTTAAAAAGCCTGGAAGAAGAGATGGAATCTGCATTTGAGGAGCGCAAGGAAGCTGCAAGAAGAGCCGGAGAGGAGAAAGGAACGAAGCTTTTGCTTCCGCTGTTTATGATGCTTATGGTGGTTATGGTAATGGTGTCTGTGCCTGCATTTCTGGCATTTGGAATTTAGCTGAACAATCGGAAAAGTTCCAAAAGAGCAGGCTCAGATAAAGAGAAAAGGTACCTTAAAAAACTGCAAAATCCATACCCGGACAACAGAGAAGGAAGAGGGCAGGGGAAGCATATCGCACAAAAATCTGGATGTAAGTAAGAGGATGGAGAGAGCTATATTGTGAAAGGAGAAGAAGGATGAAAGACACAGGGGTTCAAAGAGAAAGAAAATTAAAATCCGATGGTCTGCCGCAGGTGGTAAAGAGGGAAGCCGCGGCGTTCTGGGAGGATGAGAGCGGAGTGGGAGTCATTGAAATTGTGCTGATCCTCGTGGTTCTGATCGGTTTGGTGATCATTTTTAAAGAGCAGATTAATAAGCTTCTGGAGACAATTTTTAAAGAAATCAACAGTCAGTCAAAAGAAGTGTATAAGTGATTAGGCAGGAGGGAGATTCCAGATTCAGTATGAGAATTATGGGAGAGAGGAAGGAAAACAGATCGGATAAGGGTGTCGGAAAACAAAGCCCCAGAGCTCTGAATGGAAGCGTCACAGTGTTTTTGAGCATGATTCTGCTCTGCATGATATCGATTATGTGCGCACTTCTCCATTCTGCCCGTCTGGCAGGTTCCGGCTGGTATCTTCAGACTGCCATGAACTCCTCTCTCGATTCTCTTATGAGCAAATATCACAGAGAAGCCTGGGAGAGGTACCATCTGCTGCTTCTTGAAACAGAGGGGAAAGAAGCCCTGGCAGATGAATTTTCTGAGTATCTGAATCAATATCTGGAATGTGATTCGGTCTATGGGCTGAGAAATGAGAATACGCAGATCAAAGACGAGGTACTGGTGACAGAGGACGGAGGAAGTCCGCTGGAGGAGGAAATTCTCGATTATATGAAATTCGGTATTTTCACAGATCTGGGAGATGAGGCATCGCTGACAGAGTTTTCAGAGGTGATGCGAGCGTCTGATGGGATTCATGCCGTAAAGGAAAGCTACCAGATTCACTCAGAACAGGCATTTCGGCTGGAGGAGATCTTGGAGGAGATTCAAAATTCCCTTGGGAGGCAGCAGGAGATGTTAGATGAGTGCAGAGACGAGCTTGGCGAGTGCCGGGGGACTGCTTTTATAAAGACAGCAGAAAAAATGGCCGGGGAGATGGAGCGGATCCCTGCCCTGATGGAAAAATATGAGCTGACAGCGGAACTTTTCAAAAAAGAGCTGGATGAATCAGAACGGAAGGCAGAGCAGAAGCGGGAAGAGATAGGCGAGACAGCGTGGGAGGCCCTGAAAGGCCAGATGGATTCCTATCGCTCTTATACAGATGCAGAAGGGGAGAGGAGACTGGAAGTAGAGCGGATTGCGGAAGAGACACAGAAAAACAGGGAGATTGTGGAGGAGTCCATAGAGAGAGCTGTGGAAGTTAAGGAGTACATTGATTCATGGGAAGGGGATGACGAGGACGACGAGCTGGATGAGGAGAAACTCTGGAAGAATGTGCGCAGCAGCCTGAATCGATGCCGCATTCCCACCCCAGGTTACCAGGCAGGAATTGAGGACAGACAGAGACTGGGAATCCTCCAAAAAATAAACAATATGGCAAAAATGGATCTGCTTGACTTTGTGCTTCCGAAAGGAGCAGAGATATCTGAAAGAGAAATGAAAATGGGAGAACTGCCCTCAGGAGGAAAAGACGGATATAAAATGGGACTTGATTCTGTAAGTGCCAAAGGGCTTATTGACAGAGCTCTCATAAATAAATATGTGGAGGTCCATTTTCCGAGATATGAAAACGAGCAGCAGGAAGGAGAACAGAAAAGACAGCTTTTCTATGAACAGGAATATATCATTAACGGAAAAAGGAAGGATAGGGAGAATTTGAGCCAGACAGTCAAAAAACTTCTGGCGGTCAGAGAGGGAATGAACTTGATTCATATTTTAGGTGACAGTGAAAAACGGGAAGAGGCAAGACTTTTGGCCTTGGCGCTGACAGGGGCTGCCGGTGTGACACCCATTGCAGATATAGCGGCATTTTTTATTATGGGAGTATGGGCATTTGCTGAGTCAGTGGAGGATGTGAGAGCGCTGCTTCAGGGGGAAGGAGTTCCGCTGATTAAGGGAAAAGAAGACTGGAGGCTGAATCTGGATGAGATTTTCAATTTTGTGGATAAAAAGGAAAAAATTTCAGAAGGCGGTGGAAAAGACGGTCCTGATTATGGAGATTATCTAAAAGGATTTCTGCTGATTCAGGACAGAATTCAGAGAAATGAACGCATGATGGATCTCATCCAGTATAATCTGTCAGGTACCCAGGAGAGTTTCAGAATGAATCGATGTGCAGTCAGTGTGGAGGCAGAGTGTACAGCTAAGGGTACAGTTTCCACAGTCAGAAAGAGAGCAGCAAAAAAATATTAGGAGCAAGCAGTTAGAGGTTATTCTCCATACCCCCTCCCTCTTTGAATGTTTGTAAGACCTCTCCAGGTACAATGGTTCAGATACAGATAATTTTCATTTAAACAGTCTGACTGCAGTGATTGCAGAAATCCGGGCGTGCAGAGAGCAGGAGGGGGTATGGAGAATGACATTTAAGATGGGAAAGAGAAGAAAAACTGTATCAGGGAGCCTTACAGTAGAAGCTGCTCTGGGACTTACCCTGTTTGTACTTTTTTCAGTGTGTATGATGATGCCAATGGAAATGCTGAGAACCAGGCAGAAGGTTCAGACTGTTCTTGAAGTGACAGCCAGAGAGATGAGTCAGTATGCCTATATTCTCTACAGGCTGGATCAGGGAGATGACACGGTTTTAGAGGAGAGTGAAAACTGGGAAAAAGAGCTTTCCGGCCTTTTAGCCGGAATGGCTGTCAGAGCGTATTTAAGAGAAAAAATAGAGGGGATTGCAGGAAAAGGAAGAATTGAAAATCTGAGGATCACAGAGGCATCCCTGATGGAAGACGGGGAAAATATCATCCTTGCGGCAGAATACGATTTAAAAATTCCATTTTCTGTCTTTCATATCAGCAGAATACAGGCGTCGTCCAGGACAGCCAGAAGAGCATGGATTGGCAGTGAGGGTGACAGAAACCGCGGGAAGGAAACAGAAAAAGCAGAGGAAGTGATGGTATATATCGGCTCTTCCATGGGGCGCTATCATCTCTCGAGAAAATGCCATTATCTGACTAATGAGTTTCGTGCTGTCTCCTATGAAAGTATAGAAAACCTGAGAAATCAGTCGGGAGGGAAATATTACTCGTGCAGCGTGTGTGGAAAAGCCTGCGGCGCGGGAGATACCGTTTATATTATGCCAAACGGCTCCCATTATCACAGCCGGACGGACTGCCCGTCTGTGGTAAGCTATGTGAGAGAAGTTCCCCTGAGCCAGGCAGAACATCTGGGAGCCTGCTCCTACTGTGGAGGAAATAAGACATGAAGGCAGTATTTGCTGTTTTTCTGTGCGCATGCGCATGGAAAGATTTAAAAGAAAAGGAAATACCGCTGATCTTTTTTGTGGTCGCTGCAGCGGCAGGAGTTATATGGGCGGCAGGAGATCTCGGGACAGGGGGATGGAAAGAGGGAGAACAGGTGTTTAGAAAGCTGTTCGGTCAGGCGGCTTCACTTCTTCCAGGGACAGGTCTTTTGATCATATCATATTGTACCAAAGGCGCGGTTGGAAAGGGAGACGGATTGTTCTTTCTCGTTTCAGGATTGTATTTAGGATTCTGGAAGTGCCTGGCGCTGCTGTTCTGCGGTCTTTTGTTTTGCAGCGCATGGGGACTTGGAATGCTCATCTGGGGATTCTGCGCTGGAAAAAAAGTAAAGGATATAAGACTTCCCTTTCTGCCGTTTCTTATTCCGGTAGCAGTGATCCTGCAAATATTTATTCCATCCGGGCTCGTATAAATGAGAAAAAAGGGACTTTTCGCTTTTATGGCTGTGATTTGAGATTTTTCCTTATGGGAAACAGGAGAATCTCTGGGATGAAGAAACGCAGAACAGGAGAAATGGGATGAAGAAGATAAAGAGACAGGGAACAGAAGGAAAGAGGAGAACAGGACTTCAGGCATCCGTTACAGTGGAGGCTTCTATAGTGATGGCGGTGGTACTGTTTACCTGTGCTGCTATTCTGGGAGAGGGCTTTCGGGTGCATGAAAGGACAGCCGGTATGCTGATTCTTATGGATGCAGCAGAGATGGCACAGACAGGTATAGATAGAGAAAGCTCCATAAGAGAGTGTGAGGAGTGGGCAAACAGGGCCCTCCGCTCTTATTACCGCTTAGGGGGAAGTTCTATCAGTATAGAAAAAAAGGGAGAAAATTTGACAGGAGTCTTTACAAATATACAGGGTCAGGAGGAAGGAACAGTGAGTATTAAACGATTTGAACCTCAGAAGTTTCTGAGAATCGTGAGAGCGATCGGTATATAAGGGGTGTTTACTCTGCGACGGTTGCGAATCAGTTCCGTAGCATGATTTTTCCTGTGAGGGAGATTGTCAGCGAAACGGAGGAAAATGCTGATTCTTATGCCAATGAAAAAAGAGCGAAATAATAAAGAGAGGGAAAAATAAAATAACTGCAAAAAGCAGAAAACGATTCTGTCTGCGTGCAGAGCGGGAGGTGGAAATGTGGAGCAGTTGAGGGTAAGCTACCGAAGAGAAATGAACCACAATTACATGATTTTAAGTGATCCTGAGCTTCAGGCAGACAGCTATGTGGGAAAAATGCTTTCAGAAAACAATATTGAGGGGCTCTTAAAATTCCGCCAGAAGCATACGGAGGAAGGGGATGTATACTGCTATGAGATAACTTCAAAGCAGCCTCTGTCAAGGCTTCTGGAAGGAAGACTTATATCCTATGACGAAATTCGGGCCATCCTGCTCTCTGCAGCTGGAATGCTGCGCCGTACAGAGGAATATCTTCTGAAAGAAGAGCAGATTCTTCTGGAGCCAGACTATATTTACGTAGAACCGGAGGATTTCGCGGTATTTTTCTGCCTGCTTCCGGGATACAGCCAGAGCTTTCCGGATGCTTTTACACAACTGCTCCAATATATTCTTGAGAAGGTTAACCATCAGGATCACAGGAGTGTTGTCCTGGCCTATGGGCTCTACCATGAGAGCCTCAAAGAAAATTATGGGATGGAAGATCTTCTGAAATATCTGTCAGGAGTTGAGAGAGGAAAAAACAGATGGGAGATGGCCGGGGCTTCAGCGAAAGAAGATAGGAAAGAAGCCTGGGACGAATGGGATGCACCTGAAAACCGGGAACGAATGGATCGAGGAAACAGAGACAGCTCCTGCAGGTCTTTCAGAGATATTCAAAGAGAAGGGGATGGTGAGAGCGGGAATCGTGACGGGGCAGAGTGCCAGGGGAAAAGTACAGATATCGGGAGAGAGCATCAGGGAAAGATATGGAAAAAGAACAGGGAGCCTATGTTTGACCAGATTTCCGAAAGAAACGAAAGCAGTGAGGGAAAAAAACGAGAGAATGGATTTTTTCATCCCATTAGGCTGGTTCTCGGTATCCTTTTCCTGGAAGGACTCATCTACCTGTTTAAAGGAATGTCGGGGCTAAAAAACTATGGGGTTTTGCCGCTTGTGATTGTATCCCTGCTGTATCTGGTTGGGAGAGTTTTATCTGTTCATTTTAAACAATCGGAGACAGCAGCAGAAGAGACAAGCACAAACCCTTCCCTTTCTCAGAAGCCGTCTGATTTGTTTTTTATGGAACAGGAAAGGGAGAAAAAACCTGACTGGGGCTCACGGGAGAGCGGCAGGGAAGAATGTCCAGAGGCGTGCGGGAGAGAAAAAAGGTCCATACGAAGCAGGAGCCTAAAAGAAACAGAGCCAGAAGGGAAAAAGGAGTTCAAAAGCGGCGGAAAAGAGAGACAGAGGGAGCAGGACGAGTGGAAAATTCTGTTTCAGTCTTTTGACGAAGGCTCTCCGGATATAGAGAGCTCTGGACAGAAGGAAAAACAGTGTGAGAAAGATACACAGCTATTAAATGATTTGGCATCTGCATACGAAGGCCACAGAGCATGTCTCGAAAGCTCTTCTAAAGACAGAGAGGATATTGAGATTCCCTATGTTCCCTTTCTGATAGGTAAACATGAGGAGATGAATGACTATGTGCTCAATTATCCCACAGTCAGCCGCCTTCACCTCAGAGTTGACAAAAAAGAAAAAGTTTACATTTTTACAGATATGAATTCTACCAATGGAACTACAATAAATGGATACAAGATGGAAGCAAATGAAACGGTAAGCGTAAAAGAGGGGGATACCGTCCAGATAGCAGGGCTCAGTTACCGATTTAGGGAGAGCTGAACCATCTTCAGCAATGTTCTGTTACACGACAGAGAGAATAATTTTTCAGTATTTTTCTATTGTTTTAGGGGAATAATCATGGAATTGACAGTAAATATATGGTATAATATCGAGGAAAGCGCATGCCATGCTTGCATGAGCATGCATTTGACGAGCAGTTCCATCGAGACGCCAGTCGAGATGGTATAATGACCGCAGGGCGGGCATTATACCTGCGCATGCCGGTTTCAGCATGTACTGCTGAAAGCTGGGCGCTAAATTCCGCCGGAGGCGTCAAAAACACGAAAGGGGCGTGCGTGCCTCTGCTGATGTTGAATGATGCTGAGGTTTAAAGTTGAGAATAAAAATTTTAATGGAACGGATGGCGGCTGTAATCAGGAAATTTAAAGGGATGTTTTAATAGATGAATAGGTTTGAAAGAATATCACGGGTAAATGGAGCTATTATCATAATTAATATCATTATTTTTCTCCTCCCGGATGTTTTTAGCTTTCTGACAGACAAGGAATGGATTTATGAAAATGGAGCCGTAATTCCTGTTCTTGTGGTAGAAAATGGAGAATATTACCGTTTAATTACCTCTGTATTTCTGCATTTTAGTATCAGGCATCTTCTGAATAATATGCTTGTCCTGTTCATATTGGGTGACAGGCTGGAGCAGATTTTGGGAGGGGTCAGGTATCTTTTATTTTACCTGCTCTGTGGATTAGGGGCTAATATTGTTTCCCTGATATTTGATCTGAAGATGGGTGATTGGTATACCATGTCAGCAGGTGCGTCGGGCGCTATTTTTGGCGTTGTGGGCGGACTGATGTGGATTGTTTTCATGAATAGAGGAAGGCTGGGAGATTTGAGCAGCGGACAGCTTGCAGTGATGGCTTTTTTTACACTGTACCTGGGATTTACCAGTTCCGGTGTGGACAATGCGGCTCATGTGGGAGGCCTGTTAGTTGGAATTTTGCTGGGAATACCATTTTATGTTTGGGTTTCCAGGAAAAAATATACAGACATTATTAAGTAAGTCAGAAAAGGAGTGGTTCCAATGGTAGAGAAAGAGTGTATTTTTTGCAAGATAGCGAGTGGAGAGATTCCGTCCGCTACGGTTTATGAGGATGGTGATTTCAGGGTGATACTGGATCTCGGTCCTGCCTCAAGGGGCCATTCCCTGATTCTTCCTAAGCAGCATTACAGGGATCTGTGTGAGCTGGATGATGCAGTTGCAGCCAAAATTCTTCCGCTTGCCGGAAGACTTGGAAAGGCGATGAAGAAGACGCTGGGATGCGCCGGATTTAATGTTGTTCAGAACAATGGAGAGGCCGCAGGTCAGACCGTCTTTCATTTCCATGTCCATGTGATTCCAAGATATGAGAATGGGCCGGAAATGGTAGCCTGGAAACCTGGAAAGATGGAACAGGAGGAGCTGACGAAGATAAGCGGCATGCTCAAGTCTGAGATGGACGCATAGGAGAACGTATGCAACAGAGGGATGCTGAACTGTTGCGGGCTCTATATGAAAACTATCTGATACCGTTGAAGAAGTATGCTGTGAAGATTGGCGTGGACTGTGATTATATTGAGGATATGGTTCACGAGACATTTCTGGAATATTATTCCAGATATTCTCTGGAATTTGGTGACAGGCAGAAGCGTGTTCTTCTTACCATGATACTCAGGTGCAGATGGATTGACTATTGCAGAAAAAATAAACGATGCAGCTCATTCGGCACTTACGAGCATATTGAAATAGTATCAGCGCTTGAAAAGCTTCTGGATAAGGATACGCTTCATTATGTGATGGAAAATGACATTTACAGGCAAATCAGGGATCTGATGGACGGGATGAAAAAGGACTGGCGTGACGTTCTCATTCTTTATGTTCTGGAGGGCAGAACAATCAAAGATACGAGTCAGATCCTGGGAATTGCGGAAACGGTATGCCGTTCCCGCATCTTCCGGGCCAGGCAGGAGCTGAAAAGGCTCCTTGAGAATAAGGCGATCTTTGACATTCAATCTAATTCATGCAGTCATGAATCAGATCCATAATGGTTTCTACAGCATTGTTTAATGTGCTTGTCTCCATCGCATTGATAAAGGACTGACGATTTTTATAGGTTTCGGAAACTGCCTGGAAGAGTGTATCAGGTGTCAGAACCTCCTCTTCCAAAACAGCGCTGAAGCCCTGTTTGGCAAAAGATTTTGCATTCAGAATCTGATCTCCGCGGCTGGCAGCGGCAGAAAGAGGAATCAGAATGTTAGGTTTTCTCAGAGCCAGAATTTCGCAGATAGAGTTTGCACCTGCCCTGGATATAACCAGATCCGAGGCAGCGAACAGATGGCGCAGAGGTTTATCGACGTATTCATACTGAACATATCCGGATAATCCTGTCAGGCTTTCGTCGAGATTACCTTTTCCGCATATATGTATCACCTGAAACTGGGATAAAAGCCGGGGCAGAATACTGCGGACTGCATGATTTACGGTGACAGAGCCCAGACTCCCGCCGATGACCAGAATGACGGGGCGGTTAGCAGAAAGACCCGCATACTGAAGTCCTGCAAGGCGGTCACCGGTGAGCAGCTCTTTCCTGATAGGGGAACCGGTAAGCACAGCCTTCTCCTTGGGAAGGAAGCTGAGTGTTTCGGGAAAATTGCAGCAGACTTTTTTTGCGGCTGGGATACAGATTTTATTTGCCAGTCCCGGGGTCATATCAGACTCATGGATGATAACAGGAACTTTATAGTGTTTTGCAGCCAGAACAACGGGGACAGCGACAAAACCGCCCTTTGAAAATACAATGTCCGGTCTGTATTTTTTAATCAGTTTTCTGGCCTGAGAATAACCCTTTAGAACTCTGAGGGGGTCAGAAAAGTTTTTCAGATCAAAATAGCGGCGTAATTTACCAGAGGATATACCGTCATAGGGAATTTTGGCATCCTCGATGAGTCTGCGCTCAATACCGTTATAGGAACCGATATAGCGGATTTCAAACCCCTCTGCGCGGAGGGAAGGGAGCAGAGCCAGGTTCGGGGTAACATGGCCGGCAGTTCCGCCGCCGGTCAAAACGATTTTTTTCATATAATCTTGCCTCCATATAAATTACAGTAAGAAACGACAGATCTTCATTTCTTCAGCATATTATTATAGTAAACGCTAAATAGAAAAAGTCAACCCCAGAAACACTTTGATAAGGTTTGAAGGAGGTGTGAGGTGGGTACAAATCAGAATGAAAATGAAACAGATCAAGAATTGGACAAGCGCCTGAAATGTGCCTGCGGATGGGACGAAGAGCAGCTTCTGAAAGAATTGGAGGACGCAGAAAAAGAGATATCTGAGGAAGATCTCCCTCTGTCCGGAAAATACAGCTTTGAAAGACTTTTAAAGGATATCGAGGAGAGAAAGATTGAGCCTGAGAGAGGGGACAGGGAGGAAGCAGAATCAGGGCAGAATTTAGAGACTTCCATGTCAGCAGGTGAGGGAGAAGTCTGTTCACTTCAGCAGCTCGTTATCCTGATAAGGGCATCTGTGGCAGCCGTTACAGCAGCGTCTGCTATGCTTTTCCTATGTATGTTCTAAATTGACCTGACGCTTGTATCAGACAAAGCAGGCGGATAAGAAAACGGCTAATGGGAAAAGGGAATCCGCTATATGAAAAGAATCGTTTGAAAAGAAATGGCTTTCGGAAGCAGGGGAAAGTCCGAGAGCCTGTGGTTAAATACATAACGGTGCAGATAGTGCCTGCAGAGAGGGACTGCCGCAATAATCATCCGTACATGGAAACGTGAAAACGGACATCAGGCGGAGAATAACATCTGTCCTTCAGATATTTCATTGCGGCAGCTCCTTCTTGAAACTGAAAACGGGTGAAAAGAATACCAGCAAAACAGAAGGGTACTAATGTACACATAGTGAAGAATGGGTACTCAGGGAAGGCTCTTCTGATCTACAGTTTGGCCTTGTATTGCTTTAAGGCATTGGCAAGCTGATCGGGACAGGAGGTAGGGCGGAAGCCGCAGCGGATTCCGTTAAGTCTGGAAATCACCTCGTCAATATCCATTCCCTCCACAAGGCGGGCAACTCCCTGTGTATTTCCTGAACAGCCGCCGATAAAGCGCACATTTGTCAGCTTATTGTCTATAACATCAAATTCAATTTCACGTGAACAGACGCCATTCGTAGCATAAATCATGATAAAATCTCCTCTCTGATATAATAAATGGAACCCTTTTCTTTGCTGATTGAAAAGAGCTTTTCTGTAAACAGATATAAAAAGACTGCAGCAGTTCTGAAGCAGACTCTGCGGGAAAAGGCTTTTAAGGTCTGCAGATTTTCTTTTCACAGTGGATTATACCCTCCTTTAAAAAGAATTGTCAAGAAAAGGGAGATCCTCTATAATAAGGGGAAGCAGCAGTCTGACGCGTTCTTTCCGGAGCCCTATATTCGCTCTTTGCAGGAGAGAAAAGAACAGACGAAACAGATGTTTTAGGTTATCCATATGGCCGTACGGTGTTGGCTATGAGTGAAAAAAACTGAAGAATAAGACAAATACAGCCCACAGAGGGTGGAAAATGCAGGACAAAAGGAGGCAGACAAATGCTTGGTATTATTGGGGCAATGGATGAAGAAGTTGCAAAGATTAAGGAGGAGATGGAAGAGGCTGAGGTTATAACTGTGGCCGGTATGGATTTTTATGTTGGAAAGCTGGCAGGAAAAGATGCAGTGGTTGTGCGTTCCGGCATCGGTAAGGTAAACGCAGGCATGTGCACACAGATTCTGGCAGACAGATTCCATGTAGATGCAGTGATCAATACGGGGATTGCAGGCTCACTGAAGAATGAGATTAATATCGGTGACATTGTTATCTCCACAGACACGGTGCAGCATGATATGGATGCCAGCGGGTTCGGATACAGAAAGGGACAGATTCCAAGGGTGGATACCTTTTCCTTTAAGGCGGACGAGAAACTGAGCAGTCTGGCTCTTGCCTGCAATGAGAAAGTAAACCCGGATATTCAGGCCTTTTTGGGGCGCGTAGTCAGCGGTGATCAGTTTATTTCCGACAGAGATAAGAAGAAATGGCTGGCCCAGGAATTTGAGGCGAGCTGCACGGAGATGGAGGGCGCTGCCATTGCCCAGGCAGCATACCTGAACGGTATTCCTTATCTGGTAATCCGTGCAATTTCCGATAAGGCAGATGACAGCGCGGGGATGGATTACGCGGAGTTTGAGGCTCAGGCTATCCGCCATTCCGTAAACCTGATTCTGGAAATGGCAAAGAGGATTTCCTGCTAAAAGGATAGGAGACAGAGCAGGAAGAGTGTCTGCGGCACAGAGATTGAGGAGGCGGTTCAAGCAAAATGTGACGCAATATTTCCAGATTCGCAGGATGTCCGGTCCGGATGGCCTGCAGCGGTGTGCAAATCCCCGAAAAGCTTTATTTTATGGGGGAATTTGACGATCGATTCTAAGCCCTTCTCTCTTTTCAAAGACAGGACAGGCGGCTATAATAAAAGCCATCTGGAAAAATCTGGAGAAGAAAGGGGAGCTTTTTATGCTGGAAATTTTACAAACAGGAAAAGCATTGTATGCGCTGGCGGCTATCGGCATCATAGGTGTCTTAAGCAAGCTCGTCACGCGCAGCCTCTACAAAAGACTGATCCGTGAAACGGATAATATGGCGGCCACGAAGAACAAAAACCTGAAAATACTGAAGCAGAAGCTGGAGAACGCCTGCCGGCTGAACCAGACCATTGTGAACACCCAGGCTTATCTGGAACGTCAGATGTACGGGTTTCGGTTTATGAAGGTTTCTCTTCAGAGCTGGAATAATGTTTCTCTCCAGATGGCAATTCTGGGAATTATGGCAGGAGGGGCAGCCTCCTTTGCCTCCTACTGGTACAGGCTGGATTCCTATTACATTGTGCTTTATGCGTCGGCAGGGGCTTTTCTGGGGCTTTTTCTGGCCTTTCTGGAGAGCAGCTTTAATATTGGGCTGAAGCAGCAGCGCCTTGCCAATGCCCTTCTGGAATATACGGATAATTCCGTGTTTGTCCGCGCTGCCAGGGAAAACGGCGGAAGGGATGAGCGACTTCAGGACAATGTGAGAAGGCTTCCGGTGAGAGAGATTGGGACAGACCGGGGAGACGACAGAGAACTCATAATCCGGGAGAATGAGCTGAGGGACGGGCTGATTCGGGATGCGGTAAAAACTTCTGCCCAGACAAGAGGACAGGTACAGCAGGACAGGCGTTCTGGATTTAGTGACAAGCGCGGGGACAAGCCAGCCGGACTTAAAAGGCTGAAGGCAGAGAAGATGGTAAAGGCGAAAAAGAGTGCAGCTTCGGCAGGGGAGGACACACTCTCAGCCTTTGACACAGCGCAGTCATCAGCTATTGGAGGAATGGAGGGAGGCGTTTCAGAGAGGGGAGAGGCGCCGGCAGACGCTTCCAGAAAGGAGCAGGCAGGCCGTCTGGGGGCTGTGAGGGATATTGACTATTTAAAACACAGTCTGGAACAGATTGCGGCCAGCAGGGAAAAGACAAAGAAGGAGGAGGATTGGACCAAGGAGCTGGCTCCGGAAGAGATGAAGGTGCTGGGAGAGCTCATAAGGCAATACTTTTCCGCAGATTAAAAAACGGCGGTCCCGGCTGGGAGAGACAAAAGCATGGGGCAGACAGGCGGCAGGTGAAAAGGAAGACAGGGCGAAAAAGGGTGTGTATGCAAACGGAAGAAGGATGTTGATAAATTTATAACAGATTGCTATAATAGCGTTAAACGCATAGGCGTCAGGAACTGGGCTGCCGGCCGGCTAAAGGACGGACACGGCATTCCCATGATCAGAGTCCGACACATAAGAAAAGGAGAGAGAACAAATGGGCAGAGAAGTGACATTTGACTATTCCAAAGCAGCTTCCTTTGTGAGAGCCGAGGAGCTGGAAAACATGAAGAGCGCAGTTATGTGCGCAAAAGATGTGCTTGTAAACAGGACAGGTGCGGGAAATGACTTTTTAGGCTGGATTGATCTGCCGGTTGACTACGATAAAGAAGAATTTGCAAGGATCAAAAAGGCAGCTGAGAAAATTCAGAGTGACTCCGATGTGCTTCTGGTTGTGGGAATCGGCGGCTCCTATCTGGGCGCAAGGGCTGCCATTGAATTTTTAAACCACAGCTTTTACAATGTGCTTCCCAAGGGAAAGAGAAAGACACCGGAAATCTACTTTGTAGGAAACAGCATCAGCAGCAAGTATATTAAGGATCTGCAGGATGTGCTGGAGGGAAAGGATTTCTCCGTCAACATTATCTCTAAATCAGGCACAACCACTGAGCCGGCTATCGCATTCCGCGTATTCAAAAAGATGCTGATCGATAAGTACGGAAAAGAGGAGGCTGGAAGAAGAATCTACGCAACCACAGACAGGGCCAAGGGAGCTCTCAAGAACCTGGCCAACGAGGAGGGCTATGAGTCCTTTGTGGTTCCGGACGATGTAGGCGGCCGTTTTTCCGTGCTTACGGCAGTGGGACTTCTCCCGATTGCAGTCAGCGGAGCTGACATTGACAAGCTGATGGAGGGCGCTGCTTCAGGAAGAAAAAAGGCCCTTGAGGCGCCGTACGAGGAGAACGGGGCTCTCCTGTACGCGGCGATCAGAAATATTCTCCACAGGAAGGGAAAACAGGTGGAGATCGTTGCCAACTACGAGCCGAGCCTGCACTATGTATCAGAGTGGTGGAAGCAGCTCTACGGTGAGAGCGAGGGCAAGGATCAGAGAGGCATTTTCCCGGCAGCCGTTGATCTGACAACGGATCTTCACTCCATGGGACAGTTTATTCAGGACGGATCCAGAATTATGTTCGAAACCGTGCTGAATGTGGAGGAATCTCCTGCAGAGGTTCTGCTTGACAGGGAAGAGGTAGACACAGACGGCATGAATTATCTGGCCGGAAAGAGCGTGGATTTTGTAAACAAGAGCGCTATGAACGGAACAATTCTGGCCCACACAGACGGAAACGTGCCGAATCTGCTTGTAAATATCCCTGAGCAGAATGAGTTTTGCTTAGGCGAGCTGTTCTATTTCTTTGAGTTTGCCTGCGGAGTGAGCGGATATCTGTTGGGCGTGAACCCGTTCAACCAGCCGGGCGTTGAGAGCTACAAGAAAAACATGTTTGCTCTCTTAGGAAAACCGGGATATGAGGAAGCCAGAGAGGAGCTTTTAAAGAGACTCTAGGACTTTACGGGAGCAGATTCATATTCCTTTTAACGCTCCCGCATAAATAAAAGAAGACGCTGTCCAGCCTGATTCAGACTGGACAGCGCCTTCTTTTATTTCATGCCCACAGTCAGCCTGCAGGCTGTTCTGTCCGGGCTTTCAGAATATCTGTAACACACCCCAACATTCAGTATAGAACCCCTATTTAAAGGTTTCTGCCGCGTATCTGGAGAGTTCCTCCCTGAAGTCCGGGTGCGCAATTGAGATCATGGCTTTAGCTCTCTCCCGGAGAGACAGGCCTGAGAGCTTTGCAACGCCGAACTCTGTGGCAACGTACTGGATCATGGTTCGGGGTGCGGAAACCGTGCTCTGGCCCGGGATGAAGGGGACAATGTTGGATTTTAAAGTGCCGTCCTTTTTGCGGTGGGTGGAGGCCAGGCAGATAAATCCTTTTCCGCCCTCTGAGCGGAAGGCGCCCTCCAGGAAATCCAGCTGGCCGCCTGTGCCGGAGAGCTGTCTGCTGCCGGCGGATTCGGCATTTTCCTGACCCATCAGATCCAGCTCCACACCTCCGTTGATGCTGATCACATGTTTCATCCGGCTGATCCGCTCCGGTGAGTGGACATAATCCACATCAGCAGGGCAGAAAAGCTGAGGCTCCTCGTCCAGCCAGCGGTAGAGCTCCTGAGAACCCATGGCCAGATTCCAGGTGGAAAAGCCGGTGTCAATTTCCTTTTTCCGGTTGGTGAGCTTTCCTGCCCGGTAGAGGGCCAGAAAAGCATCGCTGATGGTCCCTGTATGGCAGCCCAGATCCCGTCTGTCAGACTCTGCCAGAAGGTTTGCAACTGTAAATGGAACCCCGCCGACTCCGAGAGAGAGAACGGCCCCGTCCGGGATCTCCTCCACTACATGGCGGGCGATGGCGATGTCCGTGTCAGAGGGCTCCCTGTAGGTGCGGACAGGAAGCGGTTCATGCTCGCCCTCCACGATGTAGTCTGCCTCGGACAGATGGACTCTGTGGGAGCCGTTTACCCCCTGGAGTCTGGGGAGATGCTCGTTGATCTCAAAGATAACTGTCCGGGCATGTTCAAAAATCGTTCTCCAGGCATAGTTGGAGATGCCCAGGCCGCAGTAGCCGCTGTCATCAGGGCAGGAAACGGGAACAAAGGCCACATCCACGCGGATGTGTCTGCGGTACAGCTCAGGCAGGGAGCGCAGAATCATAGGGATGAACTGACACAGTCCGCGGCTCTGCAGTTTTCTCTCGTAGTCGCCGATATGCCAGCTGTAGTATGTAAAGGCAGACTGCTCTGGGTCGCTTTCCACAACCTCAATTCTTGGACGTATCACAAGACCTCCCCGGACTTTTACATCCTTCAGCTCCTCCTTTCTGGCCGCCAGGGCCCGATCCATCAGCTCCGGAAAACCGGCGCCAAATCCGTAATCAACCCAGTCACCGGAGCGGACAGCCTTCGCCGCTGTCTCCGGCGTCACGAATTTGCTTCTGTAATCATTTGACATAATCAGTGTTCCTTTCAGCTTTTGCAGTTTTTGATTAATCATACCTTAGAAAGATTCATATTTCAACAGTGAAAAAACACCTTGCGAAACAGGCGGCTCCGTGCGACAATAAACGGGACAGGAAAAAGACAGGAGAGGAGAGAGGGTATGTTCCGGCTTTGGGCGAAAATTTGGAAGGACAACAGGATGCAGAGGGACACGGTGATTGAGAACGCAGACTACTCCATGTCCAGAACAGCCATGGTGTTTGACGCCATTGAGAAGGTCTGCTATGAATTCGATCTGGGACAGCCGATCTGGCTGGATGCAAATATTGAGGACTTCAGGCGCCATGACAGGACGAGATTTTCAAAGGACAATTTTGTAGAGTCCATTGAGTTTGATTATCTGGAAATACAGGTGATTGAGGAGTAAAAAGGAGAGCAGAGGGGCTATGCCGGAGAACGGCTTTCTGATATAATCTTATACAGAACATTCAAAGGCTTCAGGAGGAAAAGACAGTGCAGAGAAACAATGGCTGTCTGGGAGGAACAAAATGGCACAGACAATAACGGACTTCAGAGAATTTCTGACAGATGCGAAGCAGATTGCCGCAGAGCTTTCAGAGCTGGAGCAGTCTGAGGCGCAGGCCAGAGAGGAGGAGAGCAGGCTTCTGCGGACTCTGGAGGCAGAGAAAAAGGCAGTCACAGACAATATCAACCAGACTGTAAAGCGCCGCAGGGATGAGATCAGCAAGAGCTATGACAATGAAATTTCCATCACACAGGATCGGTTAAAAAAGACAAGAGCAAGAAGGGAAAAGGCAAAAAACCAGGGGATAAAGGATCGGATTGAGGAGGAAACCTCCGAGCTTCACCTGCACAACCGGGAGCTTAAGGTGAGGATGAAAACCCTGTTCCAGAAGGAGCATGTACCTGCTTTCTGCCAGAGTGGATTTTATTATGCCCTCTATTTTCCAAGAGGGTTGAAAGAATCGCTTATTCTTCTGGCCACGCTGATTGTCTGTTTTCTTCTGATCCCCTATGGGATTTATTCTGCAGTTCCGGTTCAGAAAACGGTTTATCTGATTCTGATTTACTTTGCCTGCGTGCTGGTATTTGGCGGGCTTTATACAGTGGTGGGAAATATGACAAGAGGGCGTCACCAGAAGGCCCTCAGAGAGGGACGTCAGATTCGGAATGTCATGCAGTCCAACTGCAGAAAAATACGTATGATCACCTCCTCCATAAAGAGGGACAAGAATGAGTCTG
>OLVT01000267.1_pt1 | contig 60631 bp, 53 predicted proteins | sample 1673241 | NCBI WGS metagenome assembly OLVT01 (sample SAMEA3178936, study PRJEB25190) | human gut metagenome | biome: human gut; feature: human-associated habitat; material: faeces | place: Austria | collected 2013
CCTGGGCATCGGCCTGGCGATTGGGTGCTACGATGGATTTTTCGGTCCCGGAGCGGGCACCTTCCTCATGCTGGCCTATACCAGCCTCTGCAAGTTCGATCTGCTTACCGCCTCCGGCAACACCAAGGCGGCCAACGCCGCCTCCAACGCCGCCTCCCTGGTCACCTTTGCCCTGGCGGGCGAGGTGGTCTGGGCCGTGGGCATCCCCGCCGCCCTGTGCGGCCTGGCCGGGGGGTATGTGGGCTCCGGCCTGGCCCTTCGGGGCGGGGCCAAGGTCATCCGCCCCATGTTCTTTGTGGTGCTGACCATCCTTACCGTCCGCCTGATCTACGATCTGCTGGTCTACCCCTCCGTGCGCCCCCAGGGGCGCACTTTTTTACCCTGCTCCGGGACAAAGGAGAACGCAGCCGGTTTTCCCGGCTGCGTTCTAAAAAGGATGGAGGATTCAGATGAAAAAGAGTTGTGCTCTTGCCTTGCATCCTTAGGATACCCGATTTTTATGAATAAAACCAGCGCAAGTTGTTACAAAAGGATTAAACATTTTCCTTTATCCATTCTCCCCGGCCCCGTCCTCCCGCAAGCCCTGGAAAAAGTCCTGAAGGATCTCCTGGCACTCGCGCTCCAGCGGGCCGCGGTACAGCCGGGGATGGTGGTTGAAGCGCTCCTCAAACAGGTTGAGCACCGAGCCGCAGGCCCCCGCCTTGTCGTCCCGGGTCCCATAGCGCACCGTATCCACCCGGGCGTTGATGATCCCTCCGGCACACATGGGGCAGGGCTCCAGGGTGACGTACATGGTACACCGGTGGAGCCGCCAGCTGCCCAGGCGGCGGCAGGCGTCCCGGATGGCCTCCAGCTCCGCGTGGGCGGTGGCGTCGCCGTTCTCCTCCCGGCGGTTGCGCCCCTCCCCCACGATCGCCCCGTCCCGGACGATGACGCAGCCCACGGGCACGTCGCCCTCCTCCCCGGCCTGGGCAGCCAGCTCCAGCGCCCGCCGCATATAGTCCTTATGATCCATGGGTACAGCCTCCTCTTTCCCGCAGGGCGGGCGTTTTTCCACACGCCGGCCCGAAATTGTGGAACTTTTTCTCAGTCTGCCTCCCCGTAGGCCCGGGCATAGTCCTCCACCAGGTTCTGGGCACAGCGGAGCGGGTCGTCCCCCTTCCGCAGGCGGAGGGTAAACCGGGGCACGTCCCCCGGGATGAGGAGCAGGCGGTTCCGATAGCGCTCCCCGCCGCACAGCAGGGAGAAGGGCTCCAGCCGGAACTGCTCCAGGGTAAAGATCAGCTGCCCGTTCTTCTGGGCGATGTCGGTGATGTCCGCCTCTGCCGCCGCCGCCCGGAGCAGGGCCACGGAGATCAGGTTGTTCACCGTCCGGGGCGGCTCGCCATAGCGGTCGATGAGCTCATCCACCAGGTCATCCGCCTCCTCCTCACTGCGGATGGCGGCAATGCGCCGGTACAGGTCCATCCGCTGCTCCGGCGCGGGGACATACCGGTCCGGGATGGAAGCGGCCACCGCCAGATCGGCGGCGCACTCGGTGCGCTTGGGAACTGGCTGGCCCTGCTGAGTGAGCACCGCCTCCTCCAGCAGCTTCAAATACATATCATAGCCCACCGACAGCATGAAGCCGCTCTGCTCCGGGCCCAGCACGTTGCCCGCGCCCCGGATCTCCAGGTCCCGCATGGCGATCTTGAAGCCGGAGCCGAACTCCGCAAATTCCCGGATGGCCGACAGGCGCTTAGCTGCCACCTCGGTGAGCACCTTCCCCCGGCGGTAGGTGAGATAGGCGAAGGCCCGGCGGTTGGACCGGCCCACCCGGCCCCGGATCTGGTGGAGCTGGGCCAGGCCCAGATGGTCGGCGTCCTCGATGATGAGGGTGTTGGCGTTGGGCAGGTCGATGCCCGTCTCAATGATGGTTGTGCACACCAGCACGTTCAGCTCCCCGTCGGTCATGCGGCTCATCACATCGTCGATGGCCTCCTGGCTCATCTTGCCGTGGGCCACCCCCACCGCCGCGTCCTCCCCCAGCATCTGTCCGATGCGGGCGGCGGTGCGGTCAATGGTCTCCACCCGGTTGTGGAGGTAGTACACCTGGCCGCCCCGCTCCAGCTCCCGGCGCATGGCGTCGGCCAGCACCGGCCAGTTGTGCTCCAGCACATAGGTCTGCACCGGCAGGCGGTCGGCGGGCGGCTCCTCCAGGGTGGACATGTCCCGGATGCCGGAGAGGGCCATATTCAGCGTCCGGGGGATGGGGGTGGCGGAGAGGGTGAGCACGTCCACCTGCTTGGACAGCTCCTTGAGCTTCTCCTTGTGCTGGACGCCGAAGCGTTGCTCCTCGTCGATGACCAGCAGGCCCAGATCCTTAAATTTCACGTCCTTCTGGAAGAGGCGGTGGGTGCCGATGAGCAGATCGATGCCCCCCTGCTCCAGCCGCCGCAGGGTGTCCTTCATCTGGGCCTGGGTGCGGAAGCGGCTGACCACGTCGATCTCCACCGGGTACTTGGCAAAGCGCTGCTTGGCCGTCAGGTAGTGCTGCCGGGCCAGCACGGTGGTGGGCACCAGGATGGCGGCCTGTTTGCCGTCCAGCACACACTTCATGATGGCCCGGAAGGCCACCTCCGTCTTGCCGTAGCCCACGTCGCCGCACAGCAGCCGGTCCATGGGCCGGGCCTGTTCCATATCCTGCTTGATCTCGGCGATGCAGCGGAGCTGATCGTCGGTTTCGGCGTACTCGAACTCGTCCTCAAACTCCTTCATCCAGGGGGAATCGGGGGAGAAGGCGAAGCCGGGCTGGCGCTGCCGCTCGGCATAGAGCTGAATGAGCCCCTTGGCCAGATCCTTGACGGCCTTCTTGGCCCGGGTCTTGGCCTTCTCCCAGTCGGTGCCCCCCAGACGGGAGAGCTTTTTGGTCTCCGCCGCGTCCTCGCCCCCGCCGATGTACTTGCTCACCAGGTCGAGCTGGGTGGCGGGGACGTAGAGCACGTCGGCCCCGGCGTAGGCGATCTTGACGTAGTCCTTCTGCACCCCGTCCACCGTCATCTTGGTCATCTCCAGGAAGCGGCCCACGCCGTGGTGCTCGTGTACCACCAGGTCGCCGGGAGACAGGTCGGCGTAGGAGCCCAGCTTCTGCCGGTTGGTCACCGGCTTGCTCCTGCGCTTTTTGCCCAGCAGGGACTGCCCCTCGGTGAGCACGGCGAAGCGCCCCACCGGGTACTCCATGCCGGCGGTGAGCCCCCCCACGGCAATCACCGCCTTGCCGTAGCCGGGCAGCGTCTCGATGAGCGTGGAAACCTTCATACGACCGACGACCGGGTCTTCCTTCATATCGATGACCTGAGCAAGCGTCAGCTTGCCAGCCTTAAGGTCGTCACGAACCTGCGCGCGCTTGATGCGAGCAGCCTTGGCCTTTTCAAGGGCCGCCTGACGATCTTCAGCGCTGAGTTGAGGAATAGCCATCAGTAATCTCCTTCGTGTTCTTCAAGCGTTGCCGTGATACTAGCACGTCACGCGACAACGACAACCTGTCATTCGAGCAAACCACAAAAAAGTTTTCGCCAAAACACGGCCTGCACCTCGGATTTCTTTGAAACCGAGTGCGCGAGGCGCCATTGTAGGGCAACGACGACGCTTGCGCAAACGCGTAGGCTTCGCGTCATGAACGCGTTACCGAATCTCCCTAATCAAGCTCGGCAACAATGGCGTCGAAGGCGGCGGCGGGGTCTGCGGCCTGCGTGATGGGGCGACCGATGACGATGTGCGATGCACCGTTGGCGAACGCCTGCGCGGGCGTGGCCACGCGGCTTTGGTCTCCAAGGGCGGCGCCGGCCGGACGCACGCCGGGCGTGACGATGTAGCCTTCGGGGCCCAGCACGTCGCGCAGCATGGCAGCTTCCTGGGGAGACGCCACAACGCCAGAAATGCCGGCGCGTTTTGCCTGCTCAGCAAGCACGTTGACCTGTTCGGCCATGGGGCGGGTGACGCCGGTGTCGGCAAGCGCGGCCTGACTCATGGACGTCAGCACGGTGATGCCGAGCGTGACGGGCACCTCGAAGCCGTATTCGGCAGCAGCGCGCTCGGCGCCTTTCTGCGCCGCGCTCATCATGGCCACGCCGCCAACGGTGTGCATGGTCATCATGTCGGCGCCAGAGGCTGCGGCCGAATACGCCGCGCCCTCGACCTGGTGCGGAATGTCGTGGAACTTCAGGTCCAAAAACACCTTGAAGCCGCGCTCCTTCAGCGCATACACCACCGCCGGGCCGTTGGCATAGAACAGCGTCATGCCAACCTTCATCCATTTCGCCTTGCCCTGCAGCTTGTCGGCCAGGTCGAACGTTTCCTCGATGTCGCAGTCAACGGCTACGATGACGCGGTCGCGCGCGGGGATGTCGGAAAACGAGGTTAGCATTGCAAAGCTCCAATCAGTTCGTTGACGTCTTTGACGCCATGACGCTCGCAGTACTCGGCGATGCCGTCGATGACGTCAATAGTTGCCTGGGGGTTCACGAAGTTCGCGGTGCCGACGGCCACGGCCGTGGCGCCGGCAAGCATGAACTCCACCGCATCGGTGCCGCACGCGATGCCGCCCATACCCAAAAGCGGAACCTTCACGGCGTTGTGGCACTGCCACACACAGCGCAGCGCCACGGGCTTGATGGCGGGGCCGGAAAAACCGCAAAGCGGGCGCGCCGTGACGGTGCGGCGGCGCTCGGCGTCGATGGCCATGCCCATGAGCGTGTTGATCAGCGAGATGGCGTCGGCTCCGGCAGCCTCGGCGGCGCGCGCGATCTCGGCGATATCGGTGACGTTCGGCGTGAGCTTCACGATAAGCGGGCGCTTCGTGGCGGCGCGGCACATCCCCACCACGCGCTCGACGGATTCGGCGTGCGTGCCGATGGTCATGCCGCCGGCATCGACGTTCGGGCAGGAGATGTTCACCTCGTATGCGTCGACGGGCGCGTCTTCAAGCGCCTCGATGACCTGCACGTATTCGTCGAAGCTGTGGCCGGAAACGTTCACGATGGTGGTGGCGCCCACCTCGGCCAGCCACGGCAGCTCGTGGGCCTTCAGGTGCGCCACGCCCGGGTTTTGCAGGCCGATGGAGTTCAACATGCCGCTGGCAACCTCGGCGATGCGGGGGCTGGCGTTGCCCTCCCAACCGTTGAGCGACACGCCCTTCGTGGTGACGGCGCCCAGCGCGCTGACATCCACGAAGTCGGCGTATTCGCGACCTGCGGCAAACGTGCCCGACGCGGTGGTGACGGGGTTCTTCATGGCAAGCCCGCCCAGGTTCACGGCCATGTTCACGCTGGTAGGAGCGCTGGTTTCGGGAAGCAGCTCGTTTTCGGTCATCTACCACACCACCTTTTCGGCATCGAACACGGGCCCGTCGACGCATGAGCGACGCTTGCCGTCGACGGTGTCGACGACGCACGACAGGCATGCGCCCACGCCGCACGCCATGCGCTTCTCCATTGAGATCTGGCACGGCACGCCCGCCTGCGCGGCCTGACCGGCCACGATCTTCATGAGCGGCTCGGGACCGCAGCACGCCACGTAGTCGTAGGGTTGCCCATCAACGCCCGCGTCAAGCGCTTCTTGCGAAAGCGAGGTGCAGAAGCCCGCGCGGCCGAACGACCCGTCGTCGGTAGCCACGGCAACGCTGCCGTTGACGGTTTGCTGGTAGCGCTCAAGCGTCACCAGGGCCGCCTGCGTCTGCGCGCCCAGCACCACGTCCACGTGCACGCCGGCAGCTACCAGTTCCTGGCACAGCATGAACAGCGGGGCTGCGCCCACGCCGCCAGCCACCAGCAGCGCGCGCTTGCAGCCGTCCGGCGCATTCCAGCGACGGCCAACGGGCCCGATGAGCTCGCTTTGCGGTTCGGCGTCGGCAGCTTCGGGCGCCAGACCCGCCAGATGGTTCGTGCCGAATCCGACGGTTTGGTACAGCACGTCAAGCGTGCCGGCGGCAGCATCGGCCGCGTACACCGAAAACGGGCGGCGCAGAATGTGGCCCTCCATGCCGGGAATCTTCATATGCACGAACTGACCGGGTTCGATCGCGGCCGCGATGGCCGGCGAGGAAAGCGTCATGAGATACAGATTCGGGCCGACGCATTCGTTCTCGAGAATGCGGACCCGCTCGTTCACAAGCGCCACAAGGCTCCTTCCGTCACGATGGCCGCGATGCGGCCCTTGCTACGTTGGGAGCGATTGTACCATTGCAGCAGCTGACAGGGGCACATGCCGACAAGTCGAACGCAAACGCACCACGAGCGGGCCCGAAGCGCCCGACCGCGGAAGCAAGAAGCTGCAGGCTCGAAACGACGGCGAAAGCGGCGGCGCCCCGCAATGCATGCAGGGCGCCGCCACGCGAAGCCGCCTCCCGACACCGCTACCCCGCCGGATTGCGCGGCGAGATCCGTGCGCCTTACTGCGCCGAACCCCCCTCTAGCGGCAAAGGATGCTGCGGAAGATCCTGCAGCGCGATCGCCGACAGGCCGTTGGCGCGCATGGCCTCCAAACCCGCCGCCATGGCCTGGGCGCCCGCAAGCGTGGTGATCTGCGTGACGCCGTGCTTGACCGCCTCGGTTCGAAGCTCGTAGCCATCATCGCGGGTGGCATGCCCGAACGGCGTGTTGATCATGAGCGCGATATCGCCGGCGATCAGCATGTCGAGCACGTTGGGCGCCCCTTCGCTGATCTTCTTGACCGGTGCACATTCTACACCGGCAGCCCGCAGCGTGCGCGCCGTACCCGCGGTGGCCACGATGCGAAAACCGAGTCGCACGAAATCGCGCGCGATAGGCACGATGCCGCGCTTGTCGCGATCGCACACGCTCACGAACACCGTCCCCCCTTCGGGGAGCTTGTAGCTGATGGCTAACTGCGTCTTGTCGAACGCGCAGGGGAAGTTCTCCGCGATGCCCATGACCTCGCCGGTCGACTTCATCTCAGGTCCGAGGATGGTATCCGCGCCCGGGAACCGGCCGAAGGGCATGACCGCCTCCTTGACGCTGAAATGGTCAAGGCGACGCTCGTCGCTGGGCAAGTGCAGATCGGCGATGCTCTCCCCCGCCATGATGCGGGCCGCGGCCTGGGCCAAGGGAACCCCGGTTGCCTTCGAGGCGAACGGCACGGTGCGGCTGGCGCGCGGATTGGCCTCGATCATGTAGATGACCTGGTCCTTGATGGCGAACTGGATGTTGAGCAGGCCCACCACGCCCAAACGGAGCGCCAGGCGGCGCGCGATGGAACGCAACTGCGCCTGAATGGCGTCCGAGAGCGAGAACGGCGGCGTGCAGCACGCCGAGTCGCCGGAATGGATGCCCGCCATCTCGATGTGCTCCATGATCGCACCGACATAGGTCTCGGCGCCATCGCACAGGGCGTCAAGGTCCAGCTCCACGGCTCCCTCAAGGAACCGGTCGAGATACACCGGATGATCCGGCGTGATCTTGGCCGCCTCGGCCATATAGCGCTTCAACTGGCCGTCGTTGTAAACGATGCCCATGCCGCGCCCACCGAGCACGTAGCTCGGGCGCACGAGCAGCGGGAATCCGATGTCGGCCGCGACCTTTCGCGCCTGATCGATAGTGGTCGCCTGCCCAGCTGCCGGATATGCGATGGCAAGCTCATCGCATACAGCGCGGAACCGGTCGCGATCCTCGGCAAGGTCGATCGCCTCGGGCTTCGTGCCCATGATGTTGACGCCGGCTTCCTGCAGCGCCGCCGCCAGCTTCAGCGGGGTTTGCCCACCCAGCGTGACCACCACGCCCTCGGGCTGCTCGATGTCGACGATGTCCATGACGTCCTCGAAGGTGAGCGGCTCGAAGTACAGCTTGTCGGAGGTATCGTAATCGGTCGACACGGTCTCGGGATTGCAGTTGACCATAATCGTCTCGTACCCGGCGTCGCGAAGCGCATAGCTGGCATGCACGCAGCAGTAATCGAACTCGATGCCCTGCCCGATACGGTTCGGCCCGGCGCCCAAGATCATGACGCTCTTGCGACCCGGCGTAGGCATGGCCTCGTTTTCGTCGGCATCATAGGTCTTGTAGTGGTATGCCGTGGTGCCAGGGAACTCGGCGGCGCAGGTGTCGACCGTCTTGAACGCGGGCACAATGCCGAGCTGCTTGCGGCGAGCACGCACCTCAAGCTCATCAGCCCCGGTCAGATACCCGATCTGCACGTCGGACAGGCCCATGCGCTTGAGCAGCCGGAAGGCCTGCGCGTCAAGGCGGTCGAGCGACATCCCGCGAAGGTTCTCCTCGACGGTGACGATATCGCGCATGCGGTCGATGAACCATGGGTCGATGCCCGTGGCCTCATGCAAGCGCTGCGTGCCCCACCCGCGGCGCAAGGCCTCTGCCATGTAGAAGATGCGGTCTTGCGTGGGGCGCCCGACCAGCTCATCGAAGCCGTCCTGCTCCAATATCTCCTTGCATTTGCCGTCGGCGTTCAAGCCGGCGCGCCCGTTCTCCAGCGAGCGCATGGCCTTGCCCAGCGCCTCCTCGAACGTACGCCCGATCGCCATGATCTCGCCCACGGCCTTCATACGCGTGGAAAGCACGTCGTCGGCGCCCTGGAACTTCTCGAACGCGAAGCGAGGAACCTTCACCACGCAGTAGTCGATGGAAGGCTCGAAGCATGCAGGCGTGGCCTTCGTGATATCGTTGACGATCTCATCGAGCGTGTATCCGACGGCAAGGCGCGCCGCGGCCTTGGCGATGGGGAATCCGGTCGCCTTCGATGCAAGCGCGGAAGAACGGGATACGCGGGGGTTCATCTCGATGACCACCATGCGCCCGTTTTCCGGGTTCACGGCGAACTGCACGTTCGATCCGCCCGTCTCCACGCCCACCTTCTCGAGAATGGCCAAGCTTGCCGCGCGCATGCGCTGGTATTCCACGTCGCTGAGCGTTTGAGCAGGGGCAACGGTGATGGAATCGCCCGTGTGCACGCCCATGGCGTCCAGGTTCTCGATGGAGCAGACGATAATGCCGTTTCCGGCCTTATCGCGCATGACCTCCATCTCGTATTCTTTCCAGCCTTCGATGGATTCTTCAACGAGCACCTCGCCGGCAGGCGACAGCTCAAGGCCCTGCGACACGATCAGGCGCAGCTCCTCCTCGTTGTGCGCGATGCCGCCGCCGGCGCCGCCCATGGTGAAGCTCGGGCGCAAAACCACCGGATACCCGAGCTTTTCCACGATGGCCAGCGCGTCCTCGACGCGATACGCATAATCGCTGCGGGCCGTTTCGATGCCAAGCTCCGCCATGCACTCGTTGAACAGCTTACGGTCCTCGCCGCGGTTGATGGCCTCAAGGTCGCAACCTATCATCTCAACGCCGTATTGCTCAAGAATGCCGGATTCGGCCAGCTCGACCGCGGCGTTCAAACCGGTTTGCCCGCCCAAGGTGGGCAGAAGCGCATCCGGATGTTCGCGAGCGATGACCCGCTCGATGAACTCGGCGGTGATGGGCTCGACATAGGTGCGGTCGGCCATGGCGGGATCGGTCATGATAGTCGCCGGGTTGGAGTTGACCAGCACCACGCGATAGCCCTCGTCCTTGAGCACCTTGCACGCCTGCGTGCCGGAGTAATCGAATTCGCACGCCTGACCGATGACGATAGGACCCGAGCCGATGACCAGGATGGTTTCGATATCGTTGCGTTTAGGCATTCGCGAGCTCCTTCGCTGCTTCGGCGCCGAACCGCCATCCCGCCAAGCGATCGGCGGCGATGTCGATGTCCAGATAATCCTTGCGTCCCTCCATCAAGCGCGCGAACGCCGTGAACAGATAATGCGCATCGGTCGGGCCCGGCGCTGCCTCGGGATGGTACTGCACGCAGAATGCGGGAACGTCCAGAAACGCCACGCCCTCCACGGTGCCGTCGTTGAGGTTGACGTGGGTCAGCCGAATGCGCCCGAAGCGCTCGTTCCGCACAACGGGAGCGATTCCGGCGCGTACCCAAAAGCGCAGGTCATCGTCATGTTCGGTATATCCGCCCGATAGCTCGGGCGCAAGATCGCCCATACTGGGGAACAGCACGCCGAACCCATGGTTTTGAGCCGTGATCTCCACACGGCGCGTGAGAAGGTTCATCACGGGATGATTGCCGCCTCGATGACCGAACTTGAGCTTCTCGATATCGGCGCCGGCGGCTTTGCCCATCATCTGATGCCCGAGGCAGATGCCGAACATCGGCACCTTGCCGAGCAGCTTCTCCACCTGGGAATAGGTGCCCGAGACCGCATCGGGATCGCCGGGTCCGTTGCTTAAGAACACCCCATCGGGATGCTGTGCGAGCACGTCCTCGGCAGGCGTATCCCACGGCACGCACGTGACCGAGCATCCGGCGCGCACGAGCCCGTCGAGGATGGAGCGCTTCACGCCGCAATCGTAGGCAATCACCTTGAAACGGGCAGCAGGGGCCTCGGCCAAGGCGAACCGCACGCTATCGGGCGCATCGTGGGCGGTGTGCGCATAGGGGCGTTCGCAAGACACCGTGGCGGCAAGGTTTTGCCCCACGATGCTCTCGCTCGCGCGCACTTTCGCCAGCAAGCTATCCACGTCATCGTCGACGGTGGAGACGATCGCGCGCTGGGCGCCATGATCGCGCACGTGACGCACGAGCGCGCGCGTATCCACGCCTTCGATGGCCACCACGCCGTTGCGTTCAAGGTATTCGCCAAGCGCCATATCGCTGCGCCAATTGCTCGGCGTTGCGCACATATCGCGCACCACCAGCCCTCGCAGTGCGGGCTTGCCCGATTGCGCGTCCTCGAGGTTCACGCCATAGTTGCCGACTTGAGGATACGTCAGCGTGATGATCTGGCCTGCATAGCTGGGGTCGCTGATAACCTCGAGATACCCCTCAAGCGAGGTGTTGAAGCATATCTCGCCAAAGGCCTCCCCCGCAGCACCGCACGCCGCGCCGAAGAACACGGTACCGTCTTCTAAAGCCAAAGCCGCCTTCGCGCCAACCCCCTTCGAGGTCCCGCGAAGCAGCTGTTCTGTGATGTCGCTCACATGCAACTCCTTTCGTGATGGCAAGCGCGCACCGACTTCACAAGGCCGAATCCCCACGTCGTGGGCCGAACACCATGCAATGAAAAGCCGGCCATCGCCTGCCATATTCCTTTTCGGTCTCTCCGTACCGCCCTTAAAGGACTTCGAGGAGTATACATCTGAATAGCTGTTTCGCTTTTTGTTATGCAGCTTTATTACCTATTGTTAACGTAATATGCATTGGAATTGACTGCCGATGTTGTGCAGGCGCACATAAACCCCTGGTGGGACGCGGATTTCGGCTCGCTTTCCCATTGAGGGGAACCTCCCATACGTAGTAGGATGTTCGCTATACGGGGAAATATTCCGGAATCGGGAAGGGGAAACCGATGGGGATCGATGAACAGGCGGCAAGCCAACCTCCAGGTGCGATGCGCGGCGCCATCGTGGGAACGGTGGCTTTGGTGACGGTGTTCGCGGCCGCCTCCGCGCCCATACCGCTGTACGCCACGTGGCAGCAACAGCTGGGTCTTTCCGCCTCCGACGTTTCCATGACCATCGTCATGTACCTGTTCGGCGTGCTTTCCGTCCTGTTCTTCGCCGGATCGCTGTCGGACGCATCCGGGCGCAGGCCCACAGTGGGCGCCGCGCTTGCCTGCGGCGTTGCCGGCTGCCTGCTGTTCATCGGCCTGTCAAGCGGCCCCATGCTGCAATTCGCCCGTTTCGTGCAGGGCGTTTCCTGCGCGCTTTCCATGAGCGCCACCTCTGCGTTCGTGATCGACTGCACCTCGGAGCGCCATCGCACGTTCGGCATGACCATCGCAAGCACGGGGTACCTGATTGGGCTTACCGTGGGATCGCTGGGCATCGGGTTTTTCGCCACCGTTTCCACCGCCTACTGGCAGGTGTTCGCCGCGATGGCCGTGATCATGCTTGCCACGATGCTCGCCCTTCCCTTCACGCCCGAAACGGTGCACAACCGTATCACCTGGAAAAAGGCCGTTAAACCGATGACGCACGTGCCGGCGCATCTTCGCAAGCTGCTCCCCATCGTGGCCGGCGGCTATATCTCCACCTGGTCGGTCGGCTTCTTCTTCCAATCGCTTTCCACGCCGGCCTCGGTCGACTACTTCGGGGCAACCGATCCGCTCATCCCGTCCCTCGTGCTTGCCTTGGCCATGGCGCCGAGCGCGCTCGGAGGCCCTGTTTCAGCGCGCATGGGCACGCGATCCTCTATGATCGTCGGCTACATCATCATGTTCGGCGCGATCGTGGCTCTAGAGGTATGCATGGTTTTGGGGCTTTTGGTCCCCTATCTGGTGCTCGAGGTGGTGTTCGCGGTCGCTACGGGCATGATCCTGTCCTCGAGCCTGCATATGCTCATCAGCGCATCGACGCCGCAGGAAAACGCCAGCGTGGTGACGCTCGCCAACTTGACCGGTTACATTGGGTCGACCGTGGTCTCGACCATCCAGACAGGTCTCACCGCCACATTCGACCTGGCAACCGTATACGCTTTCATCGCGCTTCTTGCCGCCATCTCGATCGTGCCGGGGTGCATATCGATGGCCAAATATCAACGATAACAGGTAGCGAACAGCCCGTCGCTTGCGGGGCGCAAGCGCCTTGACGCTGTCCCGATGCAACGCGACAAGCCTACAATGACGAGGAGGGGACATGACCGAAGTCTGCCACGCATCGAATGCGAAAGACCTGACAAGCGCCATCATCGCGGCGTGCGCCATGCTGCTGACCTTCGCCGCGGTGGCGGTGCCCGTGCCGTTGTACGCCGAGTACAAGATAGCACTGGGGCTGACCGATGCCGACATCTCGCTGACCATGGTTTCCTATCTCACCGGCGTTCTAACCACGTTGTTCATAGGCGGTTCGCTCTCCGATGCGCTCGGTCGCAGGCCGCTCGTGGCCGCCGCCCTACTATTCGGCTCGCTAGCCTGCGCGCTGTATATCTGGCTTCCCAACGGAGCCGCCTTGCAAATCGCCCGTATGGTGCAAGGCGTGTCGTGCGGCCTCACCATGAGCGCGACCTCGGCTTTCATGCTCGATTGCACCTCGCAGCGCTATCGCACCTTCGGCACCACCATCGCCAGCACCGGCTGTTTGATCGGCATGATGATCGGGTCTTTGGGCATCGGCATCTACGCCACGTTCTCACGCAACTATATCCCCATGTTCGGCGTGCTCATCGTGCTGATGATGCTCAACGCCGTCCTGCTTCCGCTTGCACAGGAAACGGTCACGCATCGGATCACCATCCGCAAGGCCATCAAACCGCTCGTGCATATCCCGAACAACCTTCGCCCGGTATTCCCGCTTGCCGCGGGATGCTATATCGCGGCATGGGGCACCGGCGTGTTCTTCCAATCGCTGTCAACCCCTGCCGCCGTGACGTATTTCCAATCCACCGACCCGCTGATCCCCGCGCTCATGTTTGCGCTGGCCATGGCCCCGAGCGCGCTGGGCGGGCCCATGTCCGCCCGCACCACCACGCGATTCGCCGTATACGGCGGCACGGCGCTGCTGTGCATCAGCTACGCGATCTTGTGGGTTACGCTCACGAAGGGCATGACGGTGCCGTTCCTGATCACCGACGGTGTGTTCAGCGTTTCCACCGGCATCCTCCTGTCCGCCAGCATGCATATGCTCATCAGCTACAGCGACCCCGCTGACAGCGCCAGCGTGGTATCGCTCATCAACTTCACCGGTTATGTGGGCTCCACGGTGGTGAGCATCGCCATGAGCACCATCGCCAACACCTTGGCTTTGAGCACCGTTCTTATGGTCGGTTTCGCCATCTCGATGGTGTTCATGATCCCCGGTTTGGCGACGAAGGCGCTGCGCAAATAACGCTGATATGCGGCAGCGGAGCCTATGGCGCGACAGGATGCCATGGCCGTGCGACAAAACTACAGGGCCATGCCGTGATCCGAATGGCGTTCGACGCCGACCGCAGGGACACCGGCTTGCGAACGCGTTCGCTCGCCACCGAGAACGCGCGACCGCGCGCAAGCTGACCGCCGAGAACGCAAAAAGGGATGCCCCGGATTCGATCCGGGGCATCCCTTCGTTGTATACGCTGGTAAAGCTCAACGCTATTCGACGATCTTGCCGTCCTCCATGGTGGCGTAGCCGCCGACGTACACGTCGGTTGCGCGACCGGTGAGCTGAGCACCTATAAAGCCGGAGTTCTTCGCCTTGCTGCAGAAATCCGCAGCGTCGACGGTCCAAGCGGCCTCGGGGTCGATGACCGTCAGGTCGGCGGTGCTGCCGGCCTCGAGGGCCACGCGCTCCACGCCCAGGATGGCGCGCTGGTTGGCGCCCATGAGCTCGGTCATGCGCTCCCAGGAGATCTTGCCGGTGGCGACCAGATTGGTGATGACCAGGCCCAGGCTGGTCTCCAGGCCGATCATGCCGAACGGCGCCAGCTCGAACTCCCGGTCCTTCTCCCATGCGGTGTGCGGCGCATGGTCGGTGACGATGGCGTCGACGGTGCCGTCGATCACGCCGGCGATAAGGGCCTCGGCATCGGCAGCCGTGCGCAACGGCGGGTTGACCTTGAGGGCCGTGGAGTAATCGTCGCCGATGTTGTCCTCGGTGAGGAACAGGTGATGCGGGGTGACCTCGCAGGTGACCGGCAGGCCCTCGGCTTTCGCGGCGCGAACCATATCAAGGCCGCGCGCAGTGGAGATGTGCTGGATGTGCAGCTTGCAGCCGGTAAGGCGGCACAGGGCGATGTCGCGAGCGATCTGCAGCTCCTCGCCTTCGGCCGGCCAACCCAGAAGGCCCAGGCGCGTAGAGGCGACGCCCTCATTGACCTGGCCATCGCCGACCAGGTCCTCGTCCTGGCAGTGGCTCATGACCACGCGGCCGAACTGGCTGGCGTAATCCATGACGCGGCGCATCATGCCGGCGGCCTGGATACCGCGGCCGTCATCGGTGAACGCGACGGCGCCGTGTGCGGCCATGTCGCCCATCTCGGAGAGCGTCTCGCCCTTCAGGCCCTGCGAGCAGGAACCCGACACGTGCACGCGACACTTGCCGGCCTGGGCGGCGATGGACTTCACATACTCGACGGCGACGGCGTTGTCGACGACCGGGTTGGTGTTGGGCATGGCGCAAACAGCCGTGAAGCCGCCATGGGCTGCGGCGCGGGTGCCGCTGGCGATGTCTTCCTTCTGCTCGAAGCCCGGCTCGCGCAGATGCACATGCATATCCACCAGGCCCGGGACGACGATCTTGCCGGCCAGGTCGCGCTCGACGCCCTTCTCCAGGGAAAGGCCCTGGCCGATCTCGACGATCTTGCCGTCGCGGATGAGGATGTCGGCGGTTTCGTTCAGACCGACCTGCGGGTCGATCACGTGCGCGTTCTTAAGCAGTAATGCCATCTTCGCTCCCTCCAAGCAGCAGGTACAGGGCGGCCATGCGGGTCAGGATGCCGGCATAGACCTGGTCAAGGATGACCGAACGCTCCGGGTGGTCGGCCATAAAGGAATCCAGCTCGACGCCACGGTTGATGGGGCCGGGATGGCACACGATGCAGTCGGGGCGCATGAGCTTGTTGCGCTTCTCGGTGAGGCCGTAGAGCATGTTGTACTCGCGCAGGCTGGGGTACGGCGCGCCCTCGAGGCGCTCGCGCTGGATGCGCAGCATGTACACGACGTCGAGCTCGGGGAGCACCTCGTCGATGTTGTGCGAGACATGGTCGACGCCGAGCACCTCGGGGCGTGCGGGCAGCAGCGTGGGCGGGGCGATGGCGGTGACCTCGCAGCCCATGATCTTCAGGGCCGGGATGAGGCTGCCGCACACGCGGGAGTGTCCGATGTCGCCGACGACGCCGACCTTCAAGCCGTCGAGACGGCCCTTGGTCTGCCAGATGGTGTACAGGTCGAGCAGGGCCTGCGTGGGATGCTGATGCTTGCCGTCGCCTGCGTCGATGACGTGGACGCCGGACACGTCGGCGATCTTGCGCGGCACGCCGGCGTGCTTGTCGCGCACGACGATCATGTCGATCTTGTAGGAGCACAGCGTTTCCACGGTGTCCACCAGGCTCTCGCCCTTGACCGAGGAGGTGGAGCTGCCGCCGAAGTTCAGGCTTGCGGCGGACAGGCGCTTCTCGGCCATCTCGAAGCTCGAACGCGTACGGGTGGACGGCTCGTTGAACATGTTGACCACGGTGAAGCCCTTGAGCGTGGGCACCTGCTTGATGCGGCGCTCGTTGACCTCTTTGAACTTCACGGCCGTTTCCAGGATGGCCATGATGTCATCGGCGGAATACTCCGTGATGTCGATAAGATGCTTATGGTTGAAAGCCATTCCCTATTCACCTCCCAGCGGTGCGGCGCCGATGTGCGCGCCGTCGGACATTTCCAGAATCTCGACCTCGGACTTGCCGTCCACTTCCTCCAGGAACAGGCGCACATTCTCCTGTGCGGCGGAAGGCACGTTCTTGCCGACGTAATCTGCGCGGATGGGAAGCTCGCGATGCCCGCGGTCCACCAGCACGGCCAGCTCCACGCGAGCCGGGCGGCCGATGTCCATGAGCGCGTCGAGCGCAGCGCGGATGGTGCGGCCGGTGAAGAGCACGTCGTCGACGAGCACGACGTCCTTGCCGTCCATATCGAAATCGATTTCGGTGGAATGCACTTCGGGGGCGAAGTGAGTGGCGAAGTCGTCACGGTAGAAGCTGATGTCGAGCTTGCCGAGCGGCACCTTCGTGCCCTCGATCTGCTCGATCTTCTCAGCCAGGCGCTTGGCGAGCAGGTCGCCGCGCGTGACGATGCCGACGAGCGCGAGGTTGTCCGCGCCCTTGTTGGTCTCGAGGATCTGATGCGCGATACGCATCAGAGAGCGCTCGATCTCGCCTGCGTCCATGCAGACGTTCTTGACCGTCCCTGCGTCAGTCATACACACCCTTTCTCTAGTCGAGTGCGCACAGACAGACACGTCTTTCGGGAAAGCCGCCGAGTTTTTCGGCCCGCCCGAACCTTGACGCCATGTCGCAAGGCATAAAAAACGCCTTTGCGGCTGACAAAGGCTTCATCTCAGATCCGCTCTTGTGAAAGCGAGCGATTCGGGTGTTACCTTGTCGGTCTCTCTGTACCGCATTTAAAGGAACTGTTGGCAGTTTATGCGTACCGGCACGGTTTGACAACCCCGAATATCGAAAATACACCCCGAGCGGTCGGACTTTATGCAATGAGACATCGTCGGCGGGCGTTGGCCGATGACACCACCCGCCCGTTGATGTCCCTGAACCGGATCTAGCCGACCAGCGCCGCCATGCGGGCTGCAAGCGAATCCCAAGACACTGCGGTGGCGTCGAACCCGGTTCCCTCAAGGGGCCACTCCGCCGCCGCTTGAAGCTGTTCGAGCAGCGCATCCGAAAGGCGCTGCTCGAAGGCCGGCAGATCCTCGGGCACGGGCACGTCGACGCCCTGGATACGCGGCGGCTCAACGAACGAAACGGGGGCGTCCGGAAGGGACGCATCGAGCCACGGCCGAACGCCTGGCAGGCTCGTGACCACCGCGCGGCATCCGCTCGCAAGCGCCTCCACCGTTACAAGCGGCAATCCCTCGAAAAACGAGGGCAATGCGAACACGTGGCTTTCGTTATAGGAAAGCACCAGGTCGTCTTGAGAAACGCGGCCGCCGAACACCACCGGGAAACGGCAGCGAACGGCCAGCTCGACGATGCGATCGTATTGCCCCTGGTCGCTGTAACCGCCCACCAGGCGTAGCTCCACGGCTTGCGGATCGAGGGGAAGCAGTCCTATAGCGCGTATGAGGCTTTCCACGCCCTTGGCGCGGCATATCTTGCCCACATACAGCACGCGCAACGGGTGGGCGGCGCGCAAGCCGGCACGAGGAGCGAACTCCTGGGAGTTGTAGCCCGTTCCCACGACGCGGATGCGGTCGGCAGGCAGGTCGAACAGCTCGGCGATCTCGGCCTTCTGCGCCTCGTGCAGCGCCATCACGCCGTCGAGCGAGCGGACAGCTGCCGCAATGCGGTCTTTCTCCAAATCGTGGTTACGCAGCTGGCGGAGGTCGGTGGAATGGCAAACGCCCCAAATCGGGCACGGACGGCCCTTCGCGCGTCCCGAACCTTCCGCAATCGGTGACCGAAATTCACCGGCCAGATCGTCAAGCACGTCGCACGCGGCCGAGCAGGCCAGGTATAGGTGATGGCAGATGACCGCATCGGGCTTGAAGTCGAGCACGGCTTCGCGGATACGCCGCCCGAACACGCTGCGAAAGGCCTGGACCATCTCCGGCGTCATATCGCGGTATCGCGTGGCATCGTAGGGCATGACGTCGCTCATACCGCACACGGGAAACGGCAGCTCGGGGGTGCGGAAGCGCACCGGGAGGAACTCGACGCCGGGAGCGAGCTGCGGGGAGTCGTCCTTGTCGATGCCGGCGATGACGGCCACCTGGTGCCCGGCGGCGGCCAGGGAGGCCACCGTTTCGGCCAGGTACACGCCGCTGCCGGTGCTATCGGGCTTTTGAGCGGAGATGCAGAGGATGCGCATGAAGGTCCTTTCGGGATCGGGAGAGCGTTGGGTACGGGAGCGTCGCGGAGTACGCTACGGGCAGGCGATGTCCCGCAACGCGCTCAAGGCGTCGTCGCAATCCCGCTGCGAATTCATGGCGCCGAAGCTGAATCGCACGGCACCCTGCTGCTGCGTTCCCAGCGCCGTGTGCATGAGCGGGGCGCAGTGCGCGCCCGGGCGGACGCACACGCCCCATCCCTGCGCCAGCCGATCGGCGATCTCGCCGGAGTCGGCATCGCCTACGTTGACGGCGACGATGCCGCAGCGCTGCCCGGAGCCGCCGCCGAGGACCTGCACACCGTCGATATCGGCCACGCCATCCAGGAAACGCGTCACCAACCCTTCGATATGCGCTTGCACATCCGCCACCCCGCGCTCCGCAAGCCAGCAGCATCCTGCTGCAAGACCCGCCAAGCCATGCGCATTGGCCGTTCCGGCCTCGAGCACCTCGGGCATGAAGCGCGGATGGCGCTCGTCGAAGCTGTGCACGCCCGAACCGCCTTCCACAAGCGGGGCGATATCAAGGCCCGGGCGCACGCACAGCCCGCCGGTGCCCTGCGGCCCGTAGAGGCTTTTATGTCCGGTGAAGCACACGACGTCGGCGCCGATGCCTGATGCCGAGAACGCCCATGCGCCTGCCGTCTGCGCCGCATCGAGGACGAACAGCGCGCCGGCCTTGTGAGCAGAGGCGGCCATACGCTCGATGTCGTACACATCGCCGGTCACGTTGGAGGCATGCGTGACCACGACCAGGCTGGCGCCGACAAGCGCCCGCTCGTAGGATTTCCAGTCAAGCGAGCCATCGGGCAGGATGGCGGCGACGCGCACCGGGCAGCCGCGATCATCGCGCGCGCGGTTGAGCGGGCGAAGCACGGAGTTGTGCGAAGCGGCCGTGGTCACCGCGACGCCGCCCGCAGGCAGCAAACCGTCGATAGCGATGTTGAGGGCCATGGTGGCGTTCAAGGCGAACGAGACGCTGCCGGCGCCCCAGGCGTCGAGCAGGTCGGAAACCGCCTGTCGAGCCCCGAACACCGCCATGCTCGCATCAAGCGCCGCCTGGTGCGAACCGCGCCCGGGGCCGCCGAACGACGTCATGGCGCCGCACACCGCATCGATGACGACCTGGGGTTTGTGCATCGTGGTGGCTGCGTTGTCCAAATAGATCATGGTTTGTGCCCTATCGATCGAAAGAGATAACGGTGACCGGTCTTCACCGGCATCCTGAGAACGTCCTGCACATAGATGAAGTCGAACCGCAGGCCCGCGAAGCGCGCAAGTCAAACCGCATGGCGAAAGCCGCGCAGCCCATCGGCGAACAACGACGCCGACAATCGCGCGAAACGCTACGCTTCGCCTGCCATCTCGGCGGCGATGATGGCCGCGCCCAACGCCCCCGCGAAACGCGCATCGGGGCAAGAGCCCACCGGCGCGCCCAACTCAGCCTCCAAGCGGGCTCGGACGTAATCGTTTTCGCACAAGCCGCCCGTAAGGTGATATCGCGCCGCGGGGACCTGCCCCACCAGCGTGCACACGCGCGCCACGACCGAGTCAATGACGCCGCGGGCGATGTTCTCACGCGGCTCGCCCTTGCCCACCAAGGAGATGACCTCGGATTCGGCGAACACCGTGCACATGATGGAGATGACGGTAGGCTGCCCTGCCGCCGCCAAGCGGGCGAGCTCGGCTTGACTTACGCCCAATCGGTCGGCCATGATCTCCAAGAAGCGCCCGGTTCCCGCGGAGCATTTATCGTTCATGACGAACTTGCGCACCTTGCCGCCCGCAAGGCCGATGGCCTTGGTGTCCTGCCCGCCGATGTCGATGACGGTGCCGTCTTCGCCGAAGAGCGCCGCCGCGCCGCGAGCATGGCAGGTGATCTCGGTGACCACCTTGTTCGCGTATGGAACGGCGACACGGCCATACCCCGTGGCGACCACCGGCATCTCGTCCATCTCAAAGCCCTCGCAGGAAAACGCACGGCGCACCTGCTCGGCAACTTCCACGCTGGAAAACCCGGTGGGGATAACCAGCTTGAACGCGATAGCGCCCGAAAGGTCCGCGACGACGGCTTTCGTAGCCGTCGATCCGATATCGATGCCGATACCCGCCATGTGCGTTGCTCCTTGTCTGAGGTTTCGAGCCCATGAGGCTTCGCCGTTGTCACGCTTGGACCTTGATGCAAAACTATGCATACCATCTTGCGACTATACTATACTGGCAATGATACCAACCCGACCCCATAAGAAAGGACCGCGCATGAGCACGGACAACCCTGCGAACGGCGCAATGTGCGACGGCGATCGCATACGCCTGACCACGCTCACCGACAAAGGCGGTTGAGCGGCCAAATGGGGTCCGGGAGACCTCTCCGAGATTTTACGCGACATCGCGCCGGCCGTGCCCGACCCGAACCTGCTGCTGGGCTTCGACACCGCAGACGACGCCGCGGTTTGGCAGGTGGACAAGGACAATGCCGCCGTGCTGACGCTCGACTTCTTCACGCCTGTGGTGGACGACCCGTACGAGTTCGGCGCCGTTGCCGCGGCCAACGCACTGTCCGACGTGTTCGCCATGGGCGGCAAGCCCGTCACCGCGCTCAACATCCTTGCCTTCCCCAGCTGCATGGGCACTGAAGTGGTGGGGGATGTGCTGCGCGGCGGCGCGGACAAGGTGCGTGAGGCCGGGGCGTTCGTGGTGGGCGGCCATTCCATCGAGGACGACGAGCCCAAGTACGGCCTATCCGTGTTCGGCCTGGTGCACCCTGAGCGCATGGTGAGAAACGGCGGGGCGCAACCAGGTGATGCGCTGTACTACACGAAAACGCTTGGCACGGGCATCATGAACGCCGCGCTGCGGGCGAAGCTGCGCACCGACGAGGACTTGCGCCCGGTCATCGACGGCATGATGGAGCTTAACCGCGCGGCCGCCGAGGCCATGCTGGAATGCGACGTGCACGCGTGCACCGACGTCACCGGTTTCGGCCTTGCCGGGCATCTGCACGAGATGCTCGAAGCGTCGGAGTGTGCAGCGCGCCTGGACTGGGAGGCCTTGCCGCTGTTCGACGGCGTGTACGAGCTTTCGTGCGACTACTGCCGCCCCGGCAAGACGTTTGGCATCATTGATTGGGCAAGCGCGTTCGTGGAACAAGGCGGCATCGACGACTTCGAGTTCGACGACCGCATGGGCGTGCTGTGCGACCCGCAAACCTCCGGCGGCCTGCTCATGGCCATCCCGCCCGAAAATGCAAGCCGTTTCGAGGCGGAGTGCGAGCAGCGTCAAGGGCGCAAACCCTCCCGCATCGGAGTGTTCGAAGCCGGTCCGGCGGGCAAGATCTTCGTGAACTGGTAAGCGCGAAGGCTCACGCCCCGCACCGCCCCAGCCAACCCGACGCCGCACGTGACCGCAACAAGCCATCCTCACAACAAAGGGGAGCCGTCAAACGACGGCTCCCCTTGCGTTTAGTACAAATCCACTTCGGTGATGGCTTCGAAGGCAAGCCCCCGCCGCTTAAGCGCTTGCTCGAGCGTTTCGCGCTGCTCGACGGGAACGCTCCAGGCAAGGCCGCACCCCGCCGAGATCTCGGAAGGCACCGGGATGACGCGCCCCGGCAGGACGCCTCCGGCCGCGGCAGCCTGCACGGCCATCGCATCGGCCGTGCTATGGAAGGTCACCACCGCATGCGGCGTTTTGCATCGCTGCATCTTGCAAACCACCAACGGTTAGGGGCGCACGACGACGCCGGCCTCAAGCTGCTTTTGGACGATGACGTACATATTCGTCACCTCGCCCACCGCAAGCTTGTCGGCGATGCCGAAATGGTTGAGGCAGGTTCCGCAGCTGAAGATCTCCACGCCGGCTTCGGCCAGCTTTTTCAGATCATCGAGCACGGGACTGCCCTCGACGGTCAGATGCACGCCGCCGTTGTAGGCCAGGATGGCCGCCGGCAGCTCGTCTTGCTGGGTGAGCGCGAACACAAACGCCTTCATGAGCGTGGCGCCAAGCTCATCGTCGCCTGCGCCCATGAACTCGCTCGACAGCACGACCACCTTGCTGCCCGCCGGCACGAGCGGCTGGCATTCCTCGCATGCCGCATCGGCGACCTGCGCACCCTTCGTGAAGACCACCGCGAACTCGGCATCGCCGCGCTCCTCGGAAGCGGTTTCGACCTTGAGCGACTTGCCAAGGTTCTCCAGGTTGTGCATGGCCGTCTTGTTGTCAACCAGCACCTCAAGGGCGCCCTCGCCCATGCCGGCAAGGGCCTTCTTCGCGTTCACCACGGGCAGCGGGCATGCCTGCCCCTTGCAATCGAGCTTCTCCATAAGCATCTCCTTTCCGCGGCGCTTGCCGCCGCGCTTGCGCGAATCTTCCCGCTACAGCATCTCGATGAACGCGCCCAGGCGGGTTTCCACCTGGCCGGCATCGTTGGTGGAGTAATCGGTTTCAAGCTTCATGTAGGGCACGCCGGCCTGCTCGCAGGCGCGCTGCACGGGCACCGCCTCGATGTTGAAGGTGTGGCACGCCTGCAGCACCACCTCGACCACGCCGTCGACCTTGTATTTCTCCACCATGTCCATCATATGCTCGATGCGGCCATCGTTGGGCGACATGACCGAGCAATTGATTTGCAGATAGCGACCGGAGATGGCGCAAAGCCGTAGGTGCCCTTGATGAGCGGGCAAAGGTTTTTCGGCAGCACCGTCTCGGCATCGGGGATGGTTTCGTTGTTCATGCCGCACGGGCCCACCGCGCCCGCTCCCGCGGCGTCCACCAGCTCAAGCGGGCTGTACGAGCACAGGTAGCCGCACAGCTTGCCGCCTTCCTGCTTGTAGTTCATGGCGTTGACGAAGCTGGCGCGGCGCGCCTCGTCGAAGGTGTCGTAGATACCGGGCAGGTCGATGGGCACCGCCGGCTCGTTTGCGGGGTCGAACATGAAAGCCTCTATTCATTTTCTCGTCTGTGATGATGCGCGCAAAAGGGCCTGCGCATAGAACGCAAGCATGCTTGCGGGTGCAGAATCAAGCGCGCCCGATGGCAGAAAACGGCGCGTCTTTCGTTCGACTATAGCACCGCCGCCCAACCGCACTGCCGAGCAAAACGAAAACGGCACCTGCAATCCGCAAGTGCCGTTCGCACAAACCTATTAGGCGGAAACACGCAACCGCAGCGCTACTTCGCCTTGTTCCTAGCATACACGAACCAGTAGGCCAGGCCGACCAGGACGCCGCCGATGATGTTGCCCACCGTGGCGGCGGACAGGTTGTACAGGATGGCCGTCACATCGAGCGCGCCGGCGTTGGCGACCGCCGCGCCGAACCCGGCGGATTTCATGAGCAGACCCGTGGGCAGGAAGAACATGTTCGCCACGCAGTGCTCGAAGCCGGCTGCCACGAAGAAGCTGATGGGGAGCATGATGCCAAGGACCTTGTCCACCACGGTGCGCGCGGAAAATCCGATCCACACCGCCAGGCACACCATGACGTTGCACATGATGCCCTTGGCCATGAGCACGAGCCAATCGGGGGTGACCTTGCCGACGGCCACCGACACCATAGCGTCGCCCACGGCGCCGCCGTTCATCGCGCCGACGCCGCACCAATAGATGAGCGCCACCATGATAAGGGAGCCGACCAGGTTGCCCAGCCATACAATGACCCAGTTGCGCACCAAGCCGCCAAGCTTGATCTTCTTCGAGGCCAGGCCCGTCACCATGAGCATGTTGCCGGTGAACAGCTCAGCTCCGCAGCACAGCACGAGCACCAGGCCCAAGCTGAAGCAGATGCCGCCGACCATGCGCTGAGCGGCGAACGGCACCGCCGAGTCGCCCAGGAACACCAGGAAATACGTTGCACCGAACGCGATGAACGCGCCGGCGAGCATTGCCAGCACGAAGCACTTCGCACCAGCCATGCCGGCTTTGCCCACGGCCAGCGTCTCGGCCTTCGCCTCGATCTCGGCGGGGCCGAGCGCATCAGATCGTAGCGCCTTCACATCCGATTGATCCATTGCCATGAAAACCTCCCCTGTTCGCGTTTTCTCGCCTTTAGGAAAAACACGGTAATTCTTGCATGGCTACGCGCATGAAACGTCCTCATTGGCGCGAACGGCGCGAATTGACCCGCCTACGATAGCATTTGCCGGACATTTGGCGCACTCGCCGCCTTGCCCCGAGGCGTTGGGGGCTTGCCTGCTATATTGAGCTACGGGAAACCCGCGCCGCCCTGCATGCAGGGCGGCGTTGCACGCAATAGGGAAAGAGGACCTATGCCCGAACCACGTACCGACCTTTTACGCGCATTGCCCCAGGTCGAAGAGCTGATGCAAGCCGCTCCCATGAAGGCGCTCGAGGCCATCGTCCCCCGTTCCATGCTCGTCGACCGCGCCCGTGCGGCGGTAGACGGGCAGCGCCAGCTCATCTTGGCGGGAACAGTGGACGCGGTCGACGTCGAGGCAATCTTGACCGATGCCGTCAACGGCGCGCTGGCCACGCTGCGCCCGAGCCTCAGGCGCGTCATCAACGCAACCGGCGTGATCATCCACACCAACCTTGGCCGCAGCGTGCTGGCAGAGCCCGCGGTACAGGCAGTGGTGGAAGCGGCGCGCGGCTACTCCACGCTCGAATACAGCATCGAGAACATGGCGCGCGGCAGCCGCCACGACCATGTGGAGCACCTCATCTGCGCGCTTACCGGCGCCGAGGCCGCCATCGCCGTGAACAACAACGCAGCGGCCGTCATGATGGTGCTCGCCGAGTTCGCCGCCGGCCACGAGGCCATCGTCAGCCGAGGCGAGCTCGTCGAGATCGGCGGCAGCTTCCGCGTGCCCGACATCATGGCGCAGTCGAACGCTCGCATGGTGGAGGTGGGCGCCACGAACAAGACGCACGCCTTCGACTACGAACGCGCCATCACGCCGGATACGGCCATGCTGCTCAAGGTGCACCCCTCCAACTACCGCATGATCGGCTTCACCGAAAGCGTCTCGAAGACCGACCTTCGCCGCATCGCCGACGCGGAGAACGCCCGACGCGCCGCCGCGGGCGAAGACCGCCCCGAGCTGCTCGTCTACGAGGACCAGGGCTCGGGCGCCTTCATGCACCTGGATGTGTTCGGCGAATACGCCGAGCCCACGGTGCGCGAATCGCTTGCCGAAGGATGCGACCTGGTCAGCTTCTCGGGCGACAAACTGCTCGGCGGCCCTCAGGCAGGCATCGTGGTAGGCCGCAAGGACTATATTGACCGCCTGAAAAAGCATCCGCTTGCCCGTGCGCTGCGCCTGGACAAGATGACGCTGGCCGCTTTGGAGGCCACGTTGCGCCTGTATCTGGACCCTGAGGACGCGCTTCGCCGCATCCCCACCCTGCGCATGCTCACCGAGGATGCCGAAACGGTGCGCGAACGCGCCGAGGCGCTGATGGCGGCCCTGGCTGAACGCGTGACGCCCGGCCAAGCGCACCTGGAGATCGTGGAGGAGACGGGGCGCGCGGGCGGAGGATCGCTTCCCATGTGCGACATCCCCACGTTCTGCGTGCGCATGCGTTTCGAGGCCGGCAACGCGCAAGGCTGCGAAGAGCACCTGCAGCGCAACCGCGACGTGCCCGTGATCGGGCGCATCAAGCGCGAATGCGTGCTGTTCGACGCGCGCACCATCACCGAAGAGGATATCCCCGAGATCGCCTGCGCCGCAGCCAGCTATTTCGCGGCCATCGAAGGGCGAAAGGAGTCGTAGCGCGCCATGGCAACCGAATCGAAACGAGACCTGGTGCTCGGGACCGCCGGCCACATCGACCACGGCAAATCCACCTTGGTCCAGGCGCTCACCGGCACCGACCCGGACAGGTTAAGCGAGGAGAAGCAGCGCGGCATCACCATCGAGCTCGGCTTTGCCCAGCTTGAGCTGCCCGACGGAAGCGCCATGGGCGTGGTCGACGTGCCGGGCCACGAGCGCTTCGTGCGCCAGATGATCGCGGGCTCCACCGGCATCGACGTGGCGCTTCTGTGCATCGCCGCCGATGACGGCATCATGCCGCAAACCGATGAGCATTTGGCGGTGCTGCAGCTTCTGGCCGTGCCGACCTGCGTGGTGGCGTTGACGAAATGCGACCTGGTGGACGAGGAATGGGCGCTGTTCATGGAGGACGAGGTGCGCACGCGCCTGGCCGGCACGCCATATGCGACGGCCGCGATCGTTCCCGTTTCCGCCCGAACCGGGCAGGGCCTGGACGAGCTGCGGGAAGCCATACAGCTTGCCGCCCGCGGCACCACCGGTCGCGCCGAGCAGAAGGCGATGCGCCTGCCCGTGGACCGCAGTTTCACCATCAAAGGAGCGGGGACCGTTGTCACGGGCACGCTCTGGAGCGGCATCGCGCATGTCGGCGACGAGGTGGAAGTGCTGCCCTCGGGCCTGCGCACGCGCATCCGCGGCATCCAGGTGCATGGACAGGCGGTCGAGCAGGCCTCGTCAGGGCACCGCACCGCGCTGAACCTGAACGCCGTGACCACCGACGACGTGCGGCCGGGAAGCTTCATCTGCACCCCCGACGCCGTCACCCCCACCGATCACTTCGACGTCGACATCACCTACCTGGGCCTGCCCGACCAGGACAAGCCGCTGGAAACCGGCTGCCGCGTGCATGTTGCCCACGGCACCACGGAATGCATCGGGCGCGTGCTGCTCATGGATGGTGTGAAAAGCGTCTCGCGAGGTCAAACGGCTGCAGCGCAGATTCGTACGGAGTGCGACCTACCGGTTGCATACGGTGACCGATTCGTCATTCGCTCATACTCCCCCGTGCACGTGATCGGCGGCGGCGTAGTGCTGCGCGCCCACCCGAAGCGAACCACCACGGTAACCCAGGCGGACCGCACGCTGCTCGACGCGCTTCGCTCGGGCGATGGCGCAAAGGCGGTCCAAGCCGCTTTCAATGCCGCCGAGTTCCCTGCAACGCCCGCCGATATCGCCCATGCAACCGGGCTTTCCCCTGCGCAAACTGCAGATGAGCTTGAAGCGCTCGCCGAGCGCGGCACCGCCGAGATGCTGCCCGGGGCCGCGGGCGCGAACATGCGGTTCGCAACCAAACGTATGCTGCAGAAGCTTTCGGGGGCGATCGAGAACACGCTGCTTCGCTTCCATAGCGCAAACCCCGCCGCAACCGGCATGTCGAAAGAGGCGCTGCGCCAAGCCTGCATGCCCCGCTGCGCGCCCGACGCCTTCGATGCGGTGCTTGCACGCGCATGCGCGGAAGGCAAAGCCGTGGCCGATGGTGGCATGATAAGCCACCCGCAAGCCGGCGCCGGCGCCCGGAAGCTAGAGGAAGACAATGCCGAAAAGCTGGCCGAGCTGCTAGCTACGGTTGGCCCGAAACCACCTACGGTTGCCGACCTGCTCAAGCAAGCAGATCTGGCACCGAAGCAGGGTTACAAGGCGCTCGGGCTGCTGGAGAAGCAAGGCCGGGCCGTCAAAGCCAGCGAGGAGTTCTACTTCGATGCCGCCGCGCTTGGCGCACTCGAGCAGGCCGTGCGAGCCGCGTTGGCAAACGGCCCCGCTTCCGCTGCCGACCTCAAAGACGCCATGGGCCTGAGCCGCAAGCACGCCATCCCCGTACTCGAGCACTTCGACGATACGGGCGTCACGCGCCGCGTCGGCGACGCACGCGAGTTGGCAAGCTAGCCGGAAACACCCTATCAGGGTTGCAACAAACCGATTCAGATGCCCACCACCGAATGCGAGCAACGTTCAAACGCACGGTGGGCATACGTGAGACGCCTCCCTTCCACTCTGTATGGAAGGGAGGCGTCGTCGCTTTCAGGGCGAACGGATAACGGACCGTCCACCCGATTGCCGGCGATGCTCCGCAGGTAAAAACAACATATGAAAAGAAGCCCCGAAAGGCTCCTGTTTGCGTCTTATATGGCGGAGACGCGTGCGAATCGAACACACCCGAGACGTTCTGCGCGCCTCACAACGGCTTTGAAGGCCGCGGGGCCCACCAGGACCCATCCATCTCCACGTGATTTCATCATGTATTGTACCCGAACCGTAATCTGATGCGGCCCCATTCGATAAACGGCGCGTTATTTCCAAAAAATGGTTGGATAACAGTAGCAAATACTAGGATTCACGCAGAAACAGGATACCTATCAGCGTGAGCACGGCGAAGGCGACACCCGCCATGCCCGCTGCCGCGACCACCCGTTGCTTGAGCGAAGGCCGCTCAAACAACGGAAACAGCTTCTCGATCGGCCGAGTGTCGACGAGCAACGGGATCGGACAGTCCATGACCAGCCACACGCACACATACGATACCGCGCAAGCGACCGCAGGCAAACGAGCCATGTCCCCTTGCGGGTTCATGCCGGAGGCAACGCACGCGAAGGCCATGACCGCGCCCCAGGCGGCCAGCAGGATATCCCACGCCACGCCAACGCCCAAAGGCAAGCGGTGCGCGATGCCGGACCAAAACTCCCACAGCCATCGAAAGGCGACTTTTGCGCCATGCGCAAAAGCCTCGGATCTTCCCCGCTTTTTGGCATCACGCAACGTTGATGCACCAGGCACTGCAGACGACAAAGCCGGCTCTGCGCACCAGGCGTGAAGCCGGCGAGATCGGAATCAGCGGCATGCCCAACGCTGCCGGGCCGTAAAGCGCCATCCATTCGGAGACCAGGCTGGAATCCGGGATCTTGCGCACAACCTGCTTCGGAAGCCGAATCGCCACGCCAAATATCGCCAGCGCCCCGCGCACAACCCGTATCAGCAGCGAGAGACCCCTTTCGAAAATCGACGGGGCACCCGACCGCGTACATGAACGCCGCGCGCATCGCTCCCACCGACCCGAACCGATCGGCAGGGTCGAACGCCGTCGCCTGGGCAACCACATCGCGCACCGATTGGGGAACCCCATGCGCACGGAGGCGGCCTTGAACCGTTGAGGGGGCGGGCGTCTCTTCGCACAATAGGTAGAACAGCAGCATACCCAGCGCATACACATCGCTGCGCACATCAGTCTGACCATAGCCGAACTGCTCGGGCGGCGCATACGCGCGCGTTCCGAAATGGCTGGTGTCGCACACGGCATCCTTGTCATAGGTGCGGGCGATGCCCAGGTCTATCACCAGGACCGTGTCACCCACTACCATGAAGTTCGATGGCTTGATATCGCGATGGATAATCGGTGGGTCGAAACGGCCATGCAGCTCGGCGATGGCATCGCATATGCCGGGGAACAGCCGCTTGGCCGCATCAAGGGACGGCCCGGTTTCGTAGAGCTCATCGGCAAGCGTGCGCCCGGGCACGAACTCCATCACCACCGCATCCTGCTACCCCAACGAATAGCAATCGATGATGCGCGGCAGGTGCAGGAACCGTTGCCCCTGACGCTGCGCTGCCAGCACCCGCCCGTACGCGCTGCCCAACCCCGATTCGGCTTCGAACACCTTGCGCACGAAGGGGCCCTGCTCGGCGCCGTTGGCCCCGACGAAGAACACGCGTTCCGTGCGCTCGAGACGTCCTTCCTTCAATACCGCATCAACGCGATAGCACTCATCGCGCGCAAGGCATTCAAGATGTTGTTGGAGGGATTCATTCATAACGATGATGATCGTAGCAGATGCGCCGGCCCGCCAATACCTGCATGCTGCGAACGGGACCGTAAACCCGACGCCTCCTGACGCCGCCAGCTACTCGGTGATGGTGTCCTCGTGGAAGGCGTACAGCTGCTCATCGGCGGTTTGCAGCGTTTCACCATGGTTGATGCAGAAGATAATGATGGCGTCGCGGCGGTTTTTGCAATATAGCTCGTTGCAGCCGCCTGCCTGCAGCAGACGGTTCGTCTCGCGCAGCGACAGCTTCATAGCGAAGGCCAGCTGCAATAGCTTGTTGCGTGAAGGATTGCGCTGGCCGACGAAGATCTGATACCCGAACGTGGGGTTGATGCCCGCCTGGCGCACCACCTCGGGACGCCTCAAGCCACGCTCATCGAGCAGCTGCTGAAGATAATCGGGCAGGCTGCGGCACGCAAGCTTGTGCTTGCTGGCGAATGCGGCAGGGTCAGGCGAATCGAGCAGCTCGTTGAGCAGGTCCTCGGTCATGGGTTCTTTCACTCGCCGCTTCCTTCTGCGCTTCGCCGATTGTGGTTTCCTGGGCTCCATAGTAGCAAAGAAATGCCCATGGGATGCGGGCACGAGCGCCTGACCCGATGGGCACGACCTTTCGCGAAACTTAGGCGATGTTCCAGGAGACATCCGAACCGCGGCCGATGAAGGCGTTTTCGTACAGCACCTTCAACACATCGCCTTCGAAGTACAGATTGCCCGAAACCGAGCCACCGGCGGCAAGGGTGCCGGAATTGAGCTCGTTCTCGCCATCGGTGTAAAACGCTTGCGAGCGCTGGGCACCCTGGGCATCCTCGGCCTTCCAATCGTAGGGATTGAACGACGCCTGGCTGTTGCCGTTGTTCTGATAGGTCACGCTCACCTGCGTGATCGGCTTTCCATCGTAGCTCTGAAGCCCGGTGACCACGCCGTCGACCGTAAGCACGAGGCCGTTTTTAAGCGTAATGGAGTTGCCCGCCGCCGCGGCCTGACCGCTCTCGACCGCGTCATCGGAAGCCGGAGCGGTGGTCGCAGGCTGCTCGGTTGCAGGCTGCGGCGCCACCGAGGTACCGGAGAAGGCATCATCGATAGCAGAGCTGTATATGCTTTGCGTGGCCAGCACCACGGCGAATGCGATGACGTTCATCACCACGCCGGCGACGGACAGGCCCTTGCCCGACTTCCTTACCTTCACGCACGCGATCGTGCCGATGAGCGCGAGGACAAAGCCGATTGCGGCAAGCAAAGCCGAGAAATTGTTGATGATGGGCAGAAACGATGTCGCCAGGGCGATAATCCCCAGAACGAAGCCGGCGATTCCCAGCCCAGTTTTCGACGGCTGAGGCGCCGGCGCAGCTTGCACGGTGTTGGTTTCCATGAGCATTCCCTTTCCCTAAACGATGCACTGACGTGCTGAAACGATATAAATGCTAGGGAAAGAGCTTTGTGATTTCATTAGCTGGCAGCTACGATTCCGAAACCTTTTCGACAAAAAGGGAGGGCGGCCACATGCGAACGACGCAAAATCTTCTCAGCGAAAGGGGAACAGCTGCCGCATATGAAAACAACGAAGCCCAACCGGTCACCATCGGTTACCGGTTGGGCTTCGAATCAGTTCACAAAACCCAGGCCATCGCGCAGCTCACGATATCGATGCGGTTTGCACAGGTATACCCGGACTATCGCGACGCTTTGAACGATCAAGCGCGGATCGCACCTGCATCCCCGGCACGCCACGCCAAGCGCGCCCCGCGCCCATGCGATTAGCCTGCGATAGCGGTCGCAGACTATGCCTGGATACCCAGCTCCAGGGCGCACAGGTTGCCTGCCAGCTTGTCCTTCTTGCGCGCCGGGACCACGGCAGCCACAGCCGCGCGAATGGTCTCCTCGCTGCAGAAGCGGGTTTCGGCGAACAACTTGCCCACCAAGATGACGTTGGCCAGGCCCTTCAGGCCCGCCTCCTCGGCGAGGGCCGTGCCGGGCACGGCGCACACCGTGACGCCGGGCATATCCGGAATGCGAGGCACAAGCGTGCTGTCGACGATGACCAGACCGCCGGGCTGCACGCTATGCTCGAACTTGTCGAGCGACGGCTGGTTCATGACCACGAGCACATCGGGGTTGAGCACGAGCGGGCTTCCGATGGGGTCATCGGAGATGCACACGCTGCAGTTGGCGGTACCGCCGCGCATCTCGGGCCCGTAGCTGGGAAGCCAGGAAAGCTCGCGGTCCTCAAGCAGGCCGGCGTTGGCGATGATCTTGCCGGCGAACAGGATGCCCTGGCCGCCGAACCCGGCGAGCACGGCCTGCATGCAACGTTTCGGTTCGCTCATCGCGCACCCTCCTTGCCCTCGGCGCGTTTCTCGGGATGGGCGACCGGGCAGTCGGCGTTGCGCGCGGCAGCAGCCTGCGCCGCATCAGCGAACCCATCGGCCACCACATCGCGATACACGCCCAGCGGATAATACGGCAGCATGTTCTCGCGCATCCACGCGAAGCTGTCCTGCGGCGTGAGGCCCCAGTTCGTCGGGCACGTGGACACCACTTCCACCATCGAATAGCCGATACCGTCGATCTGGTTCTGGAACGCCTTCTTGATGGCGCGCTTGGCCTGGCGCACATGCTTGGGCGTGTCCACGGTCACGCGCTCCAGGTATGCCGGGCCGTCAAGGCTGCTCAGCAGTTCGCACACGCGCACCGGGTAGCCGGCGGTGGAGACGTCGCGGCCATAGGGGCTGGTCTGCGTCACCTGGTTCGGCAAGCTGGTGGGAGCCATCTGCCCGCCGGTCATGCCGTAAATGGCGTTGTTGATGAAGATGACGGTGATATGCTCGCCGCGCGTAGCCGCATGCACGGTCTCGGCCATGCCGATGGAGGCAAGGTCGCCATCGCCTTGATAGGCGAACACCACGTTGCCCGGCAGCACGCGCTTGACACCCGTGGCAACCGCCGGGGCGCGGCCATGCGCCGCCTCGATCATGTCGCAGCCGAAGAAATCCGGCGCGGTGACGGCGCAGCCCACCGGCGCGACGCCGACGGTGCGGCCTTCGATATCAAGCTCGTCGATGACCTCGGCGACCAAACGGTGCACGATGCCGTGCGGGCAACCCGGGCAATAGTTCGTGACCACGGGAAGCAACGACTTCGGACGCGAGAACACCACGCGGCCTTCGCCCTGTTTCTGCTCAGCCATGTTATTCACCGCCCTTCCCCGCAAGCTTGCGGATCGCGCCCAACACCTCATCGGGCGTGGGGATGATGCCGCCCGTGCGTCCGAAGAACTCCACGGGAACGCGGCCGTTGACCGCCAGGCGCACGTCATCGACCATCTGGCCCATGTTCATCTCCACCGACAAGAACGCCTTCGCGCACCCCATGCAGCCTTCGATGGCGTCCACGGGGAACGGCCAGAGCGTGATGGGGCGCAAAAGACCTGCCTTGATGCCCTCGGCGCGGGCGCGCACGACCGCCGAAAGCGCGATGCGCGCGGTGGCGCCGAAGGACACGAGCACGATCTCGGCGTCCTCGCACATGAACGTCTCGGCACGCTGCTCGCGGGCTTTCACCGTCTCATAGCGCTCGAAACGCTCGATGTTCAGGCGCTCGAGCTCGTCTGCCGTCAGGTAGAGCGAGTCCACGATGTTGTGCTTGCGCTCGCCCTTATGACCGGTGGTGGCCCAAGGCTTCTCTGGCAGCTGCTCCACGCGCTCGGGAAGCACGACGGGCTCCATCATCTGGCCGAGCATGCCGTCGGAGAGGATCATGGCCGGCATGCGGTACTCGTCGGCCTTCTCGAAGGCCAGGTACGCCAGATCGGCCATCTCCTGGACGGTGGAAGGCGCGAACACGAGCACCTGGAAGTCGCCATGGCCCATGGCGCGGGTGGCTTGCCAGTAGTCGGATTGAGAGGGCTGGATGCCGCCAAGGCCCGGGCCGCCGCGCTGCACGTTGACGATGACGCCGGGAAGGTCGGCGCCCGCCATATACGAGACGCCCTCGCCCTTAAGCGACACGCCTGGCGAAGACGACGAGGTCATGACGCGCGCACCGGCCGATGATGCTCCGTAGACCATGTTGATGGCCGCGATCTCGCTTTCGGCCTGCAGATACGTGCCGCCTTCCTTGGGCATGCGCTTGGCCATGTAAGCGGCAACCTCGGTCTGCGGCGTGATGGGATAGCCGAAGAAGAAACGGCATCCTGCGCGGATGGCCGCCTCCGCCATGGCCTCGTTGCCCTTCATGAGCACCTTTTCCTGAGACATCAGCGCATCACCTCGATCGCAACGTCAGGGCACATAAGCGCGCACGAGCAGCAGCCCGTGCACTTGGACGCATCGATCAGCCGGGCCGGATGATAGCCCTTCGCCGTGATGCGGGAACGGTCAAGCTCGATGATATGGGCCGGGCATGCGTCCACGCACAACCCGCAGCCCTTGCAGAAACCGTCATCGACCGTTATCGCTGCCATGAGCCTTCCTTTCTCGTCTGAGCCGGCGCGACGGCCGGCATATGGTTATTATCGAACACTCCCCCGAAACCCCGCCCCGAACGGCAGCGTAGCCCCGTTCGGGTTCGCAGGAATCGACCCCTACCCTATTCCCAGGGCTTTCTCACATGCACCGAAACAGGATAGCGCACACCGGGGATATCGGCATCTTCGAGCATGTGACAGGGCACCGCGGAAAACGCGAGGGGCAAACCGGCCAGCGCGGCACCCTCCTGCGCGAACGAAACGCCGCTGCTGAGCACTTCCCCGTCGGTGAAGTCGGCCAGGTGCGTGTTGTTCGCAACCGCCGTGGCATGCAGGTGGCTGGCCGCCTCGATCTCGCGAAGCACGCAAAGCGCCTCTGCGGGATCGTGGGTGAGGTTGCGGCTGCGGTTCACTACGTACAGCAGGTCGTAATCCCCATCGGCGATGCCGCTTGCGAACCTGCCGAGCGCCGTGGCGCCGGCATCGTCGCCGCCCGCATCGACGAGCAGCAGCCTTCCCCGTTTTCCGCGCGCCCAATCCAAGGCGGCTGAAACCTGCCCGGAGATGGCGGGCGCATCGAGCGTGGTGCCCGCATACCGCGGGGCGATCACCTGCACGCCGGCATCCTCGAGAAGACGCCGGTAGTCGCTGCTGCGGAAATACGGGTTGACGATATCCAAGTCGGCAACCCGCACCTCCATGCCAGCATACCGGGCATCAAGGGCCAGGTTGATGGCCAGATTGGTCTTCCCGACCCCATAATGCCCCGTGATAACGGTAACCGGTTTCAACCGTTTAACATCGAACATGTTCAAACGGCCTTACACCAAGCCCTCGGGCACCTTAGTCTTCGGCGTGCCTTCCTGGCTCTCGTCGGCCTCGCGGATGGCCGCTCGGCGGATCTTGCCGTTAACGGTCTTGGGAAGCGCATCGACGAACTCCACGACGCGGGGATATTTGTACGGCGCAGTGCGCTGCTTGACCCATTGCTGCAGCTCGCGCACGAGCACCTCGGAACCCTCGAAACCTTCCGCGAGCACCACGGTGGCCTTGACCGCCTTGCCGCGCACGGAGTCGGGCACGCCGGTGACGGCGCACTCGCGCACGGCCTCATGCTCGAGCAGCACGCTTTCGATCTCAAAGGGGCCGATGCGATATCCCGACGACTTGATGACGTCGTCGTTGCGGCCGACATACCACAGGTACCCGTCCTCGTCGACCCAGGCGGTGTCGCCGGTGTGATACCAACCGTCGTACACGGCAGCTTCGGTCTTCTCGGGATTGCGATAATACTCCAGCATGATGCCCGGAGCCTTCTCGTGCACATCGATGCAGATCTCGCCCGTCTCACCAACATCGCAGCGGCTACCGTCGCCGCGCTGCACCTCGATGGTGAACGCCGGCGAAGGATGTCCCATCGAACCGGGCTTGGGCACCGCATGCGTGAGGTTGGCTACCGTCAGCGGCGTCTCCGTCTGGCCGAAGCCCTCGAAGATGGTCAGCCCCGTGTGCTCTTTCCAAAAGTCGAACAGATCGGGGTTGAGCGCCTCGCCGGCGGTGGTGCAGTACGTAAGCGTGCTCAGATCGTGAGCATCCACGTCGGCCTGCATCATCATGCGATACATGGTGGGCGGGCAGCACAGCGTGGTGACCCCGTAACGGGGGATCAGATCCAAGATCTCATCAGCGTGGAAGCGGTCGAAGTCGTACGTGAGCACGCAAGCCTCCATGAGCCACTGGCCATAGTACTTGCCCCATACCGCCTTGCCCCAGCCGGTGTCGGCGATGGTCAGATGCAGCCCGTCGGGTTTGACGTTATGCCAATGCTTCGCCGTGACCAGGTGCGCCAGGGCGTAGTAGGAATCATGCAGCACCATCTTGGGGTTGCCGGAGGTACCGGAGGAGAAATACATGAGCATGGGGTCGCCGACATGGGTTTCCACACGGGAAAATTCCTCGCAGGCGTCGCGCACGCCGGTGTTGAAATCATGCCATCCCTCACGCTTCCCGGGCACGGCGCACACGCCTTCGGGGCCGGAGAGAACAGCGCCGACCGGGCCGTCGACGGCAAGCCAATTGCCATCCGCGTCCTGCTCGGTCAAGCCGCCGCCGGCGCCGTTGACCAGGAACAGATGCTCGACCGAAGGGCAACGATCGACCACATTGTCCACCACTTGCGCAATGGTGCCGATGGAGGTGCAGATGACGGCCTTGATGGAGGCGCCGTTCAAGCGATACTCCAGGTCATGCTCCTTGAGCATGAACGTTGCGGGCACCATGACGGCGCCAAGCTTGGCAAGCGCGGTGGCCACGAACCAGAACTGGTAATGACGGCGCAAGATCACCATGACCATGTCGCCTTTGCCCACGCCGTGCGCGGCTAGATAGTTCGCCGTCTTGTCCGACCAGCGCTTCATGTCGGCGAACGTGAACAGGTGCTCCTCGCCTTCGGGGTTGCACCACATCATGGCACGGCGGTCAGGGTCGTTCTCCGCGATGTCGTCCACCACGTCGTAGCCGAAATTGAAGGTATCGGGGCACTTCACCTTGAAATCGGTGAGCACGCCCTGCTCGTCGTAGGTTTCCTCGCAGTAACGCAGATTGATATTTCTCATGGTGTTGCCGGACTTCCTTGAAATTTGGTGCGCGGAACCGGACCGCGCACGATGCGGTCGATATGAAGGTTGGTTTTGGCAAGCAACCCTAGGCGGGCGCTTGCCTAGATAATGTCTTCCTTCGCCTTCAGAACGACAGCCAGGAATTTGCACGGTGCGCCATCGATGGCGATCATGCCGTGCCCACGTCCGGAATCGTAAAGCAGCATATCGCCGGGGCCGAGCTCCTCGGTATGCTCCTCGTATTGGAAGCGCATACGGCCTTCCAGGATATAATCAAGCTCCTGCCCGGCATGATACGACAGATGGATGGGCTTATCCTGCAGCTCGGGACGGTAATCGGCGGTGACGAAGAACGGCTCGCACAGCTTGTTGCGATAGTGCGGGGCCTTGTGCAGGTACTCAAGGCCGCTGCGACGCTTGACGGCCAAGCCCTCATCGGCACGCGTAAGGGTGTAGCCCGTCAGGTGCGGGGTTTCGCCGGTCAGCAGCTCGATAGGGTCGACGCCGAGATTCGCCGCGCATTTATACAGGAAGGTGAACGAAAGCTCCTCCGCCCCCGATTCCTGCGCCTGATACTCCGCCAGGCTGCGGCCGGTGGCGTCGGCCATTTCCTGCATGGTCAGGCCCATATCCTCGCGCAGCGCGCGGATCCTGTTCGCCACCTCTTGATAGTTCGGCTCCATGTAAACCTGACCTCCTCACATGCAATTGCGTCAACTTCATAGTAAATGGATGGTACGCGCGAAATTGTTTCCAATATGTTTCATGCCGGCGAAGAAGCCTTCGCCGGCATGAAAACGGGGCGTGAGATTATTCTTGCGGCTTGCGAACGAAGCGCACGGCGAAGTGCGCATCCGACGAGCCGGGGGCAAGGCGGGTTGCAAGGCAGTTGCGGCCGCACAGCTGATCGAGCGTGAAGCCGGCGCCCTCCTCGCTTTCCAGGAACGCCTTCACCACGCCGGCGTTCTCCTCGCGCGTGACCGTGCACGTGGAGTATGCCAGCGCGCCGCCCGGGGCCACGTGGCCCGCCGCGGCCTTGAGCATGCCCAGCTGGGTTTCCACGAAACCTGCCAGGTCCTCCTCGCTCGTACGCCAACGGATCTCGGGGTGACGGCGAAGCGTGCCCATGCCCGAGCACGGGGCGTCCACGAAGATGAACGAGAACATGCGATCGGGCATGATGTTGTCAAGCTCGAGCGCATTGCCGGTGAAGGCCTCGGTCACCACGACGCCGTACTGCTCGGCGCGCTTCTCGAGCAGGCGCGTCTTGTAGGCGTGGTTGTCGATGGTGACGTACTCCTCGATCTGCGACCCGTACTTGCGGCAGGCGTTGGACTGCAGCAGGATGGTCTTCGTGGCGCGACCGGCGCCGATCTCGAGCACGCTTTCGGGCTTCTCATCGGGAAGCACGTTGGCGGCCACCATCTGCGCGGCGGCATCGGAGACCAAGATCTTGCCCTGGTCCAGCTGACGGGCAAGCGCGGGCACCAGCAGGGCACGGCTTTCGGGCACGCGCAGGCAGCCCTGCACGTTCATGTCGCCGAGCGCAACCGGCTGCACTTCCTCTTCCGCACGCTCAAAGGCCTTGAGCACATGGTCGTCGTCCACCTTGCAGGCGTTGACGGCCACATACAGCGGGGCCTGCTCATTGGACGCGCGCATGAACTCGATGGCGGCCTGCGGACCCATCTCCTCCATGAGCTTTTTGGCCATCCACGTGGGGAACGCCTGGGTGCGGGCGAGCGCATCAAGGTCGGTTGCCGGGTTTCCGAACGGGAAATCGATGCGCAGGCGCACGATCTTGTGCAGCACGGCGTTGGCCACGCGCGCCGCAGGGCCAGGGCTGAACGACTTCACCATCTCAACGCCCTGGTCGACGGCCGCATGGGCCTCCTTGCCCAAGAAGATGAGCTCGTACGTGGAGATTTGCAGCGCATCGCGCGTCTCGCGGAAGATGTCCTCGGGCGTGTCGAGCGCGCGGTCGATGATCTCGTCGAGCGTGCCGCGGGCGCTCACCGTGCCAAGGGCGAGCAGCGTGGCGAACGCGCGGTCTTCCACGGACATGGTGGACTTGTCGATCACCTGGGCGATAACGTCCTGCGCGAACGCGTTGCGCTCGCGGACGGTGCGCACCACGTCGAGCGCCGCCAAGCGAGCCGGCGTGGCGTTGGACTTGCGACGCGGACGTGCCGGTTTGGCAGAACCGCGGAAGCCGCCCTTCTCGCCGCCGCGCGGCGCGCCCTGGGCGCCCTGCTCAGGCTTGCGACGCGGGTCGCGAGCGGTGTTACGGCCGCGGAAATCGGGCTTCGGCTCGCGCGCGGGGCGATCGGAGCCGGCATGCTGCGCGGCCTCGGTGCGCTGGCCGCCCTCGGCGCCCTCGCGTTTGAAATCGGGTTTGCCGTCGCGCTTGAAATCGCGCTTCGGGCCGCGATCGCCCTTATAGCCGCCACGACGGTCGTCGCGCCCGCCGTTGCCGCGATACTCGCGCTTCTCGCCGTCGCGTCCACCCTGTCCGCGGAAGTCGCGCTTCTCGCCGTCACGGCCGCGATATCCGCCCTTTCCGCCGTCGCGGCACTGGCCATCACGGCCGCCCTGGCCGCGATTACCGCCACGGCGCTCGTCGCGGCCGCCGAAGCCGCCTTTGCCGCCCTCGCGGCGCGGGCCGCCCTGACGATTGCCGTGGCCGCCGTGCTGGCCGCCCTTTCGATAGCCGCCGTTGCCGCCTTCGCGGCGCTGACGCGGCGCACCTTCGTTGTTATGCTGTTCAGCCACGCGGGCCCTCCCAAGTCTTGGTGTCTTCCTTGATTCCCTGAATGCCTGCGGCAAACGCCTTGGCCGCCATGGCCGCCTTGCCTGCAGGTTTCACTTCCATAAGCTCTATCGCGCCGTCCGCCGCGCCCAGGTACAGGCGCTTGGCGGCGAAGCGCACGCTGCCGGGCTCCATGCCCGCGCAAACCGCATCCGTCCGATCGGCGGGCGCCGGACGCGCGGCAAGCACCGTGACGTCCTTGCCGGCGATGATGGCATGCGCCGGATGCGCCGCGCTCGACGCGCGAACCTTGCGGCATGCCTGCTCAACCGTGTCGGCCGGGCTGAGCGAAAGCTCGTCTTTACCGATCTTCTCGGCGTAGGTGACGTGCTCCTCATCCTGGCGCGTCCAGCGGATGCATCCCGCCTCCAGCTGCGTCAACGCCGTGAGCAACGCATGCGCGCCCAGGTCGGCCAGCAGGTCGGTGAGCAGCGCGACGTCCTTGTCGCCCACCTCTAGCGATCGGCACACGCAGTAATCGCCCGTGTCAAGCCCTTCCTCCATACGCATGATGCACACGCCGGCCTCTTCGTCGCCGGACAGGATGGCGCGCTCGATGGGAGCGGCGCCGCGCCAGCGCGGCAGCAGCGAGGCGTGCACGTTCAGACAGCCATGCTCGGGGATGGACAGCACCTCGGCAGGAAGCAGCATGCCGTAAGCGGCCACGCAGATGACATCGGGCTCGAGCGCCGCGAGCGCTTGCTGCTCGTCGGCGTCGCGCAGCGTCTTGGGCGTGAACACGGGGATGCCGCGCTCGCACGCCTCTACTTTCACGGGGCTGGGCACGAGCTGCTTGCCGCGGCCGCGCACGGCGTCGGGGCGCGTGTAGACGGCAACCACTTCGTGCTGCGAGGCAAGCTCAGAGAGCACCGACGCGGCGAAGTCGGGCGTGCCCATGAATACGATGCGCATGCCCCCTACGCCTCCACCGAAGTCTCGCCGGGGCGGGCGCCGGCTGCCAGGGCGCGCTCGTAGTCCTCAAGGGCCTTCAAACGGGCCATCGGCTCGGCGCGCTCGAACATGGTGACGCCGTCAAGGTGATCGGTCTCGTGCTGCAGGCAGCGGCCGAGCAGCCCATCGCCCTCGATCTCCCAAAGCTGGCCGTCAAGGTCGTAATAACGGCAGCGGGCGAACGGCGGGCGCGCGATGGGCACGGAGATGCCGGGGATGGAAAGGCAGCCCTCGTCCTCCACAACCGGCTCGCCCTCGCGGGCGACGATGACGGGGTTGAGCATGACGATGGGCTCGCGGGCGCCGTCCTCCTGTTCGCAGTCGATGACCACGAGACGCTTGAGCACGCCCACCTGGGGCGCGGCCAGGCCGCAGCCGGCGTTCTTGTACATGACATGCGCCATCTGCTTCGCCAGGCGCTTCAGGCTCTTGTCATTGAAATCGCAGGGCTCGCATACCGTGTTGAGCAGCGGGTCGGGCGATTGCACGATTGAAAGCATATGCATTTCCTTTAGCGGGTAGGTATGGTTGGCGGCGGGTGCGCGATACGCCCGCCTTTCTAATCCGATTATTGTGACATGCACGCGCAAAGAACGCCCTTGCAGGCGCAAAGTTCCACAAAACCCCTGCTCGGCATGAATGGGAAGCGCACGGCCTATCTGCTTGAGGCGGCGCTTTCGGCATGGGCTCTTTTACGGGCGGTGAGCTCGCGCTGCATGGCCGCCACCGTCTGGAACATAAGCTCGTAGTCCTCGGCCGACATGGAGCCGGGAGCCGACATCTGCGCGCGCATGGCCGCAACGGCCTCCTCCGCATCGCCGATGGAAAGCTCCTCGACCAAAAACGCCGCCAAATCCTCGGGGACCGCCGATTCGGGAACGCCCCTTGTCAGGAAGCCCGCCGCACGGGGCTCGGCCATGCTCGCCGCGCCCACGATGGCCGCCGGGGAAGCGGCGGGATCGTCTGCCAAGGTGTCGAGCATGCTGGCGGACACGGCAGCGCACGCCGGATCATGCCACTGCACCGAGGCGAGGGCGTCGGCATGGACCAGGGCCAGATCGGTGCGGGCGGCGCACAGCGCCAGCAGCTGGCGCTCGAACCTGCGCCGGTTCATCTCCGACTGGGGCAGGCGGCGACGCACCGGGGGCGCGGAAACGCCATGATCGGCGCGGCCGTCGGCTGCGGGTGCTTCCGCGTCGAAGACGCGCGGCGGCTTGAGGGCCGCCAGCTGCTCCAACACGTCCTTCTCGTCCGCGCGGGCGCGGCTGGCGATCTGCCGTGCGTAGTCTTTCGCGAGCAGCGAATCCTTGATGGGCGCCAGAACGCTGAGCGCATCGGCGACGGCGCCGGAGCGGCCCTCGGCACGCGAAAGGTCCCAGTTTCCCAACCTTCGGTCGATGCCGTATTCCAGCAAAGGCTTCGCCTGGTCGATCAGGGCCTGCAGCTCCTGGCCGCCGTGAGCGTCGATGAACTCGGCGGGATCGAGGTTATCGGGCAGCGTGACGGCGAACAGGTCGATACGGGCGGCGCCGGCCTCGGGCGTCATGGAGGAGTCGATGAACTGCAAGGCTCGATCGGCGGCGCGCTGACCTGCGGCGTCGCCATCGAACAGATACACGATGCGGTTGCGGGCATGACGCGAGAGCACGCGGATGTGCGTGCGGGTGAGCGCCGTTCCCAAGGTGGCGACCGCATTGCGGATGCCGGCCTCGTGCATGGCGATGACGTCGGTGTAGCCCTCCGACACCACGGCAACGCCCGTGGACGCCATGGCCGCCTTCGCCTTGTCGAGCGCATAGAGCATGCGGCCCTTGTGGAACAGAGGCGTTTCCTGGCTGTTCAGGTACTTCGGCTCGCCTTTGCCGATCACGCGCCCGCCGAAGGCTATGCACTGGCCCTGCTCGTCTTTGATGGGGAACATCACGCGATTGAAGAATCGGTCGCGCACGCGCCCATCGGAGCCGACGACGGCGACGTTTGCCTGGATCATCTCGTTGGATTGGAAGCCCTTCGATGCCAGATGGCGCACAAGCGCGCCTTGTCCAGGCGCGAAGCCGAGCATCCAGGTTTTCGGGATATCGCCGCCCAGCCCGCGCTGCGAAAGGTAGGCGCGCGCGGCGCCGGCCTGCGGGCTTTTGCTGCGCATGAGCTGCATATGGAAGAACTCCGCAGCCTCCGCGCACACGGCGCGCAGCCGCGCTTTTGCGCCCTGCCCCATACCAGGTCCGCGTTTCGCCTGGTCATCGGCGATGTCGATATGGGCACGCTCTGCCAGGTAGCGAACCGCTTCGGGAAACGACAGGTCCTGGGACTTCATGATGAAGGCGAACACGTCGCCGCCTTCCCCGCAGCCGAAGCAATGCCACAGCTGCAGGGCGGGGTCTATCTTGCACGACGGGGTTTTCTCGTTATGAAACGGGCAGCACAGCCAGAAATCACGACCGCGCTGCTTGACCGGGCCCGTCTCGCCCATGATAGCCACCAAGTCGCTGGCCTCGCGAACCTTTTGGATATCCTCATCGCTGATCGCCATGGATGTGACCGAACCCCCGCCTTGTGCCCGTGTTCCCGATTCCGGCCGCGCAAGGGCGTGCCGGTTGCTTTTCTGGGTAAAGTATACCGCATAGAACCTATGTTCCCGTATGTTCAGCGCGTGCGATACAATAAGCCCGTAACATCTCGACATGCGGAAAGGAAGCGCCGTGAGCGAACCCGCATACCTGCAACTTGACCCCGATGTGGAACAGGCCATCGCCGAGAACCTGCGCTGCGGGCGCATGCATCCGCGCAGCTTCCCCGACGAACAGGCGCTGCGCCGCGAGGACAACCCCCACGATGCGGCCACGCTAGCGCGCCCGGCGTTCTCACGCGATATCGACAAGATCATGAACATTCCCGCATATAACCGCTATGCCGGCAAAACGCAGGTGTTCAGCCTGGTTGAGAACGACGACATCTGCCGCCGCGGGCTGCACGTGCAGCTTGTCGGGCGCATCGCGCGAAACATCGGGCGGCTGCTGGGATTGAACTGCCAGCTCATTGAGGCGATCGCGCTAGGGCACGACCTGGGGCACACGCCGTTTGGCCACGCCGGGGAGAAGTTCCTGTCGAAGTGCCTGCAAAGCCGCACAGGCCGTTGCTTTCATCACAACGTCCATTCCGTGCGGGTGATGGACCGGCTCTACCCGCGCAACATCAGCCTGCAGGTGTTGGACGGGGCGCTGTGCCATAACGGCGAGTTCGCCCAACAGGTGCTACGCCAAGGCGACACGGAAACGTTTCAGCAGCTCGATAACCTGGTCGAGACATGCACGCTCGACGAGGCCGCCATCAAGCGCCTCCGCCCCTCCACGCTCGAGGGCTGCGTGGTGCGCCTGGCCGACATGATCGCCTACCTGGGCAAGGACCGCGACGACGCCATCGCCATGGGCGTGCTTGCCTCCCTTGACGGCTTCGAAACCGACGTCATCGGGCGTGATAACGCGCGCATCATCAACAACGTCACCGTCGATGTGGTCAACCACAGCTTCGGACAGGACGATATCCGCATGAGCCCCCAGGTTTTCGAGGACGTCAAGCGCGCAAAACGCCAGAACTACGAGCGCATCTACGATTGCGAAGGTTGGCGCGCGGGAAGCGGCAACGCTGTCGGCGAGATGTTCGAGGACATGTACGACAGGCTTTTGACCGACCTGCAAACCGGTGACGAACGGTCACCGGTCATATCGCACCACGCCAAGCAGCTGGCGGCGAAGTCGCGCAGCATCACCGTAAAGGACTACCTTGCGCACACCGACCCCGATCAGGTGGTGGTCGACTACATGGCGTCCATGACCGACCGGTACTTCATGGAGCTGTACCGCTACCTGTTCCCCAACAGCGAAAAGCACATCTTGGCGCGAGGATACTGCGCCGACTTGCCATCTATCGAAAGGAACGACCAATGAAGTTCGTCATCGCATCCGACCTGCATGGCGCGGCGCCCGCCGTCCGCGCTTTGGTGGAGCGCATCGACCGGGAAACGCCCGACCGCGTGCTCCTGCTCGGCGACCTGCTCTATCACGGCCCGCGCAACGACCTGCCCGAAGGCTATGCTCCCAAAGAAGTGCTCGCCGCCCTTAACGGCATTGCCGAGCGCATCGTAGCCGTTCGGGGCAATTGCGATGCGGAAGTCGACCAGATGGTGCTCGATTTCCCCTGCTTGAGCGATTTTTCCCAGGTATGGGCCGACGGGCACCTGCTGCATCTCAGCCATGGCCATTTGGCAGGCAACTCGCCTGATCGGCCGCCGGCGCTGCCGCAAGGAAGCGCGTTGCTCACGGGTCACACGCATATCAAGCGCCTTGAGCTCGTTGACGGCGTGATGTTCGTGAACCCCGGGAGCACCTCCATCCCCAAGGACGGCTGCGCAAGTTATGCCGTATACGACAACGGCACGTTCGCCCTGAAGAAGCTTGACGGGAAAACGTTGCTTGAAGCAGGCTGGGAATAACGAAGGCACCGGGCTGGGCCGAAGGCGCAGACTCCGGAGAGGTTCCAAAGCCAGTCCCCAGCGGCGTAGCCTTTATGCAAGCCGTCCGTGTCTTGGGCCGCAGATCGCAGCTGCGGCCCTTCCCTTCTTATGCGTTTTCGAAGCGCTCGGCTACGACAACCTTCCGCGCTCCACGGTGTAGGAGGCATCGCAAATGGCAGCGGTTGACGCACGATGGCTCACCAGCACCACCGTCTTACCCTCTCGAGCATCCAACAGCGCCCGCAACACGGCAGCCTCGTTGAGGCTGTCCAGATTGCTGGTAGGCTCGTCGAGCAAAACGAACGGCGCATCATGCAAGAACATGCGCGCAAGGCCGATGCGCTGGCGCTCGCCACCCGACAACGTATCGCCCAATTCGCCGACCGGCGTGTCAAGGCCTTGCGGAAGACGCGCGATCAAACCGGTCAACGACGCCTTCTCGCAGGCCTCCATGAGCTCCTCGGGGGCGGCATCGGGCTTGGTGAGCGCGATGTTATCCCCCACCGTGCCGGAGAACAGATGCGTCTCCTGCGTCATATAGCCCTCGATGGCGCGCAGGCTTCCCGTGTTCACGCCTCGGATATCCTGTCCGGAAACGCGTATGCAACCGTCGCTTGGATCCCAAAACCGCATGAACAGCTTGCAGAGCGTCGATTTGCCCGAGCCGCTCCTGCCGGCCAGATGCACGATCGAGCCAGGCGTCACCTCAAGGGACACGTCCTTGAGCACCGGGCTGCCGCCGTATGAGAAATCGATGTCCTCGGCGGCCGCGCCAGAGAACGAATCCACCTTGCAACCGTCGAAGACCTCCCGGGTTTGCGGTTGCTCGTCGAGCAGGTCGAGGACGCGCGCTCCGCTTGCGAGCGTCTGCTGCAAGCCGCTGCCAAGGTTCGCGACGGCGATCACCGGGCCAAATGAAGACATCAGGGCGGCAACGCACACGAACGCCTGCCCGAAATCGATGACGCCCTGCGCGCAGAGCGCGCAGGAAAGCGCGACCATGGCCACATCGAGCGCAAGAACCAGCCCGTTCGTGGCCGCCATGCTGCTCGCCGCACGGCCCTTCAGGCGATGCTCCACCTTCGAAAGCGAATCCATGCGAGCATCAAGCTGCTCGGCTCGCGCGTGCTCCTGGCCGAATTGCAGCGTTTCGCGAAGGCCGCGCAAGCTATCGAGCACGAACGAGTTCATGCCGCCAAGGGCATCGCGCAGCTCCCTGCCGCCATTCCCCGCCGCACGCGACGCAACCCACGGCGCTACCGCTCCGACCAAGATGTATGACACGAACGCTGCAATTGCCAGCTGCCAGCAGACGCTGCCGATGAAGGCGATCATGACGGCGCAGACCAACACGGCGATGAGCACCGGGGAGAGGGTATGCGCATAGAACACCTCAAGGAGTTCGACATCCGAGGTCACGAGCGACACCAAGTCGCCTTTGCTTCGACCCTCGAGCTTCGCCGGGGCGAGCGTGCGCAGCTTGCCGAACACTCGATCGCGGACGAGCGCCAAGATCTTGAACGCAAGATAGTGGTTGCACATCTGCTCGCCGTAATGCAAGGGACCGCGCAAAAGGCCGCAGGCGGCGACCAAAGCGATGCCCGCGCTCGCCCCAAGCGCCGGTTCGAAACCCGCGATTCCCGTGAGCACCAAAGCGGCGCTCACCGTAAGGAAGATCGCGCACAGAAAACCGACGACGCCCAGGACCACCGCGGCGACCATGACCGGCACAAGCGGCTTGACCAGCTTCACCATACGGCACATGATCGAGAGGTTCGACCTACGGCGCGTCTGAGGCTCACCGGAATGCACAACCCCAGGACCGACGCCGGTGCTTTGAGCTTCATCAGCTTCCCCAACGTCGGCGGTGCGCTGCTCAGCACGCGACGCGAACGCCTCAAGCTCCATCTGCCGGCCCCACAGCTTCGCGTACGCCCCATCGGCAGCACATAGCCGCTCATGCGACCCGCTCTGGGCCACGCGGCCGTTTTCCAGCACGAAGATGCGATCGGCTTTTGCAACCGACGCCAAACGATGCGAGATCATGATGACGGTGCGGCTTTTCGCCAGCTCATGGATAACGCCGATGATGGCTTGCTCGCTGTCCGCATCCACGTTCGAGGTCGCTTCGTCGAAGATATAGACGGGGGTATCGTGCAAAAGCGCCCGGGCAAGCGCCAAACGCTGACGCTGCCCGCCAGAGAAGTTGCCGCCCTGCTCGGACACGGGCGCATCAAGCCCGCCCGATGCACGAACGAACCCGTCGATGCGGCAACGCCGCAAAACGTCCCAAAGCTCGTCATCGCTCGCCTGGGGGCGCGCCATCAGAAGATTGGAGCGCACCGTTCCGGAGAACAGGTAGCTGGAGAACGGGACGACGGTCACCGTTTGCGCCATGCTCTCACGGGAAACCTCGCCGAGCGGCACGCCGCCGATCTCCACATCGCCCTTGAAACCCCGATTGCGCCCGCACAGAATGCCGGCCAACGTGGATTTGCCCGAACCGCTTTCGCCGACGATGCCGGTGAAGCTTCCGGCAGGGGCGGCGAAGTCGACATGGTCGAGCACCGTGCGTTGCCCGTCATAGGAGTAGGAAACATCGCGCACGACGATGCCTGCATGCGCGGGATCGACACTGCGCGTCCCCAACTCGGGCTCGGGCGCATCAAGGATGGCGAACATCTTCTCTGCTACCGCCATGCCGTTCATAGCCGTATGGAAAAACGAGCCCAGGGCACGCATGGGGATAAAGAACTCCGCCGACAGGAACACCACGCAAAACGCCGCGTAAAAGGGGATCTGTCCATTGGCGAACTGGACCATCGCCGCGATGATGCCCACGGCAGCGCCGCCGAAGGCGAACACGTCCATCACGGTAATGGAGTTGAGCTGCATGGTTAGCAGCCGCATGGTCGCCCTTCGGAAGCTCTCGGCCTGTTCGTTCATCTGGCGGTGACAAGCCTCGTCGGCCTGATAGATCTTCAAAGTGGTCAAACCTTGCAGGTTCTCGAGAAACGCGCCGCCAAGATCGGTATAGGCGCCCCAATACCTACCCATGACGCGCTTGGCGATCTTCTGCACCGCCACGATGGAGATGGGGATAAGCGGCACGCAAACCAACAGGGCCACGGCGGCGGGCAGGCACAGCGGGGCCAGGAACGCGAACACGGTAAGCGGGGCGAGCACGGCGTAAAGCAGCTGCGGAAGGTACTGCCCGAAATAGCTTTCCAGCTGCTCGCAGCCCTCAACGCTGACTTGCACCGCCTCGCTTGTGGGGATGAGCTCGGAATAACCGGGGCCCATGCGCACCAGCTTGTCGTACACCCGACGACGAACCGAGCGCTTGGCGGCCACAGCTGCCGCCGTCCCCATGCGCTGCGCGTAGGTCAAACACGCCATGCGCACCGCGATAACGGCAACGCCAGCGCCCAGAAGCATCGCGACCCAACCATCAACGGCGATGCCATCGAACAGGCGTTGCAGAAACAGCCCGATAAGAAGCATGAGCACGACGTTCGCCACGAGCGCCGTCCATTGCGCCGCCACGTTGCGCAGGATGTACCGCATAGCCTGCGGCACCATCGATATCAACCGTTTATTGAACACGGAGCCGGTGTCCTTTCAATCCCAAAGTCTGCACGGCGCCGGGATGCGGCGCATCGATCTTGATTCAAACAGTCGAATGGTACCATTGGGACACTTTGGTAACCACAGCAAACTATGAGATATCGATTATTGTTACACATGACTAATCTATAGCGCCAAAAAAGCCCGACATATACCGGGCTCAGCTGTTCGATATACCGTTGCATTCCGAAAATCCGCTTGCAGCGCAAGCGTGTTCGGAAGGACTCCCTACCGAGCCTTCCTGTTCTTCTGGTGCAACAAGATCAAGCCTTTAAGCGTGAGCTGATCGTCGGCAACCTCGATTCGTCGGGAAAGCCCGGCCATAGCCTGGGCGTCGTCGCCGGTGGCGACGACGCGCGTTTCATAGCCGAGTTCGTCCCATACCGCTTGGATCAGGCCGTCGATACGGGCAACTTCGCCGATGACGATACCCGCCTGCATGGCATCGCGCGTGGATTTGCCGATGACGCTTCGGGGCGTATGCAGCCCGATAACAGGGAGCTGGGCCGCGGCGTCCGCCACCGCACGGGCGGCCAAACGCAAGCCTGGAGCGATAAGCCCACCCTGCACGACGCCCGCATCGTCGATGACCTCAAGCGTGGTTGCCGTCCCGAAGTCGACGACGATGAGCGGGAACCCGTAGAGCTGTTTTGCGGCAACGCAATCCGCCACACGATCGGCGCCGAAATCCGCCGGGCTGTTCAGATGCAGCTTCAAACCGGATTTCAAACCCGGCCCCACCACCAACGGACGCACGCCGCAAAGGGTATGCAAAGCTTCGACCCAAGCGTCGGTAAGCCTGGGGACAACGGAGGACACGATGGCGTCGCGCACCTTCGCATCGCAGCCCCGGACCTGCAAAAACGACTTCACGCACAGAAGCGCCTCGTCGGCGGTCAAGCGATCAGGGGTGGTCACGCTCCAAGCGGACGAAAGGGACCCTTCACAGGCCAGCCCCAGATTGGTGACGGAGTTCCCCACGTCAACAACGAGGATCACCCCAGATCCGCCTTGAATCGAACGCGCCATCATGCGACCGCCTTGCTCTCCTTGTTCCCCTTGATCGCCTTGAACGCCACCGCTCCGATAATCCCGCCTACAATGGCGAAAGGCAACCAGCTAAAGCCAAGATCGGTGAAGGGAAGTGCCTTGATGGCGGGCAGCACGCCATAGGTGTCATCAATCGTGGTGAGCAGGCTGATGGCGAACGCCCCGAGGGCGGCGCCCTTGATCGGCCATGTGGTGCCCATCCGCTTCTTGAACAGCACCATGACCACGCACACCATGAACGGCGGGCAAACCACCGACAGGATAGGCGCCGCAAACGCCACGATGGCGTTCAAACCCAGGTTGCAGATGGCGAAGGACACCAATACGGTGACGATGACGCCGGTGCGATACGAGATCTTGCCATGAGTGGTGCGCTCGAAGTACGATGCCGATGCGCCGGTAAGACCGATCGCAGTAGTCAGGCACGCAAGCCCGACGATGATGCCGAGGATGATCACGCCTGTGTTGCCGAGCAGATGCTTGGTGATCTCCACGATAAGCGTGGAGCGGTCCATGCCTGCCCCGAAGGCAAGCGCGCTCGAGGCGCCCAGGTAAGTCAAACCACCATAGATGACAGCCAAAAGGGCACCGGCAACCACGGAAGCGCCCGCGATGACCTTGAGCTGATCCTCGCGGCGCGTATAGCCCGCAGTGCGCGCCGCGTTCTCCATGACGATGGCGAAGCCCACGCAAGCGAGCACGTCCATTGCCTGGTAACCGGCCAAGATGCCATCCTGCGCGGCGTGGCTTGAAAGCGGGGCACCGATCTCACCGAGCGGATACACGACGCCGGTGACGATGATCACGAACACACAGAGCACCAACAGCGGGGTGAGCACCTTGCCGATGATGCTGACCAAACGCGTTTGACGAATGGAAAGCGCAAGCACCACCGCGAAGAACAGCGCGGAAAACGCCAACATGTTCACAGAATCGCCGAACAGCGGGATCATGGACATCTCGTAGGTGGTGGCGGCCGTACGCGGCTCGGCGATGATCATGCCGGTGCACAAGATGACGGCGGTGTTGAGCACCAACCCCGGCACTCGCCCCAACGAGCCCTCGACGGCCGCGTTCGCTCCGCCTGCAGCGTTGAGCGCGAAGATGCCAAGACAGGAGAGCGCGACATCGATCAAGATGAAGCACAAAAAGCCGATCACCCAATCGGTTCCGCTTTCCATGCCCAAAAACGGCGGGAAAATAAGGTTCCCGGCACCGAAGAACATGGCGAACAAGGCCAGTCCGGTGATCAAAGTGTCTTTCTTCAAGAATGCTCCTTTATGGAATTGCGTCCGAAATGCCTATTATGACGCAATCCAAACGAAAAAAGAAGCCTGCAACTCAGCGCGATGCCAAAACGTTGCAACAAAAAAGTCTGCGCGAGCAGGCCTTTTCGCTTAACGCTTAATTGAACTTGAAAATCCTCTGGGCAACATGGTACCCGGTGATGCCGATCTTGCGTCCCAGATTAGTAGGCAGGTTCGTGCCCATGTTCAGCACGCTGTGCCTGACTCGGCGGTATACATCGGAGTTGTTCTCCTTGAGATAACGCCAGATGGCGTCGCGTTCGTCCTCGGCATCGACGGTGTTGATCATGCGCAGGAAGATGCTGCAAATGCACATCATCATGGACAGATAATTCTCCATGTAGCGCTCCAGCCGCTTCTCGGGCACATCGCCGGGAAGCTGGACGGCGTCGATCATGATGCGCGTGACGCGCAGCTGCTGATCGATGCGGCTCATCATGACCGACTCATTAACGCTTTGGTCGTCGCGGCCGATGAAGTAGCGGTACATGTCAACATCGAGATAGTAGATGGTCTTGACGTGCGGCAGCGGCACGTACACGAAGATGTTGTCCACGTAGAAGGTGTGCTTGGGCAGCTGAAGGCCCATACCGCGCAACAGCTCGGTGCGGTAGATGACCGAGTGCATGAGCAGATATTGGCTGGGGTTGAAATGCCCCACCTCGGACCAGCCAAACTCGCGACCCTCGGGGAACACGTTGCGGTAATGCATGATGGTGCGCGTGCTCTCGTGCACCTTCTCATACACGTAATTGGCGATGATCAGATCGGTTGGGGCGCTGCGCCCGACTTGGCTGCGCACGTATGCCATGACGTCCTCCATGGCACGGCGATCAAGCCAATCGTCGGAGTCGACCACCTTGAAGTACAGGCCGGAAGCGTTCGCCAAACCGGTGTTCACCGCTTGTCCGTGGCCGCCGTTTTCCTGATGGACGGCCTTGATGATGCCCGGATGGAGCTGCTCCCAGCGATCGGCCTTTTCCGCGGTATCGTCTTTGACCGACCCGTCGTCGACGATGACGATCTCGATGTCGTCGCAGCCCTGATCGCCCCCGCATGCAAGGATGGATTCGATGCATTTATCCATATATGCCGCGGAGTTGTAACACGGGATGGCGAACGTGATGCTTTTCATGCCTTTCCTTTCCTGGAAACAACGGCGCGGATGCGGTTGGAAACGCCGCCGTTCATATGGTCCGCCCGCCATTTTACCGGTAGCAGGCCACGCAGCCGCCCTATGATGGGACAATATGGATAAAATCCAAGTGAACAGCTCGGGCGCAGCCGAAACCATGCGCAACCGGCAAGACCGCGCCCGGCACATCGCGAAGAAAGGGTACGAACATGAGCTCGTTTCTGGACACCATGCTTGAGCGCGCCAAAGCCGACAAGCAGACCATCGTGTTACCCGAGGGCGACGACCCGCGCACGCTCGAAGCTGCCGAGACCATCTTGGCCCAAGGCGTCGCAAACCTTATCATCTTGGGCAACGTGGCCGCCATCAAAGAATCCGGGCGTGCGCTCGACGGCGCCACGCTGATCGACCCGCAGGACTCCGATTTGCATGACGAGTTCGCAAACACCTTGTATGAACTGCGCAAGCATAAGGGCATGACCCTCGAGCAAGCCGCCGAGAAGGTGCGCGACGTGCTGTTCTTCGGCGTGCTCATGGTGAAGACCGGCCGCGCCGACGGCATGGTCTCCGGCGCCTGCCATTCCACCGGCGACGTGCTGCGTCCCAGCCTGCAAATCCTCAAAACCGCCCCGGGCGTGAAGCTGGTCAGCAGCTTCTTCATCATGGTGGTCCCCAACTGCGAGTACGGCCAGAACGGCACGTTCCTGTTCAGCGACTGCGGCCTGGAGATCCAGCCTGACGCAGAGAAGCTTGCGCACATCGCTGTCAACTCCGCCCAGTCCTGGAAAACCCTTATCGGCACCGAGCCTGTGGTGGCCATGCTCTCCCACTCCACCTACGGATCCGCCAAAAACGACGACGCGAACAAGGTGGTAGAAGCTGCCGCCATTGCCCGCGAGCTGGCACCCGAGCTGGCGCTCGACGGCGAGCTGCAGGCCGATGCCGCCATGGTGCCTTCCGTGGGCGCTTCGAAGGCCCCCGACAGCAAGGTTGCCGGCAAGGCGAACTGCCTGATCTTCCCCGACCTTGATGCGGGCAACATCGGCTACAAGCTGGTGCAGCGCCTGGCGCACGCCGAGGCGTTCGGCCCGGTGACCCAGGGCATCGCCGCCCCGGTCAACGACCTGTCTCGCGGCTGCAGCGCACATGATATCGTGGGCGTCATCGCCATCACGTGCGTGCAGGCCCAGGCGAAGAAAGCCGCCGACGCACAGTAGCCCGCGCCAGCGCAAAAGCGCCCCCGCAACAAGAGCCTGAACCCTAAGCCCACACGCCCCCGCTTCCCGAACCGATAATCACGCTCGGGAAACGAGGGCTTTCTTGTCGAATCTGCCGAGACAACCAAGAACCCCCCACATGCTCCGAGGCCGCAAACCTTGCCAATCACGCATACCGTAACGGCGCCAATGCCGTCATTACGGTTTGAATCTGTTTTGAAGCTTACACATACGTCCAAGGACCCAGAAAAAAGGCCACCGAGATTTCAAGGCGGCTCGCAACCGCATCGATCGCTATACGCAGCCCATACCCGCAAACCAGCGGAATACCCTGCTAGCCGCCATCGTGGGTCGACCCGAGGCGCCAACACGCGCGACGCTCGACGGCCCTTAACCGCATACGCCAAAAGAAAAGCCCTCTCTCGAGGGCTTTTCAGCATTGCGGGTAACGCAGCGTTTTGCCGCTATGGGGCAACCGGCGGCTTACGGCTGGATGCCCACCATCTGGTCGTGCACGATCTCGTAGGTGTCGCGCGCGATCATGTACTCCTCGTTGGTCGGGATGATGATGATCTGCACTGCGGAATCATCGGTGGAGATGATGCGCTCAAAACCGCGATGGCGGTTCTTCTCCTCATCCAGCACGATGCCCAAAGGCTGCAGGCCGGAGAAGATCATGCGACGCATCTTGTCGCAGTTCTCGCCCACGCCGGCGGTCAGCACGATGGCGTCCACGCCGCCCATGACGGCGATGTACTGGCCGATGTACTTCTTCACCGAGTTGGAGAACATATCATAGGCCAGCATAGCGCGCTCATTGCCCTCTTCGGAGGCGGTGCGCACGCTGCGCAGGTCATTGGACACGCCGGAGATGCCGAGCAGACCCGACTGCTTGTTCATGAGGTTGTTCATTCCCTCGGCGGTCAGGTTCTCGTGCTCCATGACGAACGGCACGATGGCCGGGTCGATGGCGCCGCAGCGGGTGCCCATCATAAGGCCGTCAAGCGGCGTGAGGCCCATGGAGGTATCCACTGCCACGCCATGGTCGATGGCGGATGCAGAGCAGCCGTTGCCCAGATGCAGCGTGATCAGCTTCAGATCCTCAAGGGGCTCATCGAGCACCACGGCGGCGCGCTCGGAGATATAGCGATGCGAAGTGCCATGGGCACCGTATTTGCGGATGGCATACTTCTCGTAAAGCTCATAAGGGAGCGGGTACATGTACGCCTTCGGCGGCAACGTGGTGAAAAACGAGGTGTCGAACACAGCGACCATGGGGATGCCCGGCATATGCTTCATGCAGGCATGGATGCCCATAAGCGCGGCACCGTTGTGCAAAGGCGCCAGCTCGGCAAGCTCGTCGATCTTCGCGATGACATCGTCATCGATGAGAACGGAACGATCGAAGTATTTGCCTCCCTGCACGATGCGATGACCGACGGCGTCGATCTCGGAAAGCGAAGCGATCGCGGCGTCCTGGCCCGAGACCAGGGATTCAAGCACGAGCGCCATAGCGTCGTCATGGTCCGCCATCTTCGCGTCGATGACCACTTCGTTATCGTCAAGACCGTGCTTGTGGAACGCCTCGGCCGAACCGACGCGCTCGCAAATGCCCTTGGCCATGAGCGTATGCGTTTCAACATTGATAAGCTGGTACTTCAGCGAAGATGAACCCGCATTGATAACCAAAACGTTCAACGGCCTGCCTCCTAACCAAAAGATTTCGAGCACTCATTGTAGATGCAAAACACGCCGCACGTTGCTGCAAGCGGCGCTCGCGCGGCACTCTGTCGGCAAGCGGCGTTACGAAAGCGTGGTATCGCGCTGCTCGTCCGAGACCTCCGGCTCAAGCTGGCCCATGAGCACGTCGACCTTCTGCTGCGCCGTTGCCAGGCGGCCCTGCAGGGCGCGCAGCAGCGCAACCCCGCGCTCATAGCTGGCAAGGCTGTCCTCCAACTCGAGGGTGTTGGATTCAAGCACGCCGACGATGCCGTCCAGCTCCGCCATGGCCTCGCGAAACGTCAGATCCTCTACCGGCTTCAAAGCTTCATTGCCCATTTGATGGTTCCTTTCACGCAATATCGTCCACGCCGGCGCGCCGGACCCCCGACACGCAGCACTCGATAACGCCATCCGATACCGTCACATCAAGCGGCTGCCCCGGCTTCGCCTGCTCGACCGACTTCACTACGCCCCCATCGCCGTCGCGGGCGATGGAATAGCCCCTGCCAAGGACGGCCAAGGGCGACAGCGCATCAAGCTGCGCCGCCGAAAGGCCCGCCTGCCGGCGAAACGGCTCGAGCAGCTGGCAACCCGCCGAGCGCAAGCGCCGCTGCTCGTGATCAAGGGACATCCGCGCTCGCTCGCAAGCCTGGGGAATCACACGCACCAGACGCTCGCGTGCGCGTTGCGTTTGCGACGTCGGCGGGTCGAGTACCTGCGATAGCGCCTGCGTCAAACGCTCGCGTTGCCGCCGAACGGCGGCTACATCAAGGGTCAAGGCGTTGGGAAGCGCCGAGCTTAAACGCTCGCGCAGCCGATCGGCCTGCGCACGGTCGCGATCCAAGCTGGCAGGCAGCGCCCTTGCAAGCCTATCGGCGCACAGGTCCACCCCTTGCGAGGAGGCCGCCAGCAGCGCATTGGGGTCGCAGAAGACCGGACGGCCCGCAAAGCGCCCGACCTGCGCCGCGCTACCTTCGAGAGCACGCTGGACGCAGGTATCCAGGCTGCTACGGCGCGCATCGAACAGCGCTTCAAGGTTTTCACGGGCGGGGCTCACCGCCTCGGCTGCGGCCGTGGGCGTCGAAGCGCGCACGTCGGCAACCATGTCGGCGATGGAGGTGTCGGGCTCGTGCCCGATTCCGGTGACCACCGGCACGGGGCATTTCACGATCATGCGAGCCAAGAACTCGTCGTTGAAGGGCATTAAGTCCTCATACGACCCGCCGCCGCGCACCACGAGCACCACCTCGGCGCCGGCGTGCACCACGGCGCGCATCCCCTCGACGATCCCGGCCGGGGCTTGCGGGCCCTCGACCGCAACGCCGGAGAGCAGCACCCGCGCCACGGGGAAACGACGGCGCAAGGTGCGCAGCACATCATGTACCGCATCGCCGCGCGGGCTTGTGACCAGGCCGATGGTAAGGGGGTACGCAGGCAAGGGCAGCTTTCGCGCGGGGTCCGCAAGGCCCTCGGCGGATAGCTTTCGCGCAAGGCTCGCCACCTGCAATCGCAGCTGGCCCTCGCCCACCGGCGCCAACGAGAACACGTCGAAGTTCATGCGGCCTTTCGCCGCGTACAGCGTAAACCTGCCCGTCAACTCCACCAGCTGCCCGACCGCCACCTGCACGCCGGCGGCGCGGAAGCGGTTGTTCCACATCATGCACGGAAGGCTTGCCAACTTGTCCTTGACCGTGAAATACACGGCCTTGTATCCGGGCTTGTTCGACAGCTCGGATATCTCGCCGACCAAGCGCACCGTCACGCCTTCGAGCGCCCCTTTCGCCAGCTGCATGGCAGCGGATACCGACATGGCACGCGAGGCCGCTTCCCCGTTGCGCGAAGCGGCGTTCGCACCCGCCGCCTTATGCGCGCCGAACGCAGCCGCGCATGCGCGGGCCGCTTCCTCGGCGTTTCGCGCAGGGCCCGCGGAAGCCCCCGAGTCAGCAAAAACGCCGCGGGGTCCTCCCGCGGCGCCGTTATATGATCGATCGTAAGCCACGTTGCTACTCGTCACGAGACTGCAGCAGCCACAGCAGCTGCAGGATGGACGTCAAGGCGGCGGCAACGTAGGTGAGCGCGCAGGCGCGCAGCACGGAATACGCCCCGCCCTGCTCGGCCTGCGAGATGCCCTGAGTCTTGAGATATGCAAGGCCGCGACGCGACGCATCGAACTCGACCGGCAGCGTGACCAGCTGGAACAGCACCACCACGGCGTACATGACGATGGCAAGGGTGGTAAGGCCCGACAGCTGCATGAAGATGCCGAACATCAACAGGAACACCCAGGCGTTGGAGGCGAAGTTCACCGCCGGCACGAGCGCGCCGCGAATCTTCATGGGAGCATACCCCTGCGCGAACTGGATGGCGTGCCCCGCCTCATGGCATGCCGTGGCAATGGCCGTGATGGAGGTCCCGCCGAACGCATCGGGGTCCAGGGTGATGGAATTGTTGCGCGGGTCGAAGTGGTCCTGCTGCGGGCCGCCGCGATACACCTGCACGCCATGCACGCCGTTTGCGGCAAGCATCATCTCCGCCATCTGCGCGCCGGTGACGCGCGTGGACGCGGGAACGTGCAGGTATTTGTTGATCTGGCGGTTCACGTACCACGACGCGCCCATACCGATGACCATGGTGACGACGATCAGGCTCAAATAGCTCATGCTCATGTGGGTGATGCAACTCCTATCGAATGCGTACGGCGCATGCCCTGCGCCCCGGGGCGCAGCCGCAAGGCGGCGCGCTCGGTTCAACGAACCAAAAGTATACCGAAGCGAAACCCCTTGCCCGCAGCTTCACGAATGTTCCCGCGAAACGTTCGCAATCCGTTACCGGAAACGCAGGTCCACCGCTGCTTGCAAGCTGCCGCGTAACGCGGCGGCCGCTCGCCTACTCTTCGCCATCCAGGCGCGTGACACGCAGATCGTGGCCGTCCAATGACAGCACGAGCTTGCCCTCAAGCAACTCGATGAGCTCCTCGCCCACGAGAGCACGACGCCAGCCGCGCAGAAGGTCGATGCCCTGACGGTATCCGCGGGCCATGCGCACAAGATCGTCATGGCTGGCAAGCGTGGGAAACGCCACGCCGTTCTCCTTGGCGCGCAGGCGCACAAGCGCGCTCATAAGGTCGAGCGGAGCATCCACGTTGGGCTCGTTTCGGCCGCTGCGATCAAGCTCGGGCCAGCTTTGCGGCCCGGACTCCAACGCCTTCTTCATGAGTCCGGCAACCGTTCGGGCATCGCGGGTGTTGAGCTTCTCGCGCATGCCGCGCACCATGAACAGATCGTCGATGGTGCGGGCCTCGCGCTTGCACGCCTCGACGATCTGCTCGTCGGTGATGACCCATTTTCGCGGAACATTGCGCTTCTGCGCCGTGACCTCGCGCCATGCAGCCACCTCGCGCGCCGCCGCCAGCTGCTTTCGCGAAAGCTGGCCGACGCGCTTGAGCCTGCGGTAGCGTTCGCGCTCATCGGATCCGAAACGCGCAGGATCGCACATCTCGGCGAACTCAGGGTCGAGCCAATGAAGGCGCCCTTGTCGCTCCAATTCCTGCTTCATATGCTCGTACATGCGGGGAAGGTAGATGACATCGTCGGCGGCATAGCGCAGCTGGGATTCCGACAGGGGGCGACGCGACCAGTCGGTGAAGGAATCGACCTTCTTGAGCGCCACGCCGCACTCGGCGCCGACCAAGGCGCCGTAGCCGATCTGCTGCGTGTGCCCCAACAGCGCCGCCGCCACCTGCGTGTCGAACAGCGGCTGCGGAAGCACGCCCACCTCGTGCCACAAGATCTCAAGGTCCTGCCCGCCGGAGTGCAGCACCTTCATGACGCCGGCATCCTCGAGAAGCGGCGCCAGCACATGCAGGTCCTCCATGCAAAACGGGTCGACCACCGCCACCTCGTCGTCGGTGGCGAATTGAATCAAGCACAGGCGCGCATAATAGGTCTTCTCGCGTAAAAACTCGGTGTCGATGGCAAGGACGCTTGAGCGGCGTGCTCGCTCGACGAACGCCTCCAGTGCTTCTTGATCTTCGATATACACCCGGTAATTCCTCACGTTCGTATCGTTGTGCTTTATGATGTAAGAATACCGCAACGGAAGGGAAAACCGTGAAACTGCTTGTCATCAACAACCTGGCATCGGGATACGGCGAAGGCGCCATCTACGATTTCATGCGCAGCTTCGCCGCCGACGGCGACGACATCTGCATGCGCTGCACCAACGGCACCACCCCGATAAGCACGCTGCTCGACGATGCGAAGGACTTCGATGCCGTGATCGCGGCGGGCGGCGACGGCACCGTGGCCACGGTGTGCTACCTGCTGGCCAGCACCGGCATACCCGTGCTGCCCTTCCCCGCCGGCACGGCCAACCTGCTGGCCCTTAATCTCGCAAGCCCGCTCGAGCCCCATGCGCTTGCCAAGATGGTGCGCACCGGCAAGACCCTTGATTTCGACATGGGCGAGATCTGCGTCGACGGGCATCGCTTCGGGTTCTCCATCATGGCCGGAGCTGGCTACGATGCCGTCATCATGCGCGGGGCGCAACGCGGAAAGCGGCTGTTCGGCCCCATGGCGTACCTGCAATCGGCGGTGGCCAACGCCATGCCGCAGCAGTCGAAGTTCACGCTCACCTTGGACGGTCGTCAGGTACAAAGCGAGGGCCTCGGAGTGCTGCTGGTGAACTTCAGCAAAATCCAGTTCGATATCGCGGTCACGCACGACAACAAGCCGCGCGACGGCGAGTTCGATGTGGTGGTGCTGAAGGCCAAGACCGCATTCGACCTGATACCGGCCGCCATTGCAGGCCTTTTGGATCGAGACGGCGAATTCCCCGACCGCACGGATGCGCTCGAGATCTTCCGCGCCAAGGAGATCACGATTGAAGCCGACCCGACCATGGAGGTCCAATATGACGGCGAGGCAACCGGCCTTTCCACGCCGTTTTCCGCGCGGATCATGCCCAGGGCCACCCGCCTGTTCATCTCCGACGAAGGCTACTCGCAATTCACACGATAACAATATGGCGAAACGAAGCGGCCCC
>OLVT01000268.1_pt1 | contig 60521 bp, 51 predicted proteins | sample 1673241 | NCBI WGS metagenome assembly OLVT01 (sample SAMEA3178936, study PRJEB25190) | human gut metagenome | biome: human gut; feature: human-associated habitat; material: faeces | place: Austria | collected 2013
ACTGGTACGCTCATGCGTCCATAGATACCGCAAAATCAGAGGTTCAGCGTCTAATTGCATAGAAGTATTTACCACGATTTTAACCACGCTTGATAGCGAAAATATAAGAAGATAGACCTAGATATGTGAGGTTTACCACAAAAGCAAAATGCCCGTAGAGCCGATAAAATAAGGCTTTGCGGACATTTAAGAAGATATAAAAAGATAGTCAAAAAGACATATATAATTTAATAGAAATACGACAATTTATGATTACTACTCAGATTATGAACTGAACGGAAAAAACAGAGATAACTATCCAAAACAAGAGAATGTAACAAACCACAGAATCTATCAGCCGTTCCGTCAGTTCAACATGGCGTTGAGCGATTATTATCAAGACAATCAAGCAAGGTCACCATTATACTGGGGAAACTTTCAGAACTTCGATGGTTCAATGTTCAAAGAGATTGCAGGTACAATGAACTTGTTTGGTTATGATACAGACAAAACTGATTTATATAAAAAATTCTTTTATGAAAACAACTCCATGTGGGGAAGATATGGAGAAAATTTAACAATAAGTGATAAATTATCACTCAATGGACGAAATGCAACGCAGGGATTGGTTGCAGATCAGTTATCCAGTAACAATTTACAATTAAAAACAAAAAGCGAAAGTTCAATACCTGCGCCATTTTTTGACAAAGACTTTTTAAGTGGAAAGAATTCAAAGAATACTGTACTTGGAAAAGTATATGAAAATGTAACATTCCCGTTTGTAAAAGATGGAATGTATTGGTCTTTTGATAGTGCTAATGAAACAGCAGGCAATAGAAATCTACAATTAAAATATGATGCTACAGATGAATATTTCTTACAATCAAATACTACAGCAGTAAAAGGACGTACAACGGATAAAGAAACAGCGCAAGGAAACTACTTCCCATTGAATTCAAGCGATCAATCAGGTGATGCATCTAAATTAAATTATGGATTTGGACAAAAGTTTGATTTGAAGTTCCGGCTTACATCGAATGGAAAAGTTATCGATCCAACTGATGGGCAAGAAAAAAATATTGAATTCAACTTTTCCGGTGATGATGATGTATGGGTATTTATCGATGGTCAGTTAGTTCTTGATGTTGGTGGTGGTCATGATGTAGTAGAAGGAACAATTGATTTCGCAAATAGGAAAGCTACAGTAAATCGTGTGAAGAATAGCAGGTCTAATAACGGCGGTGCTGCTGGGGTAATCACAAATGTAGAAAAAGATTTTTCAAAGATATTAAGCTCAGATGACTATTTTACAAAAGAGCATACACTCACCATGTTTTATATGGAGCGTGGTCTTTGGGAATCAAATATGAAAATCACTTTCAACTTCCCAGATGAAAATGAATTCGCTGTGGAAAAGAAAGTTGATACAACAGATGTGAATACAAAGTTATTCTCGACAGCATTGTTTGAAGATGCTTCCGTATTCCCATTCACGATTCAAAATCAGGCAACACATTATGGAACAAAAAAAGCGGAATCTGCGGATGCAAGACAACCTAAAACTTATAATAATAGTTTTTCAGAAGAAAAGTTATCAAAAACATCTTTACAAAATACATTTGAAACTAAAGATGAGATGGCTGGTCAGACAAATGTAGTTCACTGGAAGGCAAGACTTGATGATGCGGAAGGGGCATATGTTAAGAAAAGATTTGGAATCATACAACCAGCAGATGGAGAAACATTTGATGCTTCTGGTACAAATGCATTCTTACAATTCAAGATGTATTATGACTATTCGGATATTCCGGGACTTGCAAGTACTTATCTGGAACTGGAAGATTCCTCGGGAAATACAATAGAAGGTTATCTTTCAGGAAAGACTTACGGAAACAGTAGTCTTGTACAGAAAAAATGGAATACGATTCAGGTTGACCTGAGCAAATTACAAGGAAGCAATGAATTTGATTATTCCAAGATAAAAAATATCAAGTTTAATTACAATTTTGAGAGAGATATTTATCTGGATGATTTTATATTCATTCCTTCCGTTGTAGCAGCAGCCAAAACCGGATTTGTAACACAGCAGCAGGATATACCGGATTATGGTTCTGCGACGAGTGGAACATTGAAATATCCGGAAGGAGCACAGTATACATTATCTAAAAATGATGGCTCATCAAAGCTGTACAGAATCGGCAGTGACGGAGTGTTTGCTTTGGCAGATGGAGAGACAGCAACATTTAGTGATCAGTTTAGACGAGGAAGCTACATTGCTGTATCGGAAGATGTGAATTCATCGGTATTTGATACGACATGGACACTTTATGAAAATGGACAGGCTGTGTCAACAATGGGAACAGGAAATACGGTGGAAAATGAAAATCCTATTCCGTCAGTTAAAAATGTTGAAGGTAATATTATTCGAGATGGCCGTAAAGAAGTATATAAGTCGGGTTCAAATGGTGATGTAGCAATAGCTAATAGCGGATATACTTCTACCGACTATGCGAAGAATCAAGATTCTGAGAAGACAGAAAATAAAAACACAATTGTTTTCAGATCATATGTAGCTCCTGATAATCAGACAACTATGACAAAGCTGAAAGCAACATTTGTCAATAAAGTAAAAACCGGAAAAATAGAGATTCGGAAAGAAACTGCAGAAGGATCAGATCCATTGACGGGTGAGTATACATTCCGTGTAGAGTTCAGTAATGTTGCAGATCTTTCACTGGAATCTAATAAGATTGTAAAGTATTATACAATCAAAGCTGGAGAGTCCGTGACTATTGATGGAATTCCGGCAGGAACAGATTATAGAATCAGCGAGATAGAAAGTACAGATGGTTCCACACTGGAAAGTGTAATTGTGGAAAATAATAATACATTCGATGCAGGATATGATCCGGTTACGAAAGTTGTTTCTGGTAGGGTAATTGCTTCCAGTGATATGAAAGATGGAGCAGATGCTACAAGTATTACTTTCAAGAATACTTTAAAACCTACAATCAATCTTAATCTTATGAAAGAGTGGGAAAATACAAATAATATCACACTTCCAGATTCAATTAAGATCCGGCTTCAGAGAAGTAGCAATGCTGGTAAAAACTGGGAAACCGTTAAATACGATGGAAAGAATGAAACAATAACACTTTCTCAAGGATATGACGGAAACTGGAGCTATTCATTCAAAGATTTGGATCAATATGTAAATTATAATGCGAAACCAAAAGTTCCATATATCTATCGAGTTGTAGAGGTATCAGGAGACGATGAAAATGAGACGGTGATTGAAGATGACGGATATCTGAATGATAAGTACAAAGTAACTTACAGTGAGAATGTTGATTGTTCAAAGATTTCCACAGAGACTCCGGAAAGTAAAACACAATCCTTTACAATAACAAATACTTATAGTCCTAAGACTAATATTAAGATCACAAAACAGGATGCATCAACTAAGAAACCACTGAATGGTGCCGAGTTTAAACTGGAAAAGATGAAGAAAGATACAGCGCCAGGAAATCTTGTTGTTGATAATAGTTTCGAAACCCAAACAGTAACAACAAGTGGAGGTGACAGTGGTTCTCCTTCAGGAATTGCAGAATTCAAGGATCTGGAAGATGGAACCTATCGTTTGACGGAGACAAAGGCAGCAGAGAATCATAGTTTGTTGAAAGATCCGGTTATTATAGTGATCAACAGGAATGGAGAAAGTCTGATTGATAGTAAAGAGTGTAAGGTAGAGAATAATACCATTTCTATTACGATTTCCAATCAGGCAAGATTCGATCTTCCAGCCACAGGAGGATATGGAAGGTACATTGTGATACTTGGGGGAATTGCCCTTGCAGGGGTAGGACTCTTCATGTATAGATTACAAAAACGCAGAAAGGAGGGTAACATCTCCTAGACGCAACAATAGAAAGAAATAATAACACGATAAAGTGAAAGAGAGGAAGGAAAGCATGGGAAAATTTAGAAAAATGCTGGCAGGAGTGTTAAGTGCAGCAATGGTACTGTCAACAATGACAGTGACGGCATTTGCAGAAGAGACTGCAAGTACACCTACGAAAACAGTAGCAACAATTGACACTGATTTAAAAGGAAGTATTACTATTCATAAATATGAATATAATGGAACTCCTGACACAAAAGGTACAGGAGAAACATCTGATGCCGACAAGGTGCCAAGTGATGCAAAAGCCCTTGAAGGAGCAGGGTTTACGATTTATAGGGTAGCGGATGAAAATGCTTTAAAAAATTATTATAGTACGAGTCCAGAGAATCTTCCATTAGTTAGTGATTATGTTGAGAATGGACAAATCAAATCAACATATTCTAGTAATAAAGTTGGCGAAGAGAAAAAAACTAATGGTGAAGGTATTGCAGAGTTTAAGGATCTTGCTCTTGGTTTCTATGTAGTTGTTGAGACAACAACACCGGATAAGGTTACAGATCCAGTTGACCCATTTATCGTATCCGTACCAATGACAACAAAAGATGGAGATAATTGGTTATACGATGTTCATGTATATCCTAAAAATGAGACAACTTATGGTGGAGTAACATTAGAGAAAACGGGAAAAGATGAAATGAAGCTTAAAGGTGTTACATTTGTACTTCAGAAACAGAATGGAGATAAATGGGATAATGTAACAACAAGCGAATCAGATAATAAGCCATTAAACCTTATAACAAATGATGAGGGACAAATTACTGTAAATGGTCTTTCACAGGGAACATACAGATTTATCGAGACTAACCGTGGAGATAATGATGGTTATATCATGGACGGTGCTACTACATATGTGTTTACAGTAAATCCTGATGGAACGATTACTTATAATGGTCAGACAGAGAAGAACATTACAATCACTGTAAAAAATGAAAAGCCTGATATGACAAAACAGGTAAAAGAAAGAGATAAAGAGAATTGGAAACAGGATGCTGACTATAATGTAGGAGACAGGGTTCCATATAAGATCACTATTGATGTTCCATCAAATATTACAAAGTTAAAAGAATTTACATTAACAGATACACCGACAAATCTTAAAGATGACCTTGAGTCAGTAGAAGTGAAATGTGGAGAAACAACACTGACAAGGGATAGTGATTACACAATTGATAAAGATACAACTGATGGAAAAGGATTTAAGATCACATTTACTATAGCAAATATGAAGCCATATGCAGAAAAGCAGATTGTAGTTACATATAATGCAAAACTTCTTGACAGTGCAGTTACAACAACAGCTGGAAACCCAAATACAGCAAAACTTGAGTATTCTAACAAGATTCTTCCGGATACAGAGGATGAAAGTAACCCGAATAAGCCGGGAAATCCAGGAAAAGATGCAATTAAAGATACAGCAACAGTTTATACATTCAAACTGAGTATTGATAAAAGAGCAAATAGTAAAGAAGGAGAGCCATTAGCAGGTGTTGAATTTGATCTTTATAAAGAAGTTCCAGCAGGTACAACAGGTGCAGCTTCTGCTGAAGATGTGAAGAATGCAGGACTTGTTACAAGTAAGACATGGATGAAAATTGCAACACTTACAACAGGAGAAGATGGTACAATTGAAAAACCCGGTCTTGCAAATGGAACATATTATCTTGTAGAGACAAAAACTAATGAAGGTTATAATCTGTTAAAAGCACCAGTAAAAGTTGAATTAAATATTCTTTACACAACAACTACAAAGGATGAGTATGTGATTGATGAAGCGGGTGTTAAGACTCTTGTAAAACATGAGATCGAGACAACAACATTTACCGAGAATTCTGCTAATTCAACAGGTATTCATACAGAAACTATCATCAACAAGAAAGGTTTTGAACTCCCAACAACAGGTGGTATGGGAACAGTTCTCTTCTCCATCGCAGGTTTTGCACTGATGGCAGGAGCAGCATTTGTACTTCTGAAAGGTAGAAGAAAAGACGCGTAAGAAATCAGAACAATTGCTATAAACTTTTAATTTCATAATACTATATAAATAGGAGAGGACAGAAGAATCTGTTCTCTCCTAAAGTAGATTTTACGCTGCTGTGAACAGTAACGTGTCGGGCAGTGATTTATTTTTGGGGAAGAGTCAGATGAAAAAGATTCGGGTTATATTTTGTGTTATTATATTCATGACGGGATTGGGAATCGCATCGTATCCATTTATCAGTAACATGGTTGCGCAGCGGCATGCCAGTCAGGTTGTGAAAGATTATGAGACGAATGTAGAAGAAATGGATGAAGAGAAGATTGATGCAATGAAAGAAGCAGCGAAGAAATATAATGAGCAGCTTAGCAATGTTGTATCAGTGGATGATGAAAATGAAAATAATGAGCAGGGAGAGAGTTATGCAGATCTTCTGAATATCGGTGAATCGTTAGGATATATTACGATTCCGAAGATTGATGTGAATCTTCCAATCTATAACGGAACAAGTCAGGATGTCCTTTCCAAAGGTGTCGGTCATATGGAGCAGTCTTCGTATCCGCTTGGCGGAGAGAGCACGCACTGTGTATTGACAGGACACAGGGGACTTCCGAGTGCGGTATTATTTACAGACTTGGACAAGTTAGAGATAGGAGATGAATTTTATCTTCATGTATTAGACGAGATTCTTGCGTATAAGGTGGATCAGATCAAGGTAGTAGAGCCAAATGAATCCGGTGACCTGGAGATCATTGATGGAAAAGATTATTGTACGCTTGTGACATGTACACCATATGCGATTAACTCTCATCGGCTTTTAGTCCGTGGAGAACGGACGGAATATAAAGGAGAACAGGATAAGCAGACAAAGAATCAGATGCAGACAGGCGCTTTGACGAAGCGGATTGTTGATGTATGGCCGTGGCTTCTAGGTGCATTTCTTGTCGCAGTGCTGATTGAAAGCGGTATCTTTTTCTCGATTTTAAAACATAAGAAACAGGACATGGAGGAGTAAGCAATGGAGTATTATGAGAAGCTGCAGAAAGCGATTGATGCAGTAGAGCATGTGATTATTGGAAAAGATGAATGTGTGGAGAAAATCATGGAAGCAATTCTTGCAGGAGGCCATGTTCTGGTGGAAGATATTCCGGGAGTCGGAAAGACGAGCCTTGCGCTTGCATTTGCGAAGGTACTTGATCTGGAACAGAACCGTGTCCAGTTTACTCCGGATGTTCTTCCGGCAGATATTACAGGATTCTCTCTTTATAGGAAGGAACTCGGAAGTTTTGAGTATCAGGAAGGTGCAGTTATGTGCAATCTGTTTCTGGCAGATGAGATTAACCGTACTTCTCCAAAGACACAGTCGGCGCTTCTGGAGGCGATGGAAGAGCGAAATGTAACAGTAGATGGGATTACACATGTGCTCCCGGAACCATTTCATGTGATTGCGACAGAGAACCCGATTGGATCTGCCGGAACACAGATGCTTCCGGAGTCTCAGCTCGACCGTTTTATGATCAGTCTGCAGATCGGCTATCCGGAGAAGCAGGATGAGTTGAAGATTCTTATGAGCAGAGACAGGACGAATCCGATGGATGCGCTTCAGCCGGTAATCTTCCGGGATGAGTTGAAAGAGATGCAGAAGATGACCGAAGAGGTTCGAATCCATCAGGTGATCTATGAATATATCATTAACCTTGTGGATGCAACAAGAAAGAATGAAATGATCGAGCTTGGAGTCAGTCCTCGAGGTGCACTGGCACTTGCGAAGATGGCTAAGGCATCTGCATTTCTCTCAGGAAGAAGCTATGTGATTCCGAACGATGTTTCAGATGTATTTCTTAATGTTGCGGAGCATAGAATCCGTCTGAGTTCGAAAGGGCGTCTGAATCACCTGACCGCAGAGAAAGTGCTTGGTGAAGTGTTAGATACTGTGAAAAAACCGGTGCCGCAGAGACGATAAAATCTATAGAATGAAGTAGGACAGGCATATGAGAAATAAAAAAATATATGGCGGAATCTTATTTGTGACGCTTGTGATTGCGCTTTTCTGGGAATCCGCTTTGATCCGGACACTTTTCGCATATGAAGTGTTGATGCTTCCACTTCTCTTTCTTCAGGCTGAGTATTTTGCGAGAAATCTCGAATCCCGGTTGCACGTTCCGGTCCGGTATGTACAGAAAGGACAGGAATTTGCGGTGGAAGTTGAACTGGAAAATCATTCTTTCATGCCGATGGAATCAATTCCTGTAGAAATCAGCTGTGAGAATGAACTTACAAAAAGCAGATTCAGCGCAAAGGATACTGCGATGACCGAGGCAAGGAAAAAGGTGCGGTTACAGTTTTTCCTTGAAGCGAAATATTGCGGCAGGGTGAAAGTGTCTGTTGAGAAGGTGAAGGCACAGGATTATTTGCGGTTGTTTTCGAGAGGGAGCGAGAAGAAAGATCAATCCGAAGAAGTGATGGTGCTTCCGGTGATTCATAAAATACCGGTGCAGCAATCATTTCAACTGGAAGAAAATCTGGAAGGACAGCTGTTTTCGAAGAATAGAACCGGTGAAGATACATCAGAAGTATTTGACATCAGAGAATATCGTTCGGGAGATACTTCTCACAGGATCCACTGGAAATTATCTGCAAAGACAGATGATTTTATGGTGAAGGAATATAGTCTGCCAATGGAACGCACAGTATTGCTTTTTCTTGATCTGCATATTGGAAAAGAAGAAAAGTTTACACAGCAGAAGCTGGATTATTTTCTTGAAATCCTGGCTTCAATGTCATGGTCTATGCAGGAGCAGAACTGGCATCACAAGGTGATCTGGTGGGATGAACAGAATCAGATGTTAAAGGAAGCGGATGTTTCTTCGGAGGAAGAGACCTTTCGTATGTTAGAACAGATCTGTTCCTCCAGAGGATATTCGAAAGCATATGAGATTCAGGAGTTATATTTCCGGCAGTTTGGCGAGCGGACAGAAGAGCTCGGAATGCTGCTTGATATTTCAGGGAAACTTTATCGTGATGGAAGATGTATAAAAGTATTCCGACAAGAGAAACTGGAAGAGGATTTAATGGAATGGGAACTGGAACTGTAAAGAAGAAAAAAACAAATCATACAGAAGAGACAGGAATCCGTGTGGTACGCAGACGGATTCTACAGGAAGATCCGCAGGGAGACAGACTTTCTTCTGCATCTTTCTGGTGGATGACGGGACTGTGCTTTCTAAGTACAGTGGCTCTTTGTATGCTGTTTACAAAAGCATTTTCTATTACATTTGCAAAATGGCTCGTTTATCCGGCGATGCTTGTGTACTGTGTTCTCTTTACATTATATTATGAACAAAGACAGTTGAAAAAATATTGCGTGTTTCTCTTTTTAGGAGCTGTTTTTGTGCTTTGTCTGGTCATGTTTCTGATACAGAAGGAGTTGATGGCAAGCATTTCTTATGTGTGGATGCAGATGGCAGAGCAGTTGAACCGGTCTTATCAGGGAGATTTGAGTGTGCCATCAGGAGCCGGAAATTCTGCGACACTGTTTTTCCTTTTTTTGTTCCTTGGTGTTGTGTGGATTCTTGCACAGGGAATGATCAAGAGACATGAAAAAGGATATTTTCTGTTGATCACATTTCCTGTGTTACTGGTTGTTCTGCTAAGTGGGGGAAATGTATCGAAAGCAGCCCTTTTTCTATTACTCCTTAGTTTCTTGTGCATCACGGCAGCATCCGGAATCCGTGTGAGAAAGAAGTTCTGGGGCGGAGAAGAGAGCGAGGCATTTTGTCAGAATCTTCGGGCGGTTCGAAGAATCCAGAGCAGAGCCTCTGTCGTGTGTATCGCAGCAGGAACGATTCTGCTTCTGACTTCCTTTTACCTGCTTGGACCGGTTCTTTCAAAGCCGATCGTGACGTTATCAGATGTATCAGCGCCTGTGAAAGTTCATGGAATGCAGTTCCTTTATGATTTCCTTCCGAAAATATCAGGTGGTAAGTTGAATCTTTCGCTTGAAGGGGTCGGAGGTGGTGTCTCGGACGGAGAATTGGGAGATGTCGAAGGATCTTCCTATGATGGAATCGAATCCATCCGTGTGACGACATCTGCACAGCCGAAAGAGGTTCTGTATTTAAAAGGATTTGTCGGATCAGAATATACCGGAGACAGCTGGAAACCGGGAGATGAAGATGCGCTGCAGGATGCGGCTCTCAACTGGAAAACAGAAGGAAATTCCCTTCTCTATCTGCAGAATCTTCCGTTTTTGCGAATGATGTATACGCAGACACAGCAGCCGGAGCAGATGACGGTAGAGAGATTGAATGCAAATACAAAGTATACCTATGTTCCATATCAGGCTTATCTGAACGACTATTATGAGATGATCGGCGGAGATGGTTCAGTTGCAGGGCAGACAGCGCAGGATGACAGTTATGCATGGTTTCCGGTTACAGATTTCCAGAAGGAAATGACAGAGTGGGCAAAGCAGGATGATCAGCAAAGTGTACTTGACGAAGTGGAGACTTCTTATGAGGTATATGTAGAAAATAATTATGAAGATGTTCCTTCAGATTTGAAACAGCTGAAGAAAATGTGCAAGGAGAAAAAAGCAGAGTGGAAAAAGAAAATGAGCGGAGATATCACACAAGAGCAGAAGGATGATCTTGTCAGTGAGCGGATCACGGATGTGAAGCAGTTCATAAGACAGATGCTCTGGAAACAATGCTCCTTTTCAGAATCTGTAAAAAAGCTGCCGAAGGGAGAAGATTATGTAGAATATTTTCTGTTTGACAGGAAGAAAGGAGATTCTACAGCATTCGCTTCCGCAGCGGCGTTGATGTTCCGTGAGTGTGGAGTTCCGGCAAGATATGTAGTCGGTTATGCGGCACCGGCGAACTTATTTACGGAAAACAGTGAGGGGAATTACTCGGCAGTTCTCCAGGATGATAATGCACATGCATGGGTGGAAATCTATGTACCGGGTGCCGGATGGATGCCGGTGGAGACAACACCTGGATTTGACGGAACGATTGAGAATGTTGAAAGTACCGATGTTCAGACGGATTCGGTGGAGGATGAAAAGGACAAAAAGGAAGAGAAGAAAAACTGGAAAGAGGAAGCGGGAGCTCTTTTTAAAGATACAAAGAAAGCTTTCAGTGGCAAAACAGTAGAAATCGTGAGCGGAATTCTTCTATTCTTACTATTAGTCGAGGCAAGGAGACGTTGGATTTCCGGAAGAAGACGGGGCAACGGAAGAAAATTGTCGAAGGAACAGAAGGTAAAAGAAATCTTCTGCAGCTTCTATGAAGTGCTTTTGTTTGGTGGATTTCCACAAGATGTGGATACAACAGAAGAAGAATTTGAAAGAGAAGTTGCACTGCGTTATCCGGAATTTACGGAGAAGGAGTTGGAAAAGTTCAGGACTCTTGTTCTTCAGGTGCATTATGGATATGAGGAAATCTCAGAGCAGGATGTACAGTTTGCACGAGACGAGTATGAGAAGCTTGTAAAGGCAACAGTAAGGCAGATGAAGTTCAGAAAGAAGAGCGTATTTTATATATGGAAAGGATTCTGATGAGAGAAAGGAGCGTGGGAAAATGAGGAGGCTGGCAGCGGTTCTCTGTGTGTTGATCTATCTTGGCGGTGTAATTGTATTTGCATGGCCGGATCTTAACAGTTTAAAAACAGGATATGAGAATAAGAAAGTGATGGAACAGTTCCAGGATCAGACAGAAGCAGAACAAAGTGTATCGAATCAGAAAGACTCTACCTCTGCCGATTCCAATCAGATCCCAAAGAACGCCCAGCTCTACCAGGAGATGCAGGCATATAATCAGCAGATCTTTTCAGATGGTCAGTCAGGACTGACTGATCCGTGGTCTTACGAGCAGGAGACATTGGATCTGTCGAAGTATGGGATTGATGATGGGATGATCGGGATTCTCGATATTCCGAAGATGGATGTGACATTGCCGTTATATCTCGGTGCAACGCAGGAGAAGATGGCGAAAGGTGCGGTTATGCTTGGACAGACTTCATTTCCGGTACAGGGCACAGACAGTAATTGTGTGATCGCAGCACATCGAGGATGGAAGGGGATTCCGATGTTCCGCGAGATCGAGCGGTTGGAGATCGGAGATGAACTGACGATACAAAACTGTCAGGAAACATTGACGTATCGTGTGTCTGAGATTGAGATTATCCTGCCGGATGAGAGTGACAAGATCATGATTCAGCCGGGGCGGAATATGGTGACTTTGATGACATGTCATCCTTATACGCAGAATTCCAGAAGATATGTGGTGTATTGTGATGAGGTTGGAACACAGCCGGAGGCAGCAGTTGATGCAGCAGAAGAGGCGGACAGCAGCCAGCAAGAGATTATCACTACTTCCGAGCAGAACAGAACGGAAGCATTAGAGGAAGATCAGCGTCTGATCGAGAGAGATACTTTATGGAGGAAAGCCGGTTATGCTGGAATCGGGCTGATCGGAGTATTGATTATTTTTGGATTTATCCCTAGGAAAAAGCATTGATATGCGTTATACTAAGAAAGATGTGAATGAAAACATGGTACAAAGGAGATGGAGCAATGATTCGTTTTACATGGTATGAACTGCTTTGGCTGTTTTTCATCTATTCTTTCTTAGGATGGGTGCTGGAGACAGCGGCCGCAACAGTAAAACAGAAGAAGTTTGCGAACAGAGGTCTGGTGAATGGACCGTTCTGTGTGATCTACGGTATCGCCGCTCTGTTCATGACATTTGGATTACAGGAGCTAAGCGGAGTCTGGCTTTTTTTATTTGCGGCGATTTATGCGACAGTGATCGAATGGGTTGCAGGCCATTTGATCGAGAAGGCATTTAAAGCCAGATGGTGGGATTACTCCAGGATCAAATGGAATCTGGATGGATATATCTGTATCCCGGCTTCTCTTATCTGGGGTGCTCTTGGATATCTCGGAATCCGCTGGGGAAACAGATTTGCGATTATAGTATTTAAAATGTTGCCTCTGTTCCTGATGAAGATCCTTGTCTTGGTTCTTCTCGGAGTATTGGTTGTGGATATCCTCGGATCTTATCTGCTGCTTCGTGGAAAAGGGAAGAACCTCGCGCGGTGGGAAGCTACGAATGAAGGTCTGGATAAAGTCAGCAATAAGCTTGGAAGTGCGATTTCCGGATGGGTTGGGAAACGTATCCAAAAAGCGTATCCAAAGGCAATGGAACTAATCCGCAAGGAAGAGAAAGCGGAGAAGGGAAAAGTATTTGCCGCAGGCTGTGGGTTCTATAAGATCGTGCTGTTGTTTTTTGTAGGAGCATTTCTTGGAGACATTACAGAGACGATTTTCTGCAGAATCACGGCAGGTGTGTGGATGAGTCGCTCCAGTGTGGTCTGGGGACCATTCAGTATTGTCTGGGGACTGGCAATCGCACTTGTGACAGCGATGCTTTACAAATATAAAGATAAGAGCGACAGTTTCTTATTTATCATCGGTACACTGCTCGGCGGAGCATACGAATATCTTTGTAGTGTATTTACGGAAATTGTATTCGGGAAAGTATTTTGGGACTATAGCGAGATTCCATTTAACTTAGGAGGCCGAATCAACTTATTATACTGCTTCTTCTGGGGAATTGCAGCAGTTGTCTGGTTTAAGAAGATTTACCCATACATTTCCGCATGGATTGAGAAAATCCCGATGCTGACAGGGAAGGTGCTCACCTGGTTTTTGATCATTTTCATGGTCTGCAATGTGGCTGTGTCATGTATTGCACTTGTTCGTTATGACGAACGTGGAAAGGGCGTTGTAGCGGAAAACAGCATTCAGAAATGGGTAGATGAGCATTATGATGATGCGAAGATGGAGAAGATTTATCCGAATGCAAAAGCGACAGAATAGAAAATAAGATGTAAACGAGAGGGAAATGGTATGATGGAGAATAAAAAGATGCGGGCAGAGCATCCGAAGAAAGAGCTTGCAGTGGATATTTTGTATGATATTATAGGAAGTATTTTGTTTGGTGCCGGAATCTATACATTTGCAGAGGGTGGAAACTTTGCGCCTGGAGGAATTTCAGGTATTGCATTGATTATGAACAAGTTATGGAATCTTCCGGTCGGTACAATGACATTGATACTGAATATTCCACTGGTCATCATCAGTTACAAGACAGTAGGAAAGCGGTTTTTGATAAAGACTGCGAGAACAATGATTATCTCGACGATCTTTGTCGATCTTGTATTTCCGATGTTCCCATACTATACAGGGCAGCGTCTGCTTGCAGCAATTTACTCGGGAGCATTGCTTGGACTTGGAATGGTTCTTTTCTATATGAGAGGTTCTTCTTCGGGTGGAGCGGATTTCCTGACTATGACGATCAAAAAGAAGAGACCGCATATGTCTCTTGGTCGACTGACGTTGTTGATCGACTTGATCATTATTTTAATTGGATGGCCGGTATTCGGTGATGTTGACTCAGTTCTTTATGGATTGATCGCAGTATTTGTCTGTTCTATGGTGATCGACAAGATTCTTTACGGAATCGGTGCAGGAACACTTGCAATCATTGTTACATCGAAGGGAGAGGAAACAGCGGAAGAGATTGGAAGAATCACCGACCGTGGTGTGACATCTTTGGAAGGAATGGGTACTTATACAAAGAGTAAGAGAAATGTTCTGCTCTGTGCATGTTCCAAGTCAGAAGCGTATCTTGTGAAAAATGCAGTTTACCAGGTAGATGACTCTGCGTTTGTAATGTTCACTGAGACGAGTGAGGTGCTTGGAGAGGGATTCAAGGAAAGTCTTGATGAGCTGTAAATAAAAGAGAAGAATATGAAATGTAAAAAGCTGCTGTCTGAACTGTTGCTTGCGGGACTCGTGAACAACAGACGGACAGCAGCTTTTCTATATGCTCTTTATGCAGAAATTCGTTTTCAAAGATATAAAAATGTTAATCTTCTTTCGCCCAGTCGAAGGAATATTTGACAGCCTTGTGCCAGCCTTTCAGTTTCTTTTCGCGGACTTCCGGATCAATCGAAGGTTCAAAGATCTGATCGATCGCCCAGTTCTCTTTGATTTCTTCAAGACTGTTCCAGTAGCCGACTGCAAGACCAGCCAGATAAGCAGCTCCCATAGCAGTCGTCTCAACGCAGACCGGACGGTGGACAGGTGCGTTGATCAGATCAGCCTGTGTCTGCATCAGGAAGTTATTTGCGCTTGCGCCGCCGTCTACTTTCAGGGAGGCAAGATTAATGTCGGAGTCTGCCTTCATGGCAGTCAGGACGTCATATGCCTGATAAGCGAGAGATTCGAGGGTTGCACGGATGATGTGGTATTTATTTACCCCACGTGTCAGACCGACGATCGTTCCGCGGGCATACTGATCCCAATATGGAGCACCAAGTCCGGTGAAAGCAGGTACAACATAACAGCCGTTTGTATTTTTCACTTTCTTTGCCATATATTCGCAGTCGTCAGCGGAGTCAATCAGGCGCAGTTCATCACGCAGCCACTGGATTGCCGCACCGGCGACAAAGATAGAACCTTCCAGAGCATATGTAACCTTTCCGTCAAGTCCCCAGGCAATCGTGGTGACCAGCCCATTGTTGGAAAAGACAGGTTTCTCTCCGGTGTTCATCAGAAGGAAGCATCCGGTTCCGTAAGTATTCTTCGCATCTCCCGGTTTAAAGCAGGTCTGACCGAAAAGTGCAGACTGCTGATCTCCGGCAGCACCGGCGATCGGGATCGCTCCGCCGAGGACGGAAGGATCTGTCTCTCCGTAAATGCAGCTGGAAGGCTTTGGTATCGGAAGCATACAGCGTGGGATCTGAAGTTCTTCGAGAATCTCGTCATCCCAGTCTAATGTATTGATATTGAAAAGCATGGTTCGTGATGCGTTGGAGTAGTCTGTAACATGTACTGCGCCTTTCGTCAGTTTCCAGATCAGCCAGGTCTCTACTGTACCAAAGAGCAGTTCTCCGCGCTCGGCACGTTCTCTTGCTTTCGGAACGTTGTCGAGAATCCAGCGGATCTTTGTTCCTGAGAAATAAGCATCAAGTACAAGGCCGGTTTTCTGACGGAACTTTTCTGTCAGTCCTTTTTCCTTCAAAGAATCGCAGAATTCAGCAGTACGACGACACTGCCAGACAATCGCGTGGCAGATAGGATCGCCGGTATTTTTATCCCACACGATCGTTGTCTCGCGCTGGTTCGTGATACCGATTGCAGCGATATCAGAAGGTTCTGCGCCGATGATGTTCATAGCCTCCACAGCAACTCCGAGCATGCTTGCCCAGATTTCATCCGCATCGTGCTCAACCCAGCCCGGTTTCGGAAAATGTTGTGTGAATTCTCTCTGTGTGACGCTGCAGATTTCCCCTTTTTTATTAAATAAAATGCAGCGGTTACTTGTGGTTCCGGCATCTAATGCCATAACGTATTTTGACATAATATGTGCCTCCTCATTCTAGTATTACTCAGAACAGAAATGGTTACTTTGGCTTGAATGCATCTCGCCCCATCGCCAAAGGCGATTTAAAATGGCGAGATGCGTTGCTGGTCGCACATCGTGTGAACAGTAACCAGAAATGTGATAATCGAGGTTCGTTCTGTTCTATATTTTAATAAGATAAGAATATCATAATCGGAATGGAGGTTCAATGGACGAAAGGTGCTGTAATAACTAAATTTTCGCATTTTACTGTATTTTACTGTATGCATGCTTGCAAATCTTTTTGTGATACCGTAAAATAAATTTTGAATTGCTTTTCAGCAGTTCGCCTTATGCAACTAATAACGATACAGAGACATTAGAAAGTTTTATTTTCTTATGCATTTTTATAATAAGAAAGGCGGTATATTCCATGGGAATGATACGTGCTGAAAAGCTTGTATTTGAATATGATAAACGAGACGAAGAAGGTAATGTGATCGGATCCCATCGCGCCATTGACGGAGTTGACATTGATGTCCCGCAGGGGTCTTTTGTGGCGATTCTTGGACATAACGGTTCAGGAAAGTCTACCCTGGCGAAGCATATGAATGCGATTCTTGTCCCGACAGGTGGAACGATGTGGGTGGACGGAAGAGATACGAAAGATCCGAATGAGCTTTGGAACATCAGACAGAGCGCCGGTATGGTATTTCAGAATCCGGATAACCAGATTATCGGAACTGTTGTGGAAGAGGAAGTAGGATTCGGTCCGGAGAACTTAGGAGTTCCTACAGATGAAATCTGGAAACGGGTAGAAAACAGTCTGCGCGCAGTCGGTATGCTGGAGCGCAGAAAGGATTCTCCGAATAAACTGTCCGGCGGTCAGAAGCAGAGGGTGGCAATCGCAGGAGTGATCGCAATGGAGCCGAAGTGTATCGTGCTCGATGAGCCGACCGCGATGCTTGATCCGAATGGACGAAAAGAAGTGATTGAAGCGGTAGAGCAGCTTCGAAAAGAGAAGAATGTTACGGTGATCCTGATCACACATTATATGGAAGAAGTGATTGATGCGGATCAGGTATTTGTAATGGATGAAGGGCATGTGGTGATGCATGGTACACCGAAAGAAATCTTCAGCCGGGTGGATGAACTCAAGAAGTACCGTATGGATGTACCACAGGTGACAATGCTGGCAGATGCATTGATTCAAAAAGGAGTTCCGCTGCCGAAAGGAATTCTTAGAAGGGAAGAATTGGTGGATGCCTTATGTCAATTAAGTTAGAAAATATCAGTTATGTATATAGTCCGGGAACTGCATATGAGCATCATGCGCTGAAGGATGTCAGTCTAGAGATCCCGCAGGGACAGTTCGTCGGAATCATTGGACACACGGGTTCGGGAAAATCAACCTTGATCCAGCATTTGAACGGTCTGATGAAAGCAACCTCAGGGAAATTGCTTTATGAGGGGCAGAACATTTACGAGGACGGATATGATATGAAGAAACTGCGTACACAGGTAGGACTTGTGTTCCAGTATCCAGAGTATCAGTTGTTTGAAGTTGATGTGTTAAGTGATGTGTGTTTTGGACCGAAGAACCAGGGACTTTCCAAGGAAGAGTGCGAGAAGCAGGCAAGAGAAGCCTTGGAGCTTGTAGGATTTCCGGAGAAATATTATAAGCAGTCCCCATTTGAATTATCCGGAGGTCAGAAGCGTCGTGTGGCGATCGCGGGAATTCTTGCAATGCATCCGAAGGTACTTGTTCTGGATGAGCCGACAGCCGGACTGGATCCGAAGGGACGAGATGAGATCTTAGATCAGGTAAAATTGCTTCATGAGAAGACCGGAATGACAGTAATTCTTGTTTCCCATAGCATGGAAGATGTTGCGAAATACGTGGAGCGCCTGATCGTGATGAATGATGGAGAGAAGATGCTTGACGGTACACCGGAAGAAGTGTTCCGCCATTATAAAGAGCTTGAGGCTGTTGGACTGGCAGCACCACAGGTAACATATGTAATGCATGATCTGAAAGAAAAAGGATTTGATGTATCAGCAGATGCGACAACTGTGGAAGAGGCTGCGGACGAGATCTACAACTTCCTGAAGAAGAGACAGGAGGTGCAGTCATGATCAGAGATATTACGATAGGACAGTATTATCCGGCACAGAGTCCAATTCACAGACTGGATCCGCGTGTGAAGATTGTCTGCACACTGATCTTTTTGATTTCTTTATTTGTGCAGAACAGTGTGCTTGGATATGCATTGGCATTTGTATTTCTTGCGTGCATGATTCACGTTTCTAAAGTCCCGGCAAAGTTTATCGGAAAAGGACTTAAGCCGATTGTGATTTTGTTATTGTTTACAGTGGCTATGAACTTGTTCCTTACAAGAGGCGGTGCAGTGTTATTCCATTGGGGAATCATTACAATCACAGAGACAGGACTTCGTACTTCTGTATTCATGGCAGTTCGTCTTGTACTGCTTGTTGCAGGATCTTCTTTGATGACATTTACAACGACTCCGAACGGACTGACGGATGGACTGGAGAAGCTGCTTCATCCACTGAACCGAATCCATGTACCGGTACACGAAATTTCGATGATGATGTCTATTGCACTGCGTTTTATTCCGATTCTGCTGGAAGAGACAGACAAGATCATGAAGGCGCAGATCGCAAGAGGAGCTGATTTTGAATCAGGAAATATTATCCAGAGAGCAAAGGCAATGATTCCGATCCTTGTTCCGCTTTTCGTGTCTGCGTTCCGAAGAGCGAATGATCTGGCGATGGCAATGGAAGCCCGCTGTTATCATGGTGGCGAGGGGCGTACAAAGATGAAGCCTTTGAAATATCATTATCAGGACAGACTTGCTTATGCAATCACATTGGGATATCTAATCGCGATTGTAGTGATCGGAAGATTTGTGCCGTTTAAATTGTGGATTTTTTAGAATAAAATAAATAGAGAAGAGGGACGGAGATTTCTGTCCCTTTTATTTACGCGAGCAACGAGTCAAAGTCCGTGCTTGCACGAGACCTTGGCGACTGCCGCGATAACTTGAGAAATTCGCGGAGCGTGTTTCTTATAGTATAGGAGAAAGAACAGATATGAGAAGAATCAGATTGAGAGTGGCGTATGACGGGACAGCATACTGTGGCTGGCAGGTGCAGCCGGAAGTGCCGACAATAGAAGGTGAATTGAATCAGGCAATCTCCAGACTTACGAAGGAAGAGATTATCGTGATCGGGGCAAGCCGCACAGATGCTGGAGTCCATGCGAAGGGAAATGTTGCTGTATTTGACACAGAGTCTACAATCCCGGCAGACCGGTTTGCTTATGCATTGAATCCACTGCTTCCGGAAGATATCGTGGTTGTGGCATCAGATGAGGTGGAAGCAGACTGGCATCCAAGACATTGTGATACGGAGAAAACGTATGAATACAAGATCTTAAATAGCAAGTTCCCGGATCCGATGAGAAGAAGAGACACGTATCATGTTTCTTTTGACTTGGATCTTGAGAAGATGAGAGAAGCAGCAGGATATTTGAAAGGGGAACATGATTTTAAGAGCTTCTGTAATGTTCATACTCAGGTGGAAGATACGGTTCGCACGATTTATGATCTGGAAGTAGAGAAAGAGGAAGAGCTTATTACAATTCGTGTCCGTGGAAATGGATTCCTTTACAATATGGTCCGGATTCTTGCAGGTACGTTGATCGGAGTTGGAAGAGGAGTGATTGATCCGGAACAGATTCCGCTTATTCTCGAAGCGAAAGACAGGCAGGCAGCAGGAATGACAGTTCCACCACAGGGACTGAGGCTTGTTAAAATTGACTACCTTGATGAAAAAAGTAAATAATTTTTTGTAAAGGTTGACAATGAACCGTTTCGCTGTTAGACTAGACAGTGTGGTGATTGTCAGTAGACAGAACCAAATTTCAGGCAGAGACGAATTTTAAGCGTATGCTTGGAATTTGTTTTTGTAAAGAATAACGAAAAAAATCGTGTATTATGTAAAAGTATAAAAAAAATATAAATATTATTAACAAATTATAAAATATTTGATTGACTTTTATGTGCAGGTTTGTTATACTGAATCACGTAGAAAAGAGATAACATTGACGAATTGTTATCATTAAAGAAGGATTGTTACTGTTAGGCAGGCAAAACCAGATTTTATGAGCGTCACCGAAGGAATCAAGGGGGATGCCTTAAAGTTTGGCTTTTTTATTATGAGGGAGTTTTTCCCAAAGTTAGAGAAAGGCCAATCGGATGGTTATAGACAAAATAATTAATAACAATATTGTATCTGCATTTGACGAAAAAGGCTTAGAAGTTGTTATCATGGGCCGCGGAATTGGATTCCAGATGAAGCGGGGACAGGAAGTTCCTGCGGAGAAGATAGAGAAGGTTTTCCGTATCAAGAGTCAGAGCATAGCAGAACAGCTCAAGGAATTGCTGGCGAAGATGCCGCTTGAGCAGGTTCAGATCTCGAACGAGATCATTTCCTATGCAAAGAAGACAATGAAGCTGAAGTTAAATCAGAGCATCTATGTTACATTGACAGATCATATCAGTTTTGCAATCAGCCGCTGTAAAAAGGGGATTCATCTTGAGAATGCGTTGCTGTGGGAGATTAAAAGATTTTATCCACAGGAATTTGAACTCGGAAGATATGCGGTAGAACTTGTGAAAAAGAGACTGAATGTAGAGATGCCTGAGGACGAAGCAGGATTTATTGCATTACATTTTGTCAACGCAGAGTATGGGACTGATATTCGGGATGCAGTACGGTTTCCGAATCAGGTGAAAGAGATTCTTGGAATCGTAGCAGATGAACTTGGGATTGAGATGGATGAAGGCTCATTGCATTATGAAAGATTTCTGACACACGTGAAGTTCCTTCTTCAGAGAATTTACCGCAAGGAGTTACTTGAAGAGGAAGAGAACGAGATTACAGAGATGATGCAGAGAAAATATCCGAGAGAGTATTCTTGCAGCAGAAAAGTTGCAGATTACATAGAAAAGACGGCAGACTGCAAGCTGTCAGGAGAGGAAGTTTTGTATCTGACACTCCATATCCGCCGTGTTGCGATGGCGGATTCGGAGGACGAATAGAGGGTTGCTTTGAACGGTAACGAAAGAAATGGCTGTATTAGGGAACAGCCACTGTAAAATTGGACTTTAGCGCAAAGCGCTTTTGTCATAGATGATTCTCTGGTTTGTGGAAGACCCAGAGGATCAGAGGTGATTTTGACCGGAAGACTCATTTGCCGGTTAAAATAAAAAGGGATTAAAAATGAGAGATTATTAAGGAGGGAATTCTATGAAATTCGTACAGAAATTAGGAAAAGCTCTTATGCTTCCTGTTGCTTGTCTTCCGATTTGTGGTATCCTGATGGGATTAGGATACGCAATGTGTCCATCTACTATGCAGGGTGGAGATGTAACTGGTATTGTTCAGCAGATCGGATTTTTCCTTGTAAAAGCTGGTGGTGCTCTTATTGATAATATGGCACTCCTCTTTGCAATCGGTGTCGGTGTTGGTATGTCTGATGACCATGATGGTACAGCAGGTCTTGCTGCACTTGCATCCTGGCTGATGATCACAAACCTTCTTTCTACTGGAGCAGTATCTGTTCTTAGAACACTGGAAGAAGGATCAACAGCATTTATCGCATTCAGCAAAATCGCTAACCCATTTATCGGTATCATTGCTGGTATCATCGGTGCACTTTGCTACAACAGATTCAAATCTACTAAGCTTCCTGACTGGCTGTCATTCTTCAGTGGAAAGCGTTGTGTAGCAATCGTTGCTGGTGTTGTTTCTATTATTGTATCTGCAGTTCTTCTTTTCGTATGGCCGGTAATCTTCGGTGGACTGGTTGCACTTGGAAAAGGAATCGCAGGAATGGGAGCTCTTGGAGCTGGTATCTATGCATTCTTTAACAGATTACTTATCCCGTTCGGTCTGCACCACGCACTGAACAATGTATTCTGGTTTGATACAATCGGACTTGGAGACCTGTCACACTTCTGGGCTGGAGAAACATCTGCAGACGTTTCCTGGAGTCTTGGAATGTACATGTCAGGATTCTTCCCATGTATGATGTTTGGTATCCCTGGAGCAGCTCTTGCTATGATTCAGTCTGCAAAGAGCAATAAGAAGAAAGTTGCAATCGGACTTATCGCATCTGCAGCAATTTCCGCATTCGTTTGTGGTGTTACAGAGCCATTCGAGTTCGCATTCATGTTCCTTGCTCCGGCACTTTACGTTGTATACGCATTACTGTATGGTATCTTTACAGTGATCACAGTAGCTCTTGGATTCCGTGCAGGATTCTGCTTCTCAGCAGGACTTACAGACCTTATCTTCTCTGCTTCCCTTCCGGCAGCAGCTAAGACATGGCTCATCCTTCCACTTGGAATCGCAGCTTTCATCGTATTCTACGTTGTATTCCGTTTCGCAATCGTTAAATTCGATCTGAAGACACCAGGTCGTGAAGATGACGATGATGATGAAACAAAAGTTGTTCTTGCAAACGATGACTTCACAACAGTAGCTAAGATCGTTCTTGAGGGTGTTGGTGGAAAAGATAACGTTGAGTCTATCGACAACTGTATCACAAGACTTCGTCTTGTAATCAAAGATTACACAAAGGTTGATGAGAAGAAGATCAAATCTGCAGGTGTTGCAGGTGTTGTTCGTCCATCTCAGAAAGACGTTCAGGTAATCATTGGAACAAAAGTTCAGTTTGTAGCTGACGAGTTCAAGAAACTTTGCAAATAAGTTTAAATGATAATTAGGTTATCCGGGATAATGATGTGAAAGAATACGGATAACACACACATTAATAATCCCTTTTCAAAAGCGGAAGTGGAACCGGCGAAGAGCCGGGGACACTTCCGTTTTTTATATATTAGGAAAGTTCTTTCCTAATATATAAAAACGCTCCGCTAGGGATGCGCACTGCGGCGTACAAGGTAGGTGTCGCAAGCGACCGCCGCAGGCGCCAGAATGTGCCAAGGCACATTCTTTGTTATATCAGAAAAATCTTTTCTGATATAACAACACTTCGTTCAGAATGAACACTGGGCGTACAATGTAGTTGTTGCTCCGCGTGGGATCTGCACGGAAAACAAAATGATAGTAATAAATCAGAAAGTTCCTCATATAATATATAGCTGAGAAAAAAGAAGGAGGAATTCTATGGAACAGAACAGCAATGAAAAAGACAGAGAAAATTTATCCATGGAAGAATATCTGAAGAGGAGACAGGCAGTAAAAACCCGGGAAACAGCTTCGCATGCCGCCCGGGGAGTAGATTCTGTCAGTGCATTACTGACTGCAGTATTTTATTTATGATCAGAATTGTCTTTTGAATCATCTTTCAACAGTCGTGTGACCAGCAACAATCCATAGAGAATAACAGGAACGAAAATGGTTGCAGCGATAGATGCTTTGAGAAGATCAGAAGCAACAGGTGAATCAATCAGTGCAAAAATCAGTGTGCACAAATACATTACGATAAGAATAAAAACTCCTAACAGTGCAGAAATACGTTTCAGTTTTTTCATGTGACCAGTCCTTTCATACGCCAATATAGTAATAGTAACAGTATATATCAAATAATTGTTTACGGCAAATAAAATTTGTTATATAATAAAAGGGCGATTGAATTCGAAGTTTAAAGATAAAGGAGCAATATACAATGAGTGAGAAATGTTTATTAGACCAGTGGCGTGATATGGCCTATGACCGTAATCTTCCGAAAGATCAGCTGGAAAAGTTCTGGGGAACATACTTTACAATCGAAAGAGAGATTTACGAGCAGCTGCTCGAGAACCCGGATGAAGAAGTGAAGGGAACAGTGAAAGAGCTTGCTGAGAAATATGGACAGGATGTCATGACAATGGTTGGATTCCTTGACGGAATCAATGACAGTCTGAAGACAGCAAACCCGATCGAGACAATGGAAGAAGATACAGTTGTAAGTCTTGCATTTGATAAAGAACTTCTTTACAAGAACATGATCGATGCAAAAGCTGACTGGCTGTATGGACTCCCACAGTGGGATAAGATCTTTGATGCAGAGACAAAGAAACGTCTGTATCGTGAGCAGAAACAGTCTGGTACAGTTCGCAAGGCGAAAAAGATCGGAAGAAATGATCCATGTCCGTGCGGAAGTGGAAAGAAATATAAATTCTGCTGTGGAAAGAACGCATAAGAATCAGATTACTGGCGGTATGTATTGAGAGATACATACCGTTTTGTGTTTTTGGATATAAGTGTATATATTTAAAAGAAAGGGACATACTGATATTGTTCTAATAAGATTAAGAGGAGGAAATCAGTATGCCAGAATTAAGCTGTACCGTACAGACATGTGTACACAATTATCAGTATCTTTGCGAACTGGATAAGATCCAGGTGGGAGGAAACAGTGCGAAGGATGCGAAGGAGACCTGTTGCGATAGCTTTGAAGAAAGAAGAGAGGGAAGTTATAGCAATAAGACGGATTCGATGAAGTCTGTTTCAGATTGCTCAGACGTTGACTGCCAGGCGAAAGATTGCAGATATAATGAAGAGTGCAAATGTCACGCAGGGAAAATCAGTGTAGAAGGCGGTGACGCCTGCCACAGCAGTGGGACAGAATGTGCAACATTTGATTGTTGCTGTAATTGAGTATCAGATAAAAGTATAAAATCGTGATAAATAGAAAGAGATTTGGAAGAGAGGATCTTCTGAATCTCTTTTTTCTACTGTTGACTCTATTATTGCAACCGCGTTATAATCGTAATATGTATATTTAACAGAAGAAAGGAAATGATCGTACATGAGTGAATATCGACAGGATGAGCATACGACAGCGAAAGAGGCGTCAAAGACTCATACAGATCAAAGTTATAGGCATAATTCGTGGGAAGAGCATGAAAAAAGAAGGTATAGCTTCAAAGAACAGGCCATAAAAAGTATGACGTTGTTCTTCGTAGTTGCGACATGTATCGTATTTTATTTTGCACTTTTGAGATTGGGACAGATTTCATCTGTATTTAAGCAGTTTTTAACAGTGGCAAAACCTATTATTTATGGACTGGCAATTGCATATTTGCTGAATCCAATTGTGAAGTGGATAGACCGTCGGATGATTCCGCTTTTGGAGAAACATTGTCCCAAATTAAAGAAGAAAAAACAGATATCAAGAGGAGTTGGAATCTTCGTATCTGTCATCTTAATATTGGCATTGATTACTACACTTCTCAATATGATGATTCCGGAGTTATATGGAAGTATCCGCGACATGATTTTCAATGTGCCGAGTCAGATGAACCGGTTTATCCATGAATTCAGTAAGATGCATTCTTCTGATTCAACAGTTGGAAAGATGTTGGAGAGCATAGTTGAAGAAGCAAGTGATTTTGTTCAGAACTGGATGAAGACAGATTTGATGGAGAAAGTGAATCTGTGGATGACACAGCTTACTGTGGGAATGATTCAGATGGTTCGTGAAGTCTTTAATTTTATTATTGGAATCATTGTCTCTATTTATGTTTTGTTTAGCAAAGAGAAGTTCCAGAAACAGACAAAGAAGCTGATCTACGCTGTATTTCGTCCGGGACAGGCTAACATGATTCTCCAGATTGGCGGAAAGAGTAATGAGATCTTTGGTGGATTTATTATCGGAAAGATTATTGATTCTCTGATTATCGGGGTAATCTGTTTTATAGGATTATCAATTCTGAATATGCCATATACAATGCTGGTCAGCGTGATCGTAGGAGTGACAAATGTAATTCCATTCTTTGGACCGTATATCGGAGCAATTCCGAGTGCAATTCTGATTCTGCTTGCAGATCCATTGAAAGGGCTCTATTTTATCATTTTTGTTATTGCATTGCAGCAGTTTGATGGAAATGTGCTGGGACCAAAAATTTTAGGAAATTCGACAGGACTTTCCTCGTTCTGGGTTGTTTTCTCAATCCTGATCGCAGGGGGATTATTTGGTATTCCGGGAATGCTTTTTGGTGTACCGACATTTGCGGTGATTTATTATATTGTAAATATGCTGGTTAATTCTATCCTGAAGAAAAAAGAACTTCCAACAGATACAGAGTGCTATGGGAAGAACGGATATGTAGATTCCGAAGGAATTTATATACAGAAAGAAAAACAGGAAGAGATAAAAGAAATACAAGAAGAAAAGGGAGATAAGGACAATGCCGATTCGAGTACAAAATGATTTGCCGGTAAAGGAAATATTGGAACAAGAGAACATCTTTGTGATGGATGAGCTGCGTGCGGCACATCAGGATATCCGTCCGATCAGTATCGGACTTCTGAATCTGATGCCACTTAAGGAAGATACAGAACTTCAGATTCTGAGAGCACTTTCAAACTCTCCGCTGCAGGTGGATGTTACTTTCGTAAGAGTGACAAGTCATGTGTCAAAGAATACATCAACAAGTCACATATATAAGTTCTATGAAGCTTTTGATGATATCAAGGGTAAAAAGTTTGACGGATTTATTATCACGGGCGCACCTGTAGAACAGATGCCGTTTGAAGATGTAGATTATTGGGAAGAACTGAAACGTATTATGGAGTGGACAAAGACAAATGTTGTGTCTACACTTCACCTTTGTTGGGGAGCACAGGCTGGTATTTATTATCATTATGGAATTGATAAGGTACAACTTCCGGAAAAACGTTCAGGTTTGTTCTGGCACCACGTAAGGAACAGAAAGATTCCGATCGTCAGAGGATTTGATGATAAGTTTCTGGCACCGCATTCCAGACATACAGAAGTTCCGCAAGATCTTTTGGAGAAAGATGACAGAATTACAATTCTTGCAGATTCGGAAGAAGCAGGAGTTTATCTTTGCATGGCGCAGGATGGACGTCAGATCTTTGTAATGGGACATCCGGAGTATGATAGAATGACACTGGATTCCGAGTATAAGAGAGATATGGGAAAAGGATTGAATCCACAGATTCCGGAGAATTATTATCCGAATGATGATCCAGAGAAGAAACCAATGCTGACCTGGAGAGCACATTGCAATAACCTGTATACGAACTGGTTGAATTATTACGTATATCAGGTGACACCTTATGATCTGTATGGAACACCGTTCTAAAGGTTTGGATTAGAGAGTTTAACAGGGATTATAGGAATCTATACTGAAATAAGAGCAAACATGGCAGCAGAACTGAAAAACGAAAGGATGGTGAAATCATATGTGTACGATAAATGAATTAAATCTGATTTTAAAAGAGATTTCTAAAGTATATCGAGAAGTCTATAGATCTGATCTTGTCAGTATCATTCTGTATGGTTCATATGCAAGAGGAGATTATCAAAAAGATTCAGACATTGATATTGTGGCTATTGTAAAAGGAGACAGGGAAAAGCTGCAAAGGGAATTGAAAAAAGTATGGGATATATCTTCTGATCTGGAATTAGAATACGGAACAATCGTTTCACCAACTGTAATTCCATTTGAAGAATTTGAAAAGTATAAGGATGATTTACCATACTATAGAAACATTCAAAAAGAAGGAGTGAAAATAGTTGCCTGATAATAGAAAAGAACTAATGCAGTATAGATTAGAAATGGCAAAAGAAAGATTACATTCCTCAGAAATTCTTTTGAAGGATGGAAGTTATAAAGACTCTATAGGAAGGTCTTATTATGCAATGTTTACTTCTGTTCGTGCTTTGCTTGCAATGGAAGGGCAAGACTTTTCTAAACATGCAGGGGTAATTGCATATTTTCAGAAAGAATTTGTGAAAACCGGAAAATTTGATAAGAAGTATTCTAAATATATAAGTCAGGCATTTCAAATTAGAAATAATACGGATTATGCAGATTTTTTCATTGTATCGATGCAGGATGCAAAAGAGCAGTATGATAAGGCGAAAGAATTTTTAGAAGTAATCGAGAAATATATTGCAGAGAATTATCAATAACACAAGGAGTTAGGTGAATATAAAATGCCATTCGTACAAGTGAATGTAAAACAGCAGATTGAAGAGAGAAGACAAAATAATCTAGAATTTAGAAAAGTAATCAATCTTGAGAAGCATGCAACAGATGGCAGATTAACAGAAAAGGAATCTGAAGGATTTAGAATCAAATAAGATACAGAAAGCACCAACAGAAACTATTATTCTGAAGGTGCTTTTTTGGTATTCTCCTGTCGATCGTGTATATCATCAACAACCTGTTCAAGAGAAATCTTATCCCATTGCTGCTTAATTGTTTCATGGAAAACTCCTGTTAAATTTATTTAATGAGATCTGGCGAACCCATGTTCTTATCATACCGTGTTTCGGATGAAAATACAAATATTAAAATTTGCATAAAAATCATAAATTATTGTAGTAAGATAGAAATATAGAAGACACATAATGTTTTAAACAATACAAAATATTGCATGATGATTAAAAGAAACACAATATATGGGAAAAGAGAACTTCCGTATATAGCAAATTTATGATATAGTAGTATTCAACAGAACAAATGTACGGAAATAAAAAAGGAGAAGGACGATGCATAAAGGTATAGACGAACTTTACAATAACGAACAATTGAAGGCAATTGATAATCTAATGAAGACAGTACCTACTACATATTTATCAGAGATTTCAAAGAGTGTTTCTAATATAGTTATTCCAGATTATTCAGTAACAAAATCTTCAGATATGATTTCTGAAACGACAAAAGCTTTAACTGATTTAGCAGTGATGTCTTCTAAATCTTCAATGGGAATTCTGACGGAAACAATGCATATGTTGGGAAATATGGCTCCTCCGTCTTTAGAAATTGTACAACAAGTAGCTGATCTGACAAAAAATATAGTTTTGGAATCACTTGATAAACTGAAATTTGAAATGCCTAAGATTCCTACAGTATCACTTGAAACACTTGACCGTTGGGAATTTATGGATATTGTATCAGAATGCAAGTTGCCAGTATTCTTTGAAACAGATACAGAGCTGCAAGATCAGATTCTTGAAATTTGCAAGTACGCAGGAGATAAATATCCAAGGGAAGAAGTAGAAGAGTGTGTGATAAATTATTATGATGATAATCGTATAGAAACAATTTTAAATAATTGGAATTCTCAAGAGTGGATTGAACTGGAGAGAAAAGAAGGATTTAGTGAGGCACTTCAAGGATATAAGCTACAACGGTATTGGTCAACGACATGTATATTAATGACGCAGATTGGTGGGGTCATTAAAAGATTATATGATGTGACCAATATGAATTGTCTTATTCCAAAGAGCGAAAAGAAAGAATTACTTGATTTATATAGAATTAGAAAAGATAATTCTGAGAAAGCAAAAGGGATTATCATGATTTGCATGCAGGAACACGGAATTTATGGGTGGGATAGATTTGCAGAGTATTTTGTGAATGTTGTTTATAGTAATAAAGAAGATTTGACGGATTTTGTTTTTAATCCAGGAAGAAACAAGACGTGTCATGGAGATCAGCTGAACGCAGGGCGGCAGTTGGTTGCTTTGAAATGTATTTTAATCTTAAATATGATAATTCAAATGAGTGAGGAATTGTTTGATAATACTGTAGGTTTGTGATTTGTATTAAGAAGGGAATTATAATGACTAATAAGATAAAAATAAGATTTTTTCATAAAGCATTTAGACTAGGGCAGTAGTGATTTGTTTTAAAGAAGAACCCTCCGGTTATTGTGCCGGAGGGAAATTTTATTCATGAATTTCATCATAATTGTTTAAAAGTGCTTTTTCTATATCCTGTTGCCGATTACGAATATCCTCAACAACTCTGAACTCAATTCCTATCGCCCAATCCAGTTGTCGAAAGGATCCGGTTTTACAGATATGAAATCATTCTGTACATCCGCGCTGTTCAGCTTAATCTGCTGTCTGCTCTTTTCAGCAGCTTCTTCAGATTCAAATAGCTGATCTTCCGACATTGTCAGTGCGCCGCAGGAGCCGATCAGCTGAATGATATAGTTATCCCCCTGCTTGCGTGCAATCTTTCCTTTACGGATTGTTGTGTTATTCTCAAGAATATATATAACATCATCTTTGTTGTACATCATTTCACATCCTCTTCATCAAATTCCAGGGTGATATAGTTGAATCTGTCGTCCTTCCAGATCTTAATGACTTTGCCTTTGCGGGCCTTCAAGCGTTCCCGGTTCTTAAAATTCGTGCTTGCACCGTAGGCATGCTCAAGCATATACCAATAGGAAGTGGGAAGCTCATGTTCGACAATCTCCAAATAATCACCGACAGAGCAGCAATCCGGCTGTTCTGTAGTAAAGTCCATTGTTCGCATACTCTCACCTTCTGTTTCGTGTCTATAGAATCTATTATACTCTAAACACAGAATATCTCAAGAGAATTATTTCACCAACTTGTTTTTTGCTTTCAAGTATTTTATAATAATGAATTACAGTGCTTGCGGGCAGGAAAGAATAAACTTCCTGCATACGGGACAAGAAGACAGATAAAAATGTGGTAACTGTTCAGAGCCAACCTTCAAAATGCTACGCATTTTGAAGGTGTGGCGTATCCGCCAAATAAAATTTCAAAAACAGTCTTAAAAATGCAAGCATTTTACCTCTTTTTTGAAATTTTGCTTGGCTCTGAACAGTTACAAAATGTGAAAATAAATGGGAGGTTATTAGCAGAGATGAATCGAATTGCAAGATTTGAAAAAGTGAGTAAAGAAAAGTTCTTTGAAGGGTGGAAAGATACATTTGAGACAGCGGAAGAAAAAGAGATGGAAGCAATCTACGAGTCTTTAAAACTGCCGGGAAGAGCGACAGCCGGAAGTGCAGGATATGACTTTTTTGCACCGGTGAAAATCACACTGAAACCGGGAGAGACCGTCAAGATTCCAACGGGAGTCCGTGTGTGGATGGAACAGGACTGGGTACTGAAGTGCTATCCGAGAAGTGGTCTGGGATTCAAGTACAGACTGCAGCTGAATAATACAGTAGGAATTATCGACAGCGATTATTATTATTCCGACAATGAAGGACAGATCTTTGCAAAGATCACAAATGATTCTAATGAAGGAAAAACCGTAGAAGTAGAAGCAGGAGATGGATTCATGCAGGGAATCTTCGTACAGTATGGAATTACATTAGATGATGACGTGACAGAAGTAAGAAATGGTGGATTTGGAAGTACAACAAAAAAGAAATAAAAGGCTGACAGAATAATTTGTAAGAAAAAGGGAAACCTAAACTCAGTGAAGCCAAGGCAAATAAGAGGCAGAAAAAAGAGGGTTAGGTTTTATGATCAGAAAGATTAAAAAAGAAGTCGGTTGTTCTTTTAAAGAAAATATTCAATATATGGATCAGACCCTTCCGGTAGAGAAAAGCTTTGACATTATCCGCCGGGAGATGGAGATCGGTGGAAAAGAATCGGTATTCTACTACATTGATGGATTTATAAAAGATGAAGCAATGTTAAAGATTATGGATTCTTTTCTTTCTATTACAGCAGAAGATCTCCCACAGGATGCGGAAACTTTTTCGAAACAGAAGATTCCTTATGTAGAAGTGGATGTGCTGAAATGTTTTGATGATATTTTGAGAAATGTGCTCTCCGGTACAGCTGTGTTTTTTGTAGAGGGTTATGATGCGGCACTGTGTATGGACTGCAGAAGTTATCCTGCCCGCGGTGTAGACGAGCCGGATAAAGATAAATCGCTTCGCGGTTCCAGAGATGGTTTTGTAGAGACAATTGTATTTAATACGGCACTGATGCGTAGAAGGATCAGAGATCCACATCTGATTATGGAAATGACAGAAGCAGGTCAGAGTTCCAGAACGGACATAGCAGTCTGTTATATGTCAGACCGTGTAGATGAAGAACTTTTAAACAATATAAAATCAAGGATTGAGAAACTTGAGGTAGATGACCTGAGAATGAATCAGCAGAGTCTTGCAGAAGCACTTTTCAAGAGAAAATGGTTCAATCCTTTCCCGAAGTTTAAATTTACAGAGAGACCGGATACGGCAGCAGCCTGTCTTTTGGAAGGAAAGGTTGTGATTCTGGTGGATAACTCGCCGTCGGCAATGATACTTCCAACGTCCATTTTGGATATGATAGAAGAGGCAAATGATTATTATTTCCCAACATTGACCGGAATGTATCTGAAGATTTCCAGAACCCTGATCACAATCGCAACGGTTTTTTTTACACCATTGTATCTATTATATATGCAGAATCCGCAGTGGCTACCGGGCGTTTTTTCATTTGTAATGGTGCGTGATCAGATCAATCTTCCATTGATCTGGCAGTTTCTTCTTCTTGAACTGTCAATTGATGGTTTGCGGCTGGCTGCGATGAATACGCCAACGATGCTCAGTACTCCACTGAGTGTGATCGCCGGTATTGTGATGGGAGAATTTTCGGTAGAATCCGGTTGGTTCAATTCAGAAGTAATGCTATATATGGCATTTGTGGCAGTGGCAAATTATACACAGCCGAATTTCGAACTTGGATATGCATTAAAATTTATGAGGCTGATGCTTCTTGTACTGACTGCAGTGTTTAATCTGTATGGATTTGTTGCGGGATGCATTTTGGTATTATGTTTCCTCGTGTTTAATAAAACACTTTCAGGAAGAAATTATCTAAATGTAAAAATTAACTGACAAAATCTTAATTTTGTTAATATATCTTTGCTCTTTATTATAAAAGGTGGTATGATATAGAAAATATTGCTTATCCGGGAAATACATGTCTGCTATATGGAATGTAGTGGTGGTTTCTGGAAGAAAGAGAGCAGGAGGTTATTGACATGAGAGAGTTCATTATTACCGTGAACAGTACTGTAGACTTACCGAAGGAATGGCTGGAAGAGAGACATGTTCCGGTTCTTCCGTTGAAATATACGATTGATGGAGAAACTTACACAGATATGTCAGGATTGACAGCAAAAGAGTTCTTTCAGAAATTAAGAGAAGGCCATATGTCTGTGACTTCTCAGATCAATCCGGAGGAAGCACGCGAGATGCTTGAACCGTTTGTGAAGGAAGGAAAAGATGTACTTCATCTTGGATTCTCTTCCGGATTAAGCGGAACATGCAATAGTATGCGAATCGCGGCGGAAGAACTGGCGGAGGATTATCCGGAAGCAAAGATTATCGTGATCGATACACTTTGCGCCTGCCTGGGAGAGGGCTTGCTTTTGTACTATGCTCTTAAGTTGAAAGAAGAAGGCAAGACGATTGATGAGATCGCAAAGTGGGCAGAAGAGAACAAGCTTCACGTTTGCCATAATGTTACGGTGGATGATCTGAATCATCTGCAGAGAGGTGGACGTATTTCCAAAGCGGCAGCAGTTTTGGGGACACTCGTGCAAGTGAAACCGATCATACATATGGATAACAATGGAAAACTTCAGGTGATTGCGAAAGAACGTGGTCGCAAGAAGTCTCTGAATAAAATTGTTGATATGGCAGTAGAACAGTCGAAAGGCTGGGAGAATGAGATCATAATGATCACGCACGGAGATTGCCTGAAAGATGCAGAGTATGTTGCCGGACGTGTCAGAGAGAAGATGGGAATAGAGAATATTCTGATCAATAATATCGGAACAGTGATCGGAAGTCATACAGGACCGGGTGTTGTTGCCGTATTCTGCATGGGAAATGAAAGATAAATTTCGAAAAAATAAAAAAACAAAAGAAAATGCATTTAAAGTCTTGACAGGAAAGAGTGGATATGGTAGATTAGATGTTGCGTTAAGCAAAAAACAAAGTAGAGTATCCACTCTCACCGCAGCACAATTGAGTGACTGATGGTCCGATATCGATAATAAGGAGCTCCTGTTGGAGTTATTACATTTGTCGGGTGGATATGATATTCACTCGTTTTTTTGTGTTTTCGCGTAAGAACCTAAAGGAAATTCATTTGACGGAGGTATACGACAATTAGCGATTTAATGATTAACGAGCAGATCAGAGATAAAGAAGTAAGATTGATCAGCGCGGATGGGGAACAGTTAGGCATCATGTCATCCAGAGACGCAATGAAGCTTGCACAGGAAGCAGAGCTTGATCTGGTGAAGATTGCACCGGGAGCAAAGCCGCCGGTATGTAAGATCATTGACTATGGCAAGTACAAATACGAGCAGACTCGTAAAGAGAAAGAAGCCAAGAAGAAACAGAAAACTGTTGAAATCAAAGAAGTGCGTTTATCACCGAACATTGATACGAATGACCTGAATACCAAAGTGAACAATGCTAAGAAGTTCATTTCCAAGGGAAATAAGGTTAAGGTGACACTGCGTTTCAGAGGTCGTGAGATGGCTCACGTACAGCAGAGCAAGCATATCCTTGATGATTTTGCAAAGCAGCTGGAAGATGTTGCTACAGTAGAAAAGGCAGCAAAACTGGAAGGCAGAAATATGAGTATGGTTTTAGCTGAAAAACGTTAAGACAATATGATCCGGGATGAAGATCCTGTAAGGCAGCACAATAAAGGAGGAAATTATCATGCCAAAAATTAAAACAAATAGAGCGGCAGCAAAGCGCTTCAAAGTAACAGGTACAGGAAAGCTGAAAAGAAATAAAGCTTACAAGAGCCATATCTTAACAAAGAAGTCTACAAAGAGAAAGAGAAATCTGAGACAGGCAACTATTACAGATGCAACAAATGTAAAGAACATGAAGAAGGTTTTACCATATCTGTAAGATTTGGAAGTAGATTAAGGAGGAGATTAGGAAATGGCAAGAATCAAAGGCGGAATGAACGCTAAGAAGAAACATAACAGAACACTGAAACTGGCTAAAGGATACAGAGGAGCTCGTTCCAAACAGTACAGAGTTGCAAAACAGTCTGTAATGAGAGCACTCACATCTTCTTACGCAGGAAGAAAACAGCGTAAGCGTCAGATGAGACAGCTTTGGATCGCTCGTATTAACGCAGCTGCAAGAATGAATGGACTTTCTTACAGCAAATTCATGTATGGTCTTAAACTGGCTAACGTTGACATGAACAGAAAGATGCTTGCAGAGCTTGCAGTAAGCGACAGAGAAGGATTCGCAGCACTCGCAGCAGTAGCAAAAGAGAAACTTGCTTAATTTGAGCTTGTATTTTCACCCGGTTTTCTTCGGAAGACCGGGTTTTTTTATTGTATTAATTGTATATAAAAAATAAATTTTTAAAAAAATTAAAAAAACTGTTGACATTTAATGCCGCAACGTGTATTATAGTCGTTGTGGCAAGGCGGTAACGCAGATGACCACGGTAAAATGATGATATGCGGAAGTGTCGGAACTGGCAGACGAGCAAGACTAAGGATCTTGTGATCAATGCGATCGTGTGGGTTCAAGTCCCATCTTCCGCATCATTTTCAAAAAAATATTTTAGAAATGCGGAAGTGTCGGAACTGGCAGACGAGCAAGACTAAGGATCTTGTGATCAATGCGATCGTGTGGGTTCAAGTCCCATCTTCCGCATCATTTTCAAAAAAATATTTTAGAAATGCGGAAGTGTCGGAACTGGCAGACGAGCAAGACTAAGGATCTTGTGATCAATGCGATCGTGTGGGTTCAAGTCCCATCTTCCGCAGTAAGATAAGACCAAGAGTACAGAACAAAGTATTCTTGGTTTTTTTATATATTAGGAAAGTCCTTTCCTAATATATAAAACCGTTCTGCTTGGAAAATAATATTGGAAAAGAAAAAAAGAAGAAAATAAAAAAATAAAAAGGAAAGAGAAGAGTTTTGTCGAATATATATAATAGAGTATTCTTTAAACATTAAGCGGAGGCACTCATGTACTACTCAGAAGAACTGATTGAAGAAGTAAGATCAAGGAATGATATTGTAGATGTGATTTCCGGATATGTCCGGCTGCAGAAGAAAGGCAGCTCTTATTTTGGATTATGTCCGTTCCATAATGAGAAATCACCGTCTTTTTCTGTGAGCAGACAGAAGCAGATGTATTACTGCTTTGGATGTGGGGCGGGAGGGAATGTTTTTACATTTCTTATGGAATATGAGAATTTTTCTTTTGTAGAAGCAGTGAAGTTTTTGGCGGACAGAGCAGGAATCGAACTTCCGGAGATGGAATACTCGAAAGAAGCGAAGGAAAAAGCAGATTTAAAGTCTACGATTCTTGAGATGAATAAGCTGGCTGCAAAGTATTTCTACGTACAGCTGAAATCAGAGCGTGGAAGTCAGGCCTACAGTTATCTTAAGAACCGTGAACTCTCAGATGAGACGATCACAGCGTTTGGACTGGGATTTTCGAACAAATACAGTGATGATCTGTATAAGTATCTGAGAGAGAAGGGATACAGTGAAGACCTGATTCGACAGGCCGGACTGATCAACACGGATGAACGTCAGGGTGTGTACGACAAGTTTTGGAATCGTGTGATGTTTCCAATTATGGATGTCAATAACCGTGTGATCGGATTTGGTGGCCGTGTGATGGGAGATGGGAAACCGAAATATCTGAATTCACCGGAGACAGTCGTTTTTGATAAGAGCCGGAATCTTTATGGTCTGAACCGTGCCAGAACATCAAGAAAGCCATACTTTCTTCTTTGCGAAGGATATATGGATGTGATCTCTCTCCATCAGTCCGGATTTACGAATGCGGTAGCTTCATTAGGGACTGCATTGACAGCAGGGCATGCAGCTCTGATCAAGCGTTATGTCCAGGAAGTTTATCTGACTTATGACAGTGATGAAGCCGGTACAAGAGCAGCACTTCGCGCAGTGCCGATCTTGCGGGAGGCCGGGATTTCTGCTAAAGTTGTAAGGATGGATCCATATAAAGATCCGGATGAATTCATTAAGAACCTTGGAGCAGAAGAATATGAGAAGCGGATCCATGCGGCGCGTAATGGATTCATGTTCAGCCTGGAGATGCTGGAGAAACAATATGATATGAATTCTCCGGAAGGCAAGACAGATTTCTTCAAGGAAGTGTCGAGGAGACTGCTTGAATTCGAAGATGAGCTGGAGCGTAACAACTATATCGAAGCTGTTGCAACAGCATACCGGGTCAGCCGGGAAAGCCTGGAGAAGATGGTCGCAAAGATGGCTGTGAATGCCGGAATGGCGAGACCGGTCGCAAGACCGAAACGGGCAGAGGGATCTGAGAAGAAGCAAAAGGAAGACGGAATCCTTACTTCACAGAAAGCATTGTTGACCTGGATGATCGATGATGACAGGCTCTTTGATCAGATCAGTCAGTACATAAGCCCGGGTGATTTTACGGAAAGTCTGTATCGGACGGTTGCAGAACTTTTATATGAGCAGAGAAAGCAGGGAGCCTTGAATCCTGCGAAGATCCTGAATCATTTCACAGAGGAAGAAGATCACAGAGAAGCAGCCTCTTTGTTTAACACAAGAATCAAAGAGCTGAGGACAAAGGCAGAGAGAGAACAGGCTTTACAGGAGACAATCCTGCGGGTGAAGAGTTATAGCATTGAGCATCAGACAATGAATCTTGACCCGACAGATATGCGGGGGTTACAGCATTTGATGGAAGAAAAACGGAAGCTGGAGAACCTGAAGAATTTGAATATTACAATTCAATAAGGATAAAATAAAACAAGACAGGCTGCGGATGCGCGCAGCGAAGGAAGGAAGAACACATGGACGATATTACACAGAAATTTCTTGAGAGATTGAAAGACCTGGTTGCACTTGGTAAAAAGAAAAAGAGCATACTGGATGTCCAGGAGATCAATGATTTTTTCAATGATATGGAACTCAATGCAGATCAGATGGAGAAGGTATTTGATTACCTTGAGGCAAATAACATTGATGTGCTGCGCATTAGCGGAGATACACCGGATGAGGTGGATGTAGATCTGGATGACATTATCATATCTGAGGAAGACGACGTGGATATGGAGAATATCGACCTGTCAGTTCCGGAAGGCGTGAGTATTGAAGATCCGGTCCGTATGTATTTAAAAGAGATCGGTAAGGTACCTCTTCTGAGTGCAGAACGTGAGATTGAGCTTGCACAGAGAATGGAAGAAGGCGATGAGGAAGCCAAGAAAGAGCTTGCAGAAGCGAACTTAAGACTTGTAGTCAGCATTGCAAAGAGATATGTTGGAAGAGGCATGTTATTCCTTGATCTGATCCAGGAGGGTAACCTCGGTCTGATCAAAGCAGTTGAAAAGTTTGATTATCACAAGGGATATAAGTTCAGTACTTATGCTACATGGTGGATTCGTCAGGCAATCACAAGAGCGATTGCGGATCAGGCAAGAACAATCCGTATCCCGGTTCATATGGTTGAGACGATCAACAAGCTGATCCGTGTATCCAGACAGCTTCTTCAGGAACTGGGAAGAGAACCGCTTCCGGAAGAGATTGCCAAGGAGATGGATATGCCGGTGGAACGTGTACGTGAGATCCTGAAGATTTCACAGGAACCGGTTTCTCTTGAGACACCAATCGGTGAAGAAGAAGACAGCCACCTTGGAGACTTTATCCAGGATGATAATGTACCGGTTCCGGCCGAGGCAGCGGCACAGACACTTCTGAAAGAGCAGCTGGATGAAGTACTGGATACATTGACAGAGAGAGAGCAGAAAGTCCTCCGTCTTCGTTTCGGAATGAATGACGGAAGAGCACGTACACTTGAAGAGGTTGGACGAGAGTTTGATGTAACAAGAGAGCGTATCCGTCAGATCGAGGCGAAAGCACTCCGTAAGCTCCGTCACCCAAGCAGAAGCAGAAAACTGAGGGATTATCTGGATTAATGATGGAATTATCGAAAAGATTACAGGCGGTCGCAGATCTTGTGACCGCCCATTATAAATTAGCGGACATTGGAACGGATCATGCATATATTCCGATTTATCTGACACAGCAGAAGAAGATTACAGAAGCAGTTGCACTTGATGTCAATGAAGGACCACTGCAGCGAGCAGAGGAACATATCCGCGAGAATGGACTTGAAGCAGAGATAGAGACGAGACTTTCCAATGGATTTCAGGCATTACAGCCGGGAGAAGTCCAGTCTGCGGTCATCGCAGGAATGGGCGGCGGACTTGTGATCCGGATCCTGACAGAAGGAGAGGAAGTGGTGCGAAAGCTTGAGGAGTGTATCCTTCAGCCACAGTCAGAGATTGAGAAAGTGCGGGCATTTCTTCTTGAGAAGGGATATGAATTTCTGGAAGAAGATATGGTCTGTGAAGATGGAAAATATTATCCTATGATGAAAGTAAGACCACCGGTAGCTGATACAGCGGGCGAAGATACAGAAGTAAAGTGTTGGGATACGGTTCAGTTAAAATATGGAAAGCTTTTGCTGGAGAAACAACATCCGGTACTCAGAGAGTATCTGGAAAGAGAGATACGCATTTATCAAAGTATTTTAGAAGGATTGAAAGCGAAAGATTCTGACCGGATCCGTCAGAGAAAAGAAGAATTGGAACAGGAACTTGTAGAAGCAGAGAAAGGGATGAAATATTATGCAGTGTAAAGAGATTATACAGGTAATAGAGGCAACATTCCCGCGAACAGCAGCTTTGGGATTTGACAATGTAGGACTGCTTGCAGGACGTTCAGAGAAAGAGGTGTCCAGAATTTATCTGGCACTGGATGCAACAGATGTTGTGATCGACCGTGCAATCAAGGAAGGCGCGGACATGCTGATCACACATCACCCACTTTTATTCTCAGCAGTAAAGAAAGTGACGGATGAAGATTTTATTACAAGAAGAATAGTGAAGCTGATTCAGAATGACATTTCCTATTATGCAATGCATACGAATTATGATGTGCTTGGTATGGCAGAACTGTCCGGAAAGATCATGGATCTTCAGAATGGGGAAGTGTTAGATGTTACCTATACAGATGAAGAAGGGAATCCAGAAGGAATCGGAAGAATCGGTAATCTGGAGAAAGATATGACATTGGAAGAGTGCTGTGTCTATGTGAAACACAGACTTGAACTTGGAAGTCTGAAAGTATTTGGAGATATGCAGAAGAAAGTACACCGTCTTGCAATTTCTCCGGGATCAGGAAAGAGCTCGATTGCAGTTGCTCTCGAGAAGGGGGCAGATGTTCTTGTGACAGGAGATATCGGTCATCATGATGGAATTGATGCAGTAGAGCAGGGGCTTGCAGTAATTGATGCAGGACATTATGGCACAGAATATATTTTTATTGAAGATATGAAGCAGTTCTTTGAGAAGAAACTTCCGGTGCTGGATGTACTTACAGATCCAATCGAGCATCCGTTCCAGATCATATAATCAGAAGTGAACGCATAATAATGTTCAGCAGGCAGTTGTGAGTGAAAAGCAGTTCACAAAGACAGTGGAGGTGGCTGAGAGTTGGAAAGTCAGAAATGTAAGGTTACGATAAGCGGAAAAGAGTATCTTTATGAGAAGGGGACGTCTTATCAGGAGATCGCGAAGGATTTTCAGAAAGAGTATAAACATCAGATCGCACTTGTGATGCTGGATGGACATCGTCTGCAAGAACTTAGAAAACAGGTTTCCGGAGACTGTACGCTGCAATTTATTACAATACAGGATACGGCGGGGTATGACACGTATCGGAGAAGTGTCTGCTTTCTTTTTATTAAGGCAGTACACGATGTGATTGGCCATGAGCGTCCGCAACAGGTGCGTGTACGGATTCATTTTTCGTTAGGTGCAGGATTTTACTGTACGGTAGAAGGAATCGATCATGTGGGAATGGAATTCCAATGGAAAGTTGAAGAACGCATGTATGAACTTGTTCAGCAGAGACTTCCAATCACAAAAGAGTTGATCCATACAGAAGAGGCAGTGGAATTATTCCATCGATATGGAATGTTTGATAAAGAACGCCTGTTCCGGTATCGGAGAAGTTCCCACGTGAATCTGTATGCCATGAATGAATTCCGTGACTATTATTATGGTTATATGATGCCGGATACAGGAGATTTGAAGTATTTTGCATTGTATCTGTATCAGGGCGGAATCGTACTTCAAATGCCGCTGAAAGACGAACCGGAGAAAGTCCCTTTATTTGTGCCAAAGGATAAGCTGTTTCGTGTACTCAGTGAGTCTGTGAGATGGGGAGACCAGCAGGGGATTGATACCGTCGGCGCGCTCAATGACATGATCACGCAGGATGATATGCGTGAGATTGTTCTTGTGCAGGAGGCATTCCAGGAGCGCAAGATCGGAGAGATCGCAAAGCAGATCGCAGATCGCCAGGGGGTAAAGTTTGTTCTGATCGCAGGACCTTCCTCTTCCGGCAAGACAACATTTTCACATCGCTTATCCATTCAGCTCAGAGTGAACGGGCTTCATCCACATCCGATTTCTGTAGACAATTATTTCGTGGATCGGGAGAAAACACCGAAAGACGAGGATGGAAATTATAACTTCGAATGCATTGAAGCAATCGATGTGGAAAAGTTCAATGAGGACATGAGCAATCTGCTGGCAGGCGAGGAAGTCTATCTTCCGGTTTTTGACTTTAAGACCGGTAAACGGAATTTTGAAACAAAGCCAAAGAAACTCGGTGAAAATGATATCCTTGTAATCGAAGGAATCCATTGCCTGAATCCGAAGCTGACAGAACAGTTATGTGATGACCGGAAATTCAGGATCTATATCAGTGCATTAACACAGCTGAATATTGATGAGCATAACCGGATTCCGTCTACAGACGGACGTTTGATCCGAAGACTTGTCAGGGATGCAAGAACAAGAGGGGCATCGGCGACGAAGACCATCTCAATGTGGCCGTCAGTGAGAAGAGGAGAAGAGAAGAATATTTTCCCATATCAGGAATATGCAGATGTGATGTTTAACTCTTCCCTGATCTATGAACTGGCAGTGTTGAAACAGTATGTAGAGCCGTTGCTTCTTGGCGTAAGCAAAGACTCTCCGGAATATGTTGAAGCAAAGCGGTTGTTGAAATTCCTGGATTATTTCGTAGGAATCGGAAATGACAATGTGCCAACGAATTCACTTTTGAGAGAATTTATTGGCGGTGGATGTTTCCATGTCTAATGCAATAGAAAGATAGAAGAAAGAGGATACATAGAAAACTTGTATGTGACAAGAATTTCTATGTATCCTCTTTGCATTAAGATACCTCTTTGTTGATCATATCCTGCAATAAGCAGAAATATACAATATCTAATCCTAAAATCGAGAGAACCAGGTAGAGAATAGAAGAATTCCCCTGTATTCCTCTGATGCGGTCACAGCGTTCTCCCATCTTATAAGCCCAGTAAATACCATAGATTCCACAGGTGATCAAAGAAAATAGGAATACCATGCCTCCGCTTGTTGCCTGAGGCTCTCCAGCCAGCTGATTCACCTCATCATTCAGCTTGATCATCCAGTAGATACTGTAGATGCCGCAGGTGAGAAAAGAAAAAACAATTGCAAGTACAAGATTACGTGGCATAATGCCTGCAGTTGCCCCGTTCCGGTAATAATTGTTCTGATTATAGTTGTTCTGGTATGCATTCTGGTAATATGCATTCTGCTGGAACTGGCTTTCCTGCTGCTTTTGATTCTCCTGTGTATGAGCATGATCATTAGGAGTGGGAAGCGGAGCACCACATTCCTGACAGAAAGAAGCACTGTCTTCGCAGAGTGAATTACATTTTGGACAGATTTTCATAGAAGATTCTCCTTTGCATGAATTAGTTCGAAAAATGTCAGAAGTTGACAAGATCCTTCTGAAAAGTATCGTAGCATAAAAAGATACAAGTTACAAGAAATGTAGCCAAGTTTTAGGATATCTTAAGATATTCGATAGAAATAAACCCGGAATATGCATAATATTCTTCCTTTTTCTTTCAAAAAGTTTGTGGTAGAATAGTAATGTTTCTGAAAACAAAACATGAGGAGATGAAAGTATGCCAGTATTTGACTTTAACAGTGCACCGGAAGATAAGAAAGAAGTTCAGTGTACTTATACAACATTTTGTTCCAACGAAGACCATGCGACACCGGAGTGTCCTATTCTTGTTCTGGATAACCAGAACCGGAAGTGGAATCATCATTCCTGCGGTGTATTTACCAATCAGAATAAGCAGACCGCATTTGAATTTGATGAAAAGGACGGAACATGCAGTGCAGATATCCTGAAAGTGGATGCACGTTTTGTCAGCCTTTTAAAATGGCTTGGAGAAAATCACATTAATGTACGTCTTTCCGGAGAAAATAAGCCGGATGGTTATGCCGTTTACAGAATCCGTGAGATCGCATTTGGAGGCGGAACAAAATTATCTGCTGAGGACGGCTTCCTTCAGTTTATGATCGAGCGGCTGTTTGCAAGTGATGCGCCAAAAGAAAAGATCAATGATGACGAGCAGGAAGAGTCCGGAGATGACATGAAGCTTACAAGTATTCAGAGTATTACAGACTTTATGACGTGCGCAGGACGTACGCTTCCGGATAACATTCGTCTGTGGGCAAGAAGAAATCTTGCAGTTGCACGCTCTCATGAGGTCTCTCAGGAAGAGCGCCGTCACGCACAAAGAGCACTTTCTATTATGATGAATATTCAGTGGAAGAGTAATTACTTTGAAGCAATCGATCCGGATGAAGCGAGAAGAATTCTGGATGAAGAGCTGTATGGAATGGAGAAAGTAAAGCAGAGAATCATAGAGACAATCATTCAGATCAACCGTACACACACACTTCCGGCGTATGGACTTCTGCTTGTCGGACCGGCAGGAACAGGTAAATCCCAGATTGCTTATGCCGTTGCAAGAATCCTTAAACTTCCTTGGACAACACTGGACATGAGTTCCATTAACGATCCGGAACAGCTGACAGGAAGTTCAAGAATCTATTCGAACGCAAAGCCAGGTATTATCATGGAAGCATTCTCCATGGCAGGGGAATCCAATCTGGTATTCATTATTAATGAGCTGGATAAGGCGGCATCCGGAAAGGGAAACGGAAACCCGGCAGATGTTTTACTTACACTGCTGGACAACCTTGGATTTACAGACAATTACATGGAGTGTATGATCCCTACCGTTGGTGTATATCCAATCGCTACAGCGAATGACAAGGATCAGATCAGTGCACCGCTCATGTCCCGTTTCGCTGTCATTGATATCCCGGATTATACACCGGAAGAGAAGAAAGTAATCTTCTCCAAATTCTCACTTCCGAAGGTGCTGAAACGCATGAGCCTGAAGGCAGAAGAGTGCATTATGACAGAAGAGGCACTCAATGAAGTGATTGAACTGTACTCCAATACATCAGGAATCCGAGATCTGGAACAGGCAGCAGAACACATCGCAGCGAATGCACTGTATCAGATTGAGGTGAACCATGTGGAGAAAGTTGAATTTGATGCAGAGATGGTAAGAGAACTGCTTGGATAAAGTTGGGCTTTGCCCTGAAAAAAATGAGCTCTGGAAAGTTTTGACTTTCCAGAGCTCATTTTTTGAATTCCTACTGTCTATAGTACTGCAGGAACTCCCCGATTTTACCAACCGCCTCTTTCAGCACTTCAATACGCGGCAGATAAACCACGCGGAAATGATCCGGCTGATGCCAGTTAAATCCACTTCCCTGAACGATCAGGATCTTCTTGTCACGAAGCAGATCAAGAGCAAATTTCTCATCATTCACAATATTGAACTTCTTCGTATCAATCTTCGGGAACATATAAAATGCAGCCTGTGGTTTTACTGCGCTGATTCCCGGAATATCCGTCAGAGCCTTGTAAATATATTCACGCTGTTCGTAAATACGTCCACCCGGAACAATATAATCATTTACACTCTGGTGTCCGCCGAGAGCTGTCTGCACAATGGACTGCGCCGGAACGTTAGAGCAAAGACGCATGTTGGAAAGCATCTTGATTCCTTCGATATAGTCTCTTGCAATATTTTTATTTCCGCTTAAGATCATCCATCCGATACGGAATCCGGCGATCATATGAGACTTGGACAGTCCGCTGAATGTTACGCAGAACAGATCCGGTGCAAGAGAAGCGATAGAAACGTGCTCTTTTCCATCCATAACAAGACGGTCATAAATCTCATCAGAGAAAATGATCAGCTGGTGCTCTCTTGCGAGATCTACAATCTGCTGCAGTACTTCCTTCGGATAAAGAGCACCGGTCGGATTGTTTGGATTGATGATAACAATCGCTTTTGTACGGTCATTGATCTTCTTACGCATATCTTCGATATCCGGATACCAGTCAGACTGCTCATCACAGATATAGTGCACAGGCTTTCCACCGGCAAGTGTAGCACAAGCTGTCCAGAGCGGATAATCAGGAGACGGGATAAGAATCTCATCTCCTGTATCCAAAAGAGCAGACATCGTAAGATTGATCAGTTCACTGACACCATTTCCTGTGTAAATATCGCTCATCGTTACATTCGGCAGGTGCTTTAACTGGGCATACTGCATGATCGCTTTTCGCGCAGAGAACAGACCGGCAGAAGCAGAGTAGCCTTCGCAGTCAGAAAGCTGACGGCTCATGTCATAGATCACCTCATCCGGTGTACGGAAGCCAAACGGAGCCGGATTTCCGATATTAAGCTTCAGTACATGAGTTCCCATCTCTTCCATTCTGGCAGCCTCATCAACAACCGGACCTCTCACATCATATAATACATTATTTAACTTGGATGATTTCTTGAATTCTCTCACTTTCATACCTCCTGAATTATCTGCGGATGTCTGTATCTTATCAACATCTGACAGTGTGGAATCATTATTATTGTTTAACCAGTCAGGATCAACCTGCAGGGCATCTGCCAGAAAATGTAAGATGTCGGTACGCGGGATTGTCTTCCCGCTGACATACTGGCTGACATGACTTTTCCCAAGTTTGATCCCTTTCTGCTGGGCAAGACGAACAAGATCAACCTGCTTCAGGCCTTGCTCGTTCATAGCGGCTTTTAATCTGTCTGCAAAGGTTTCCATAAAGCTCCTTTCTGGGGGCATCCTTCCGGTGGTCAGACCCCATTAATAAAGTATTAACAAAATACAAAGTTCAATTTAAAATCTGCTTTAATACGAAAATCTCTAAAAAGTTCAATTTAAAAGTTCAAAACTTTAGTCAGAGTATACCACGATAAATGAAAAAGTTCAATAAAAAAATTACTGTTATAGAAAATCCGCAAAATCACGGTATCATTAAGAAAATATGATATACTAAAAGTGTTTATTACAGCAAAATACAAAGTACACAGAACGAAGGGAAACAGGGAAATGATTCTTGAAAATGAAAAAATAAAACAGGCATTGGAATATATAAAGGAAGAAGATCCGGCAACGACTCAGGACACGCTCAATATGTGTCAGATTCCGGCACCTTCTTATAAGGAAGAGAAAAAAGCGGAGTATATCCGGGAGCGGTTCCGGGAGATCGGGCTTAGGGATGTCAGGATTGACGCTGTTGGAAATGTGCTTGGGATCTGGCCGGGAACCGGTGAAGGACCAAGTGTAATGCTTGCAGCACACACAGACACAGTATTCCCGGAAGGGACAGATCTGACGATAAGAAAAGAAGGGAATCGTTATTATTGTCCCGGCATTAACGATGACACACATGCAGTGGCGGAGATGATCGCAGTGGCGAAAGCAATGATCCATGCAGATCTTCACACAAAAGGGGACTTGATCTTCTGTGCAAATGTGTGTGAAGAGGGACTTGGAGATCTAAGGGGCGTGAAGTATCTGTTCGGATACGACAACAAAGCTTCAGAAGAATGTCCAGAGGTAGATGCATTTGTCTCGATTGATAACCAGTATACGGGCGGGGTGATCTATACGGCAACAGGAAGTCACCGTTATGAGGTGACATTTACCGGAAGAGGTGGTCACAGTTTCCAGAACTTTGGCATTCCTAATCCAATCCATGCAATGGGACGAGCCATCGCACAGATCGCAGAATTCCAGGTCCCGAATGAGCCGAAGACAACATTTAACGTAGGCGTGATCCAGGGAGGAACTTCTGTAAATACAATTTCAGGTTCTGCATCCATGCTGGTAGACCTTCGTTCGGACAGCGAAGAAGAGCTGAACCGATTGGACAAAGAACTTCATAAAGTGATCAAACAGGCAGTGGAAGAAGAAAATGCAAGATGGGATGCTTCAAAGCCGCAGATCAAAGTGCAGATCGAAGGACGCGGTGTGAGACCGGCGGGGGCACAGCCAAAGGACTGTGCAATCGTGAAAGCAGCATTCCGGGCGGCAGAACTGTTGGGGATTGAACCGGAGTATCGGTATGAGAGCAGTACAGATGCGAATATCCCGATCAGTATGGGAATCCCGGCAATCACTGTTGGAAGAGGTGGAGAAGAAGACGGAATCCATACCCTTCAGGAATGGTACGAGCCAAAAGAAGCATGGCTTGGACCACAGAGAGATTTGCTTCTGATGATTCTGCTTGCCGGAGCAGAAGGAGTCTGTGAGCCGGCTATAGAAAAAAGATAAAAAATCTTAAGAAAATATCAATGTCTTTTTAGGCACATTTCCTGTATACTGATGGTATGAGAGAATATTTTGTGCAGATTGTACCGGGTGTTTCGGAGATTTTTATCTTTTGCACAAAAAGAAGAAAAATAAAACAAAGCAGGAGGGCAAACGATGCGGGGAATCAGAAAGCAGTCATCCGACACACAGAGTTCCAGTCAGCCGAAAGAAAAAAGAAGATTGGATACAAAACAGAAAAAAGGAATGTTGATTGGTGGAGGAATCTTCCTTGTGGCAGTGATCGCCCTGATCCTTGTGAAGAATCTGACAGGTGGAAGTGGAGCAGATGGAGAGAATGTTCTTTATGCGGATTCCGTCGGAATGATCACAGGGACAGGACTTGGGACACAGAACCGTTTTACAGGAGTGGTTGAAGCACAGGATACGTTGAAACTGACACTGGCAGACAACCAGAAGGTAAAACAGATCTTTGTTGAAAAAGGGCAGGAAGTAGAGCCTGGAACAAAGTTGTTTGAATACGATACAGAAGAGCTTGCCATGACATTAGATCAGGGAAAACTGGAGCTTGAGAAGATCACGAACAACATCAGCAGCCTGAATTCACAGATCGCGACACTTACAACGGAGAAGAAGAGTGCACCGGCCAGCGAACAGCTGTCCTATACGACACAGATCCAGGAACTTCAGATGGAGATCAAGCAGGAAGAGTACAATTATAAAGTAAAAGAGCTGGAAGTAAACCGTACACAGAAGAGCCTGGAACAGTCTACAGTAACTTCTACAGTTGCCGGAATTGTACAGGAAATCAACGAACAGCAGGGAACAGACCCTTCTACAGGAGAGTCCAAACCGTTTATGAGTATCCTTTCTACAGGAAAATACAGAATCAAAGGAAAGATCAGCGAGCAGAACATCGGAGATCTGACACCGGGCACACAGGTGACGATCCGCTCCAGAGTGAATGAAGATGAGATCTGGACAGGTACAGTAGATAACGTAGACACAGAGAAGCCGGAGAACAGTTCCCAGGATTCTATGAGTTATGGTTCTGAGAACAGCGATAATCAGGCAACAAAATATCCATTCTATGTCACATTGGATACAGTGGATGGATTGATGCTCGGACAGCATGTCTATATCGAGACAAGTACTTCACTGGAAGCAGACAAGATGTGGCTGATGCGTGACTACATTGTAGACGCAGATTCAGATCATCCATATGTATGGGTAGCAGGAGATAATGACAAGCTGGAGAAGCGTTCTGTTACACTTGGAGAGACGAACGAAGATATGGGAACCTGTGAGATCGTAGACGGACTGAAAGCTTCTGATTACATTGTATGGCCAAGCGAGGAGTGCAAAAAAGGTGCAGCTGTTGTGAAGAACGATTCAGGTACATCAGGCAGTACTTCAGATATGTCAGGAGCCGAGGGCGGTTACGAAGAACCTGTAGAAGAAAATGCAATGCAGGAAGGAATTCCGGGAACGGAGGAGAGTGTGGATGAATAAAAAGAAAATAATCAAGATCGGCATTCCTGTGGCAGCAGGCTGTATCGTTCTTGCACTTGGAATCGGTTTCGCAGTGAAGAACAGCGGAAAGGCTGTTAAAGTAGCTCCTGTCAGCAGTTTGAATTCCGGCGGCGGGTACGATGATAGCGGGATTGCAAGTTACGGAACCGTCACAACGAACCAGAAGCAGGACATTTACGTGGATGATACTATGCCGATCACACAGGTTTACGTGAAAGCCGGGGATACGGTGAAAGTTGGAGACCGTCTTGTGGCATATGACACGACACTTTCTTCCCTGGAACTTGAGATGAAAGAAATGCAGATTCAGGGGATTGACCTGAACATTCAGAACCTGCAGAAAGAGATCACCCAGCTCAAGGGGACGAAGACCGCGAAGGCAGATACAGGGGTATCCGTCGTGCAGACAAGCACAGCAGGAGAACAGCAGCCAACTGTACAGAAGATGAGTGCTGTAAAGACAACCATTCTTAATACATCAAAAGAGGATGAGAATAAAAAACCGGATGGCGATACCTCGAAGGATGATACGACAAAAGACGACAACACAAAAGATGATACCTCAAAAGATGATACTTCAAAAGACGATGCTTCGAAAGATGATAATGCGAAGGATGACACATCCAAAGATGATAATAAAAAAGACGATGTACCGTCTTCCGCAATTGAGCGTCCATTCCCTGAAGCATTAAAGGGAAAAGAGGTTTACAGTGAGATTACATTAGATTCTGTTCCTTATAATAAAGAAGACGCAGACGGAACAATGGAAAAACCGTATCGTTATCTTTGTGCACCGGGGGCAGCCGTAAATGCACCGTTTATGCTCAAAGTATTAAAAGAGGGTCAAGTGTGTGCCTTTGATGTAGTAGATAACGCAGAAGCGCCGACAAAATTCTTATCCTGTTGGATCCTCGATGGAAAAACAGGACAGGTAGTCATACCGGATCCACAACCAACTCCAGACCCGGAGCCGACTCCAAATCCAGAGCCAACTCCAAATCCAGAGCCAACTCCAGAACCAGAGCCAACTCCGGAACCGGATATTTCAGAAGATCCGGTTATCCCAGACACCCCGGACCTCCCGTCAAAGGAAGAAGTGACGAAGCAAATCAAGGAGAAAGAGCAGAAGATCAAAGATCTGGATCTTTCCAGGAGATCCGCTGAACTGGAACTGAAAAAGCTGAAGAAAAAGGTCGGGGACGGCGTGATCAAAAGTACGGTAGAAGGTGTAGTCAAAGAAGCGACTGACGAAGCGTCTGCAAAGAATGAGAACAAACCGGTTGTCAGCGTTGTCGGAGAAGAAGGTTTCTATGTGACCGGAAGAGTCGGAGAGACAATGCTTGATCAGATCAAAGAAGGAATGACTGCGACTGTAATGTCCTGGCAGTCGGGAGAATCCTACGAAGCGACAGTTACAGGTGTTGGCAACTCACCGGTAAGCGATTATTCCACAGGAGAGAACCAGAATCAGTCCTTCTATCCGTTCACGCTCGTGATTCACGGAGACGCAAATCTCTCGAATGGTGAGTCTGTGAATCTGTCGATGAATGGAATTGCAGCAGGTAGTGATGGATCGATCTATCTTGAAAAAATGTTTGTCCGCGAGGAAGGAAACCGCTATTATGTCTACAAGCGGGGCGATAACGGCAGATTAACAAAACAGTATGTAGAGGTTGGCAAAAATATGTACAATTCACTGGAGATCACCTCCGGCCTCACAATGGACGACCTGATCGCGTTCCCTTACGGCAGAGATGTCAAAGAAGGCGCAAAGACACAGGAAGCAGATACCCTGTACGACTATTATTAAGAAGACTGAACAGTATCAAAATGAAAGAGAGTGAGGTGCCATTATGTTAGAAGACATCAGACTGGCGTTTCAGGGAATCTGGAATCATAAATTAAGATCTGCGCTCACAATGCTCGGAATCATCATAGGAATCGGTTCCATTATAGCAATTGTGTCCACGATCAAAGGAACGAATGAACAGATTAAGAAGAATCTGGTCGGTGCAGGAAATGACGCGGTAAATGTACAGCTCTATCAGGGTGACTGGCCGATCGATCTGCAGTATCAGTCACTCCCGGACGGAGTGCCGGAGATCTCAGACGAGACATTGCAGGAAGTCGTTGAACTCCCGGAAGTGGAGACAGCGTCTTTATATCATACAAGAAATGAATACGACGCAGTTTACCGCGGCGCAAAGTCATTAAGTAACAGCGTGATTCTTGGAATTGACAGAAATTATCTGGATGTTTACGGATATCAGGTAACCAAAGGAAGAGGATTAACAGACAAAGATTATTCCGAAGGACGAAAAGTAGCCTTGATAGACAAGACAACAGCGGCAAGTTTATTCGACAATGCAGATGTGATCGGAAGAACGATCGAGATCAAGGGAGAGCCTTTTGTTGTCGTTGGAATGGTTGCAAAGAAAGCAGAGTCCCAGCCGGTGATCAACTCAATGGAAGATTACTACCGCTACATGTCAGATGACCAGAGCGGAAAGATCATTATTCCGGATCAAGTATGGCCGGTCATCTACCAGTATGACGAACCACAGAACCTTGTCGTGCGTGCAAAAAGTACAGATGATATGACAGCGGCAGGAGAGAAAGCCGCAGATATTTTAAATGCTATGCTGACAGTTTCAGATGATACCGTAAAATACAAAGGAGAAGATCTGTTAGAGCAGGCAACACAGATCCAGGAGATCAGTAACTCGACAAATCAGCAGCTGATCTGGATTGCCAGCATTTCCCTGTTAGTTGGTGGAATCGGAGTTATGAATATCATGCTCGTGTCAGTTACAGAACGTACCGGCGAGATTGGATTAAAGAAAGCACTCGGAGCGAGAAAACGCAGAATTCTGACACAGTTCCTGACAGAGGCAGCGGTACTGACACTGCTTGGAGGAATTATAGGTGTTCTTGGAGGAATCGCACTTGCGTACATTATATCCAAAGTCTCAGCAGTTCCGGTAGCGATCAGCGGAGTTTCGATTGTGATTGCAGTGCTGTTCTCCACACTGATCGGTATTATCTTCGGACTGATCCCGTCCGTGAAAGCGGCGAATATGAATCCAATCGAGGCACTGCGACATGAATAAAAAACAGTGGAAAAAGAAAATACTTGTTTCAATTTCCTTCCATATCTGTTATAGTATGTGTTAATTAAAAGAGTCAGGAGAATCTGAGTGATCGGATTCTCCGTCTTTCTATTTACAGTAACAACGAGCCAAAGTCCGTGCTTGCACGAGACATTGGCGATTGTCGTGATAACTTGAAAAATAGCAATTATTAAAAGGAAAAGAGAAAAGGGGCATGTAAATTTGAGCAGCAGTACATTCGAAGGAAAGAAAAAGACAGAGAACGGAACAAAGAGGCTGATCTTCACAGCAGTATCTATCTTGCTGGAGATTGTATTCCTTCTCTTTCTGTTCACAAAGGTAAGTGAATACGCAACTATTATTGACTGGGCAACAAGAATCGTGGCAATCTTTCTTGTGCTTGGACTTTACAGCATGGATAAGACTTCATCAATGAAAATGCCATGGATCATACTGATGCTTGCATTCCCGATTCTTGGTGTGAGTCTGTATCTTCTCGTAGGTCTGAACGGAAGCACGAAGAAGATGCGGGCAAGATATGAAGAGATTGATAAAAAACTGCTCCCATATCTTCCGGATAACAGACAGATTCTTGAATGGATGAAAGAAGAGAGTCCGCAGGCGGGGGCAATCGCTTCTTATCTGACGAATTACTCTTGTTACCCGGTTTATCAGAACACAGATGTTACATATTATGATGAGGCGATCAAAGGGCTGGATGCACAGCTGGAGGATCTTTCAAAGGCAGAAAAGTTCATCTTTATGGAGTATCATGCCATCGAAGACGAAGAGGCATGGCAACGGATCCAGACGGTACTTGAAGACCGTGTGAAAGCAGGCGTAGAAGTCCGTATCTTCTATGATGATATGGGATCGATTTGGTTTGTGAACATGGATTTTGCAACAAAACTGAAATCTTTAGGAATCAAATGCCGTGTATTTAACCCGATTCTGCCGGGACTGAATATGTTCCTGAACAATCGCGATCACCGGAAGATTACTGTGATTGACGGAAAGGTTGCTTACACAGGTGGATACAATCTGGCGAATGAGTATTTCAACATCACACATCCGTATGGAATCTGGAAAGATACCGGGATTCGTATGGAAGGAGATGCAGTCAAGTCTATGACAGTAGCATTTCTGGAAATGTGGAATGCAGCCGGAAATGTAAAGTCAAAAGAACTTGTACCGGAGAAATATGTGATCCACTATGCATACCAGGCACAACAGCGTGGTTATGTCCAGCCATATGCAGACAGTCCGCTCGATGGTGAGCAGGTAGGCGAGGAAGTATATATCAGTATGGCGAACAAAGCGGAGAAATACTGCTGGTTTATCACTCCATACCTGATTATCACAGACGAGATGACACATGCACTCACACTGGCAGCAAAGCGTGGTGTTGATGTGCGTATCATAACACCGGGTATCCCGGACAAGAAGATGGTCTACAGTGTGACCCGTTCCTTTTATCATAATCTGGTTAAGCATGGAGTCCGTATCTATGAGTGGACACCGGGATTCTGTCATGCGAAGATGAGTGTGGCAGATGATAAAATGGCGACCTGCGGAACGATCAATCTCGATTACCGCAGCCTGTACCATCACTTTGAGAATGGATGCTTCCTGGCAGATTGCGACGCAGTGCTGGAGATCCGGGATGATCTGATCCGCACGATGGGAGAAAGCAGAGAAGTGACCGAGCAGTATAAAGAAAGAAGAAGTGCGGGATTAAGAATCGGACAGCTGATCTTACGTCTGTTTGCGGAGCTGCTCTGATAATATCGTTTGTGGGTTGAATTTGCACGGGATTGATTGTATAATGAACTTGATTGTTGAGAAATTAACAATAGTTTTTTTATGAAATGGATGGTCTGCCGGTCAGAAGATACTGAACCCGACAGCCGGATATGAACTTTATTTTATGAAGGAGGAATCAACGATGATTACCTGGAACAATTTGGATAAGCTTACTTCTTATCAGGAACTTGAGAAGACAGAAAGTGTAGACCTCGCAGCAGTGATGGCCGGAGAGAACGGAGCAGAGCGTGTGAAGAACTACAGCGTTCCGATGGCAGAAGGATTAGCATACAATTATGCAGCGAAGAAAGTGGATGACACAGTTCTCGCAGATCTTGAGAAACTGGCAGAAGAAGCACAGCTGACAGAGAAGTTCGAAGCACTTTACAACGGAGAAGTTGTGAACACAGGAGAGAAACGTCTCGTACTTCACCATATGACACGCGGACAGCTCGGAGATGCTGTTGAGGCTGACGGTGTAGACAAGCGTACTTTCTATGTAGAGCAGCAGAAGAAGATTGCTGAGTTCGCGAACAAAGTACATGCAGGTGAGATCACAAACGGTGCCGGAGAGAAGTTTACAACAGTTGTTCAGATCGGTATCGGCGGAAGTGACCTCGGTCCTCGCGCAATGTACCTTGCACTTGAGAACTGGGCAAAGAAGAATGATACATTCAAGATGGAAGCAAAGTTCATCAGCAACGTTGACCCGGATGATGCGGCAGCAGTTCTGAATTCTGTAGATGTTGCTCACTCTATTTTCGTACTTGTATCCAAGTCAGGAACAACACTTGAGACTCTGACAAATGAGTCCTTTGTAAAGGATGCTCTTAAGAATGCAGGACTTGACGCATCCAAGCATATGATCGCAGTAACAAGCGAGACTTCACCACTTGCCAAGAGTGATGATTACCTTGCAGCCTTCTTCATGGATGACTATATCGGAGGACGTTTCTCATCTACATCAGCAGTTGGCGGAGCAGTACTTTCCCTCGCATTCGGACCGGAAGTATTTGCACAGTTCCTTGACGGAGCAGCAGCTGAGGATAAACTGTCCCTCAATAAGAATATCAAAGAGAACCCGGAGATGCTCGATGCATTGATCGGTGTATATGAGAGAAATGTACTCGGATACCCAAGCACAGCAGTACTTCCTTACTCTCAGGCACTGAGCCGTTTCCCTGCACATCTGCAGCAGCTGGATATGGAGTCTAACGGAAAATCCGTAAACCGCTTTGGTGAGCCGGTTGATTATGTAACAGGACCGGTTATCTTCGGAGAGCCTGGAACAAACGGACAGCACTCCTTCTATCAGCTTCTTCACCAGGGAACAGATATTGTGCCGCTTCAGTTCGTAGGATTCAAGAACAGCCAGATCGGTACAGATGTTGTGATCCAGGACAGCACAAGCCAGCAGAAACTCTGCGCGAACGTAGCTGCTCAGATCGTAGCATTTGCATGTGGTAAAGAAGACGAGAACCGTAACAAGAACTTTGAAGGAGGACGTCCTTCAAGCATCATTATCGGAGAGCAGTTAACACCGGCATCTCTCGGAGCACTGCTTGCTCACTTCGAGAACAAGATCATGTTCCAGGGATTCCTGTGGAATGTAAACAGCTTCGATCAGGAAGGTGTTCAGCTTGGTAAAGTCCTTGCAAAACGCGTACTTGCACATGAGACAGACGGAGCCCTGAGAGTATTCAGTGATCTTCTGAACATCTAATAGAATCATATAAGTAAAAAGTATAGGAATCGTGCTGTCGGCGGAGAGTTCTGCTGACAGCACGATTTTTTATATATTAGGAAAGTGCTTTCCTAATATATAAAAAACGCTCCGCTTAGGATGCACACTGCGGCGTATAATGTAAGTGTCGCAAGCGACCGCCGCAGGCGCAAGAATGTGCCGAAGCACATTCTTTGTTCAAGCAGGGATTTTGTAAAAGAGAGAGGAAGCAAATGAAAAAGCGAAGGATTAAAGGGATTCAGATGATTCCATATGGACTTCTGGCCGGAGTTATGACAGAAGATTCAATAGAAGAGAGGCAAAGAGAAGTCCGCCTGACAGAGATTTCATCCGAAGGATTCCGTATCCGGCTTTGCAGGAGAGGGAAAGCAGAGGAGAACATTTATCCGAAAGCATTCAAGATCTGCTTCTATCAGATGGATCAGGCAGAGTATCGGGAGATTGAAATTCGTCATTTTCAGATAGAGGCCGGGGAACAGACAGAATTCTATCAAGCCTGTGATATTTTCACAGTTCAGGAAGATTATAAAGAAGCCTTTCAGAAGCTCTGTGTCGAATATAGCCGATACATTTCGCTCAAGCTGGAACAGGATGATGCACATCTGGCGCAAGAAATGACCGGTTATCCCGCGCAGGAAGAAGAGGAACATTTCAAGAATGAAACAGAACAAAATAAAGCGTGGTTTCAGAATGCGGAGATCTTCCGGAATCTGCCGGCAGAATTAGCGGTAGAACTGGATCATCCGAAACTATACGAACAATATCTGATCAGACCGATTGAACGGTTCATGAAAGAATACTGGCAGCAGCATGGAATCAAAGATGCGCGGATCCTGGGAAGACAACCGGACCGGTTGTATATCGGCAACCAATTCTGTCCACATCTATTTCCGAAAGAAGAACAGTTCTTTGCACTTATTGAGAAAGCAGATAAAGAACGGATGGAAGTGACCGTTGCCTTTTCCTTTATTCGGGAAGACAGGCTTGCACAGACAGAACAGCTGTTGACACGCCTGGATGAGTGGTGTGAACAACAGGAGACTTCCGGGGCGGAGAAGAAACGACTTGAGGTTGTAGTCAATGATTGGGGACTGGCACATCTTGTGAAGCGGACAGAACATCTGATCCCGTGTCTTGGGACGCTTTTAAATAAGCGGAAGAAAGATCCGAGAATGTCCTACAAGATGGGAGATAAGACGCTGTTGGAACAGAATAATCTGAATGCAGGATTTTATCGCACCTATCTGGAAGAAAGCTTTGGAATCAGCTGTTATGAGTGGGAAAGCTGCGGCTATACACAGGAAATACCGAAAAAGATGCAGAACCATCTCCATGTGCCGTTCTATCAGACAAATACGTCGAGCTATTGTACACTTTGCGCTGTACTGGAACACGGTGAACGTGGAAAACAAAGGGAGAGACAGGAATGTCCGGCATCGTGTCTGGAACATAGCTTCTTCTATCCAAAGCATTTATATATGAAGGGAAAATACAACAGTCTGTTCGCATTGGATAAACATCTGCTGGATGAATCGGATCAGTTGAAGAGAGAACTCGGAATAAAATGGAACCGCCTTGTGGTCAATCTATTGTGAAATGTGAAAAACAGAAGGATGATGGAAGAATGGAGACACAGAAAAGAAAACAGAATGAAAAAGAAAAAGCAGAGCGAAGGATGAAAATCGTTGCAGGACTTGGCTCTGTAGACGAATATATTCCATATGTCCAGGCAGGAGCAGACGAGTTGTTCTGCGGATATGTGCCATATAACTGGACAAAAAAATACGGAACTGTACTTCCACTGAACCGCAGGGAAGTGCTGGCTTATAATGTGCAGCTCGGTTCTTTCAGTGAATTAGAGATCCTCTCAGCAATGATCCGGAAGTACAGAAAGCCGGTACATATCGCGATGAATTCCCTCTATTATATTCCGGAACAATATGAAGAGATCGCAGACATTGTGAAACAGTGTATGAAAATCGGATTCGACAGCTTCATCCTTGCCGATCCGGCATTGATTTTGTACCTGAGACAAAAAGGCATATCTTGTAAGATCCATCTTAGCGGTGAAGCCGGAGAAATGAACCGGGAGGCAATCAAAGTTTTCCGGGAAATGGGAATCGGCCGGATCATCTTCCACAGGAAAAATACAGTTGCATTGATGCGGCAGATGATAGAAGCTGTAAATGCAGAAAAACTGGAATTCGAGGCCTTTGCATTGAACGAATTGTGTCAGTTCACAGGAGCATTCTGCAATTCCCTTCACTGTGACGAGATGGGTTATCTGTGCAGGACAACCTACTGGGGAGATGCTGAGATGGAAGAGCGTATGGAACAAGTGATAAAAAGAACATTGGAGATAGAAGAGCAACAATATCTCTGTGGGAAGAGTGGATGTGCTCTGTGTGCGCTGCCACAGCTGGAGGCGGCAGGGATTACCCATCTGAAACTGGTTGGACGAGGAAATTATGTGGAAGATATGATCCGGGATATTCGGAATCTGAAGGCTGCGTTGGGGGTTCTGGAGGGAAATCAAAGAGAAGAAAAAGAGACAGGGAGATATATCGATCGATTGAATAAGAAAATCTTTGATGGTCAGCCATGTGGGAATAATTGTATTTATAATCCGGGGCAGTTTCTTTGAGGTGTGTGGGGAAAAAGAGAAAAGTTCAGAATAGAAAAAGAAAGCGTATTTCGTGGAGTAGATTACTCTACGAAATTTTTACGGAAAGCCTTGGAAATCAAGGGTTTTCAGGTGCCTGACCAAAAATTTGACGGTAAATAAATGCTGTAAAATTTGTAATTATGATTAATTTTTAAATACGTGTGATTGTAAAAGAACGAAACAACTTAGATAATTTAAAATAAATATTTTTGATTTTCTGATCTGATAGCTTGTAAATTGACTGATAATTGACCATAAATTTGACGGCGAATATATAAAAATCCATTCAAAAAAGGAGATTAAAATGACGAAAGTGTCTGTTTTTCGACTTTTTTTGCTAAGAGATTGTATAAATTCATGAAATGAACGTATATTCATTGACAGAAATGTTTGAAAAGAGTAGACTATACATGATAATTATACTAAGATTTGAAACAATTTAAAGAAAAAGCGTATTTCGTAGAGTAATCTACTCTACGAAATTTCTTGCAAAAAGGGTGGAGACTTATGGGAAGAAGACCAGCAGATCTGTCAGGAAGAAAGTTCGGCATGTTGACAGCCAAGTATGCGACAGAGAAAAGAGATAAACGGGGCTCCGTTTATTGGCATTGTGTCTGTGATTGCGGAAATGAAGTTGATGTGACGGCAGCAGGTCTTGTGCATGGTAATTATCATAGCTGCGGTTGTTTACAAAAGAAGAACCGTCAGGAAATTGCGCAGAGACGACATCTCGTAGACGGAACCTGTGTTGAAGTACTAGAAAAAAGAAAAAGCAGAAAAGATAATATGAGTGGTTTCCGTGGCGTTTTCCAGTTGAAGAATTGTAATCGATATCGTGTGGATATCGGATTCAAGGGAAAGCGCTATTATGTTGGTCTTTTTGACAATTATGACGAAGCGGTGCAGGCAAGACTCGCAGCGGAGAACCTAATCCACAATGGTTTCATTCAGAAATGGAAGGAATGGAATGAGAAAGAGAAGGAAGATCCGGAGTGGGGGGAGAAGCATCCGCTTGTTTTTGAGGTGAAGAAAGAGGATGGGGAGATTCGGGTGAGGGTGTGATAGAGACACAAGTTTTATGGAGATGAGTAGAAACTTAGGAAAACATGATTGTTGCGCCGAAAGGGTACGACTGTAAGGAAAAACACTTAGGCGGATGTGGGTATCATAACACAGCTTACAAATAAGATTTTTCATCTAGATGGATGTGCATATAAATATTTTGGGGATGAAGGAGTTTGAATTATGAAAGTATGTTTAGTGGGTTCATCGGGTGGTCATTTGACACACCTATATATGTTAAAGCCCTTCTGGAAAGATAAGGATCACTTTTGGGTCACCTTTGATAAGAAGGATGCAAGAAGCCTTTTGGAAGGTGAGAAAATGTATCCTTGCTATTATCCGACCAATCGTAGCCTGAAAGCACTTATTAAAAACACAAAAATAGCGTGGGATGTACTGCACAAAGAAAAGCCAGATTTGATTATCTCCTGTGGTGCAGCTGTGGCAGTTCCGTTCTTTTATCTTGGCAAGATGATGAGGGCAAAGTTGGTCTATATCGAAGTGTTTGATCGTATTGATAAGCCGACAATGACAGGTAAGATGATTTATCCCATTGTGGACAAGTTTGTTGTGCAGTGGGAAGAGCAGAAAAAGGTTTATCCAAAGGCGGTTAACCTTGGCAGCATATTCTAAATAGGGGACGAGAAAATGATTTTTGTGACGGTGGGAACACATGAACAGCCTTTTAATCGGCTGATTCAGAAAATAGATGAATTGAAAAAAGACGGTACAATTCAAGATGATGTGATTATTCAGACGGGCTTCAGTACATACGAACCAAAATATTGCCAGTGGAGCAAGCTGATTCCGTATCAGCAGATGGTCAAAAATG
>OLVT01000272.1_pt1 | contig 60295 bp, 47 predicted proteins | sample 1673241 | NCBI WGS metagenome assembly OLVT01 (sample SAMEA3178936, study PRJEB25190) | human gut metagenome | biome: human gut; feature: human-associated habitat; material: faeces | place: Austria | collected 2013
CACCCATTCGCGTACCGCCGACTGCCGCGCGGAGATTCTGGCCGCCCACGCGGCCATGGCCGGCGCGGGCGCGAAGACCGTGCGCGAGATCATGACGTCCGTCACGACCACGGTGGCGCTCGAGGTAATCGAGGCCGCCGGCGTGGGGGACGCTGCGCGCGCCTCGCTCGCTGCGGCAATCGAGGACAGGTTGCGCCGCCGCGCGGCGGGCGCATGTGACATCGCCGCGGTCGTGTTCGACGCGGAGCGCCGTGAGCTTTTCCGCACGTCGGGCGCCGATGCAGTTATCGGGGAATTGGGGGCGACGTATGAGTAAAGGCGTGCTGTATGGGGTGGGCCGCGCAATCGGCTGGCCAGGGACGAAGGTGGCTATGAAGGCGCGCCGCTCGCTTGCGGACACGAAGCGCATCCTTCGCGAGGAGGGCACCTTCGACGGTGCCGAGCTCGTAGAGGACTGTGGGCTTCCGGGCGAGCGCATGTACCGCTTGCTCGACGATGTGTCCGGTCGGGGCAGCTACTTCTCAACGATGGTGGTGCGCTAGATGAGGATTTCCTGCATAGCGTTCACTGAGAGGGGGTATGCGTTGGCGGAGCGCACCGCACGCGCGCTTTCCGATTGCGCGCAGACAGGTGAAGATGACCCTGGCTGGGACGTTTCCGTTTCGCGCGGGTTCGGCGAGGGGAAGGCCGACCTGCGCGCATGGACGGCGCTCGCGTGGGAAGCGTCGGACGCGCTTCTGTTCGTGGGCGCGGCGGGCATCGCCGTGCGGGCGATCGCGCCGCATGTCGCCTCGAAGGCAACCGATTCTGCGGTTGTGGTGATCGACGAGGCGGGGCGCTTTGCCGTCCCGCTTTTGTCGGGGCATTTGGGCGGTGCGAACGAGCTTGCGCAAACTCTGGCACGCGCGGCAGGGGCCATCCCCGTCATCACCACGGCGACCGACGTCCGCGGCGTGTGGGCGGTGGATACGTGGGCGCGCTGTGCGGGGCTCGCCGTTTCGAATCCCGAGGCCATCAAGCGAGTGTCGGCGCGGCTGCTTTCGGGCGGGCGCGTGACGCTCTATTCCGACATGCCGATTTCGGGACAGCTGCCTGAGGGGGTTGACATTGCGTCCGACCGCGCTCGGGCCGATATCGTCGTGTCGCCGTTCGCTGGCGCGAATGCAGGTGCGTCCGTTCGCGCGGCGGAGACAACGGGCGAGGTCGTGCCCGCCGGTGAGACGGGGAAGCCGGCCGGCGTGCGGGCGCAGGCGCCTGCGCCCGAGCCGCTTCGCCTTGTCGTGCCCTGCATCGTTGCGGGCATAGGGTGCCGTCGCGGTGCGTGCGCCGAAGCGATCGAGGAGGCGTTTCTTCTCGCGTGCGGGCAGGCGGGCATCTCGCCTTCGGCCGTGCGCAAGGCGGCGACGATCGACGTGAAGGCGCACGAGGAGGGTCTGCTCGCCTTCTGCCGCGCGCGCAATATCCCGCTTGCGACGTATTCCGCAGAGGAGTTGTCGCAGGTCGAAGGTAGCGTTTCGCCATCTGATTTCGTGCGCGCGACGGTTGGGGTCGACAACGTGTGCGAGCGCGCGGCACTCGCGGACGGGGGCAAACTTATCTTCCCGAAGCTCGCTCACGGCGGCGTGACCGTCGCGTTTTCCAAGGTAACTATCGAACTTTCGTTTAAGGAGCGGTGATGGGAAAGCTCTTCGTGGTGGGGATCGGCCCGGGCGGCCCCGACGGCATGACGATTGCGGCCCGGCGCGCGCTCGAGGCGGCCGACATCGTTGTGGGGTACACGAAATACGTGGAGCTCGCGCTCGCCGCCGTGCCCGACGCGGCGCATCTCGCGACACCGATGATGCACGAGGTCGAACGGTGCCGCCTGGCGCTTTCGCGCGCGCAGAGCGGAGAAGCCGTGGCGCTCGTGTGCAGCGGTGACGCGGGCGTGTACGGCATGGCGAGCCCCGTGCTGGAGCTTGCGGAGGACTACCCCGATGTAGACGTGGAAGTTATCGCCGGGGCCACCGCGGCTCAGAGCGGGTCGGCGGTGCTCGGCGCCCCGCTTGCCCACGACTTCGCGGTCGTGTCGCTCTCCGACCTGCTCACACCGTGGGAGGTCATTGAGCGCAGGCTCGCCGCCGTGGCGAGCGCCGACTTCTGCATCTGTTTGTACAACCCGCGCAGCAGAAAGCGCGCCGACAGGCTCTCACGCGCGGCGAAGATTATGCTCGAATGGAAGGCCCCCGACACGCTCTGCGGCTGGGTACGCAACATCGGGCGCGAGGGGCAGCAGTCGGGCATGTGCAGGCTCTCCGAGCTGGAAGAGATCGACGCCGACATGTTCACCACCGTGTTCGTCGGCAACGCGGACACGAAGCTCGTGGGCGGCCGTATGGTCACGCCGCGCGGGTATCGGGAGATTCCATGCGAAAGGTAACGATCATCGGGGCGGGGCCCGGAAACCCCGACTTGCTCTCGCGCGCGGCGCTCGACGCGATCGGCATCGCCGACGTGGTCATCGGCGCTCATCGCGCGCTTGCCGGTATCGACGTGCCGCCCAACGTGGTGAGATGCGAGCTCGTGAAGACGGCGGACATCGTCGCCGCGCTTACCGATGCGGCGTCGTGGCAGCGCGCCGTGGTCGTGATGACGGGCGATGTGGGGCTGTTCAGCGGCGCGCGCCGCCTGGTGGAGGCGCTCTCCAGCGACGCGCAGGTGGACGTGCGCGTCATTCCCGGCATAAGCTCAGCGTCGTATCTCGCCGCGCGCCTCGCGCGTCCATGGCAGGATTGGCGCTTCGCGAGTGCTCACGGCGTGGCGTGCGACATCGTGGCCGAGGCCGAGCGCGCAGGTGAGCTCTTCCTCGCCACGTCGGGCGGGGAAGACCCCTCGCGGCTTTCGGGCGAACTTGTGCAGGCGGGCTTTGGGGACGCGCGCGTGACGGTGGCCGAGCGCCTGTCGTACCCCGACGAGCGCATCACCTGCGCGACCGCAAGTGAAATCGCAGGTCAGACGTTCGACGACTTGAACGTTATGCTTATCGAGTTCGCAGGCGGCGCCGGGTCGCCTGTGGGCTCTAGCGCATCCCGCGCCGCGAGCTCCCGCTGGCCGTACGCTTCCTCGGGCATTCCCGACGAGCTCTTCATCCGCGGCGACGTTCCCATGACCAAGCAGGAGGTGCGCGCCGTCGCGCTCGCGAAGCTGCGCCTTACCGCGACCGACACCGTGTGGGACGTCGGCGCCGGCACGGGGAGCGTATCGATCGAGGCGGCGCTCGTCGCGCGAGCGGGGTCGGTATGGGCGGTCGAGCGCAACGTGACCGGCGTGCGGCTCATCCGAGAGAACGCGGATGCATTCGGGTGCGGCAACGTGCATGCGGTCCTCGGCGTCGCCCCCGAAGCGCTCGCGAAACTGCCCGTCCCCGACGCCGTGTTCGTCGGCGGGAGCGCGGGCGAGCTTCCCTCCATCGTGGAGGCGGCGCTCGAGAAGAACTCGCAGGTTCGCCTGTGCGTGCCATGCGTCACCGTTGAGACGCTCACCGAGGCGTGCGCGCTCCTCTCGGGTTCGCGCTTTAAGGGGTTCGAGGCGTGCCAGGTGTCGGCCGCCCGCGCCGAGGCTGTAGGCTCGCACCATCTTATGAAGGCGCAAAACCCCGTGTTCCTCGTCAGCGCGCGTGGTGCAGGTGGGGAAGGCGGCGCCCGGTGAGCACGTCCATCCCGCGCTCCATGGTCGCTGCGCCCTCGAGTGGGAGCGGCAAGACGGTCGTAACGTGTGCGCTCCTGCGCGCGCTCGTGCGCCGCGGCCTTGCATGCGCGGCCTTCAAATGCGGCCCCGACTACATTGATCCGCTCTTTCATCGCCGCGTCGTGGGTGCGCGCTCGGCCAACTTAGACGGCTTCTTCACCGACGCCCCGACGCTGCGCGCCCTGCTCGCACGCGGCGCTGCGGGCGCGGATGTCGCGGTGCTCGAGGGGGTCATGGGCTTCTACGACGGCATGGCGCCCGGCGTGGCCGACGCGAGCAGCTACCAGGTTGCGCGCGACACGGAAACGCCAGTCGTTTTAGTGGTGAACGGGCGCGGGGCGTCTTTATCGCTCGCCGCCGTAATCCGCGGCATCGCCGAGTTCCTGCCTTGTGCGAACGTGCGCGGCGTCGTGCTGAACAAGACGAGCGCCGCTGCTTGCGCCTACGCGGCGCCTGCGATCGAGAAGCACACGGGCGTCGCGGTTTTGGGTTATATCCCCGCCGACGAGGCGTTCTCGCTCGAAAGCCGGCATCTGGGGCTTGTGACCGCCGACGAGGTGGAGCAGCTCTCCGCGCGCATCGACAAGATGGCCGAGCTGGTGGAAAAGAGCGTCGACGTCGACCGCTTGCTCGAAATAGCGGCGACGGCACCCGATATCCGCGAGGAACCTTACCGGTTGGAGCCGATCGCGGGAGCGCGGCCCATCGTCGCCGTCGCGCGTGACGAGGCGTTCTCGTTCTACTACGAGGAGAACCTGCGCGCGCTCGAGGACCTGGGTTGCGAGCTGGCCTTTTTCAGCCCTCTGTGTGATAGCGAGTTGCCCCGGGGGACAAGCGCCCTCTATCTGGGAGGCGGCTACCCGGAGCTCCATGCGCGACAGCTCTCCGAGAACGCGCCGATGCGCGAGGCGGTGCGGCGCGCGGTGGAATCCGGCATGCCGACGGTCGCCGAATGCGGTGGGTTTCTGTACCTGCAGCGCGAAATCGCCGATAGCGAGGGGCGGCGCTGGCCTGTTGCGGGCGCCCTTGAGGGCGCAAGCGAGAACGGGGGAAGGCTGTCCCATTTCGGGTACGTGGAGCTCGCTTCCCAACGCGACGGGCTCTACGGGCCGCGCGGCACGCGCATCCGCGCGCACGAGTTCCACTACTGGCAGTCCACCTGCCCGGGCGGCGACTTCTGGGCGCAGAAGCCCCGGCGCGACAAGGGCTGGCCGTGCATGACGACCACCCCGTCCCTGGTTGCGGGCTTCCCGCATGTGTACTATCCTGCGAACCCCGACGTTGCGCGCGCGTTCGCGTCTGCCGCAGCGTCGTTCGCAGAGAGGAGGCGGCATGGCTGAAGCAACCGAAACCGCGCTTGCCTGCATCCGCGAGGAAGTCGAGCGCGCGTTCTCGTCGGCACCGGGCGCCGTGCTCGAAGCCGCGCTCTCCCGGATCGCGCCCGCAGACGAGTGCGCCCGCGCCGCCGCGTATGCCGCGTGGGACTCCATCGCGCACCCCTTGGGGGGATTGGGCGACTTTGAAGACGCTGTCGCGTGTATCGCCGCAGCTCAGGGGAGCGCCGAGGTGGCCGAGTTTCCCCGTGCGCTCGCGGTATTCTTCTCCGACAACGGGGTCGTTGCCGAAGGCGTGTCGCAAAGCGGGCAAGACGTGACGCGAGTCGTCGCGCACAACATGTGCGAGGGGGCCACGAGCGCCTGCCGCATGGCGGCGTTTGCGGGTGCCGAGGTCGTGCCCGTCGACGTGGGTATGGCCCGGGGCATAGAAGACGCGCGCATGGTGCGCGCGAACGTGCGGCGGGGGAGCGGCAACATCGCGCACGGCTTAGCCATGTCTCGCGATGGGGCCGTGCGCGCGATCGAGGTCGGAATCGCCGTCGCGTGCGGGCTTGCCCGCGCCGGCGTGCGCCTTCTCGCCGCGGGCGAGATGGGCATCGGCAACACGACCACCTCGGCGGCGGTGGCCGCAGTGCTCATCCGGGCGGACGCGCGGAGCCTCGTCGGGCGCGGCGCGGGGCTCTCGGACGCCTCGCTCGCGCGCAAGCGCGACGTGGTCGAGCGCGCTATCGACGCGAACTCTCCCGATCCCGCCGACCCGATCGACGTGCTCTCGAAGGTGGGCGGCTTCGACATCGCGGCGATGTGCGGCTTCTACCTGGGGGCCGCGGCCTCGAAGGCGCCGGCGCTCCTCGACGGGGTCATATCCTGCACGGCGGCCCTGTGCGCGGCGCGCCTGTGCCCTAACGCCTTGGGCTACCTCGTGGGCACCCACGCATCAAGCGAACCCGCAAGCCAGGAGCTCCTTCGCGAGCTCGGCATTAAGGCACCCCTCGACGCAGGCATGCACTTGGGCGAGGGCGCGGGCGCCATGGCGTATCTGCCCCTTCTGGATTCGGCGCTGCGCGTGTACCGGGATGGGAAGACGTTCACGGCGACTGGCATGGCTGCTTACGAGCATTTCGAGGCTGGGAAATGACGGTGACGTTCGTTATCGGCGCCGCCGCGAGCGGCAAGAGCGCCCATGCCGAGTCCCTGTGCCTTGGGCACGACGGCCCCCGCGTGTACCTGGCAACGATGGAGCCCTTCGGGGAAGAGGGCGCCCGCCGCATCGCGCGCCATCGGGCGCTGCGCGAGGGCAAGGGGTTTTCCACCCTCGAGCGCACGCGTGACGTGGGCGCCGCAGTGTCCGGGCTTCCGCGCGGCTGCACGCTTCTTTTGGAGGACGTGGGCAACCTGGTTGCGAACGAGCTCTTCGCGGAAGGCGGCTTGTCCCCACGTGACCCCGACGCTACGGCGCGCGAGGTGCTCGGGGACATCGAACGGCTCGTTCAGGCGGCTGCGTATACGGTGGTGGTCTCCGTCGACGTGTTCGGCGATGGGATGCGCTACGATGAGGGGACCGAGGCATGGAGGCGCGCGCTCGCGCGCGTGAACGCGGGCGTGGCGGCGCTGGCCGACCGCGCAGTCGAAGTGGTATGCGGGATTCCCGTGTGGTTGAAAGGCGAAGGACCTACAAGGTGAAGATAGCAGAGGCAATTGGCGCGTCGTTCGGAACGTTCTCGCGCATCCCCGTCCCGAAATCGTCCTGGACCGATTTCGGGTCAACCCATGCGCTTGCCGCGTTTCCCCTGGTGGGCCTCGCGGAAGGCTTCCTCATGACGGCGTGGGGGCACGTGGCGAACCTGCTCGGTGTGCCCGCGACCATCGTCGCGGCCGTGCTCGTGGCGTTGCCTGTGGCGGTGACGGGAGGCATCCACCTAGACGGGCTCTGCGACACCTCCGATGCGCTTGCAAGTTGGGCCCCGCGCGAGCGAAAGCTCGAGATCATGCACGACCCGCGGGCGGGCGCCTTCGGGGTCATCGGTGTTGTTGTGTACCTTATTCTGCAGTTTTCCCTGTTCACCGCGCTGTCGCTTACGGCGGGGGCGTTCCTCGCGCTTCTGTGCTCGCTCGTGTTCTCCCGCGCGCTTTCGGGGCTCGCCGTAGAATGCTGGCCTGCCGCGCGGGCGGACGGCATGGCCGCGGGGCTCTCGCCTGCTAAGAAGCGCGCGGCGATCGTCGTGCCGCTTTGCGCTTTCGCTGCGGCTTCGGCTGCAGGGATGGTCGCGTGCGCTCAGGCCGTCGGCGCCCTTATGGCGGTGGCGGGGCTTTTGGCGCTCGCGTGGTACCGTCATGTTGCCCTGTCCCGCTTCGGCGGGGTGACGGGGGATTTGGCCGGATGGTTTCTGCAATGGGCCGAGCTCGCGATGCTTGCCATGCTGGTGGCGGGGGGTATGCTCCTATGATGCTCGTGGTAGGTGGCGCGCATTCGGGGAAGAGGACCTTCGTGCGCGAAAAGCTCGGGTTCGCGGCGGACAATTTCGTCGACGCGGCGCAGCTTGCGGAGGGCGGCGTGCCCGCGGCTTTTGCCGGCCGTGTCGCGTACCGTGCTGAGGAACTCGTACGCGCGCTCGACGCTGACCGGGCGCTCGAGCGGCTGATCGGCTTCGACGCAGTGATTCTGCCCTTGGTCGGCTCGGGGGTCGTCCCCATGCGTGCGGAAGACGCCCAATGGCGCGAGCGCGCGGGGCGCCTGGGATGCGCGCTTGCTGCGCGCGCCGACGTCGTCGTGCGCATGACGTGCGGGATTCCCCAGGTCATCAAGGGAAACCTTGCCGATGCGCCTCGAGGGACGCAGGGCGCGGGCGCGCCTTTGGAAGTCGTCTTCGTGCGCCATGGTGCCACGGCGGGCACGGAAGACCATCGCTACAGCGGGGCGGGCACCGACGAGCCCCTGTCGAGCGCGGGCGAGCGCGTTTTGCGCGAGCTCGCGTGCGATCGTGACGTGTTCCGTGTTATCACGAGTGGCATGGCCCGCACCGACCAGACGGCACGCATCCTCTTCCCGAAAGCGGAGCTTATGGCATGCCCCGGTCTGCGCGAGATGGATTTCGGTGACTTCGAGGGGCGAAGCGCCGCCGAGCTTAAAGAGGATGCGCGCTACCGCGCCTGGGTAGACTCCTGGTGCGAGACGCGCTGCCCGCATGGCGAGGGCAAGAGCGATTTCACCCGCCGCGTCGTCGCGGCGTTTCGGGAGGCGTGCGAATCGGAGCGCGCCCAGGGGAGTGGGCGCGCCGTCTTCGTCGTTCACGCGGGTACCGTGAAAGCGCTGCTTTCCGAGCTTGCTGTCCCGAAAATGGAATACTTCGACGTGCATACCGAGCCGGGCGGCGCATGGGCCGCCACCTGGGATGGGCGCTGCCTTCGCGACGTTCGCCCCGCTTCGGGGGGCGATGCCCGGTGATGACGATTCTTGCCGTCGCCGCCGGGTTCGCGGCCGACCTTGCCTTCGGCGACCCGCGCTGGCTTCCCCATCCCGTCGTCGCCATGGGGCGCGCGATCACGTGGGCCGAAGGCCGCCTGCGGGGCGCATTCCCGCAAACGCCCGCGGGCACGCGCGCCGCAGGGCTTGTGCTCGCCGTGGCGCTTCCGCTTGCGTGTGGACTTTTGACCTGGGGAATCCTGCATCTTTGCGGCATGGTTCACTCCGGCTTGCGCTTCGTGGCCGAGGCATGGGCGAGCTATCAGATTCTCGCGGCATGCGAGCTGCGCCGCCAGAGCCTGGCCGTGGTCCGCGCGTTCTCGAAGGGCGGCCTTGTCGCGGCGCGCGAAGCCGTCGGGCTCATCGTGGGACGCGACACGTCTGTTCTCGACGAGCAGGGCGTCGCGCGCGCCGCTGTGGAAACGGTGGCGGAGAACGCGAGCGACGGCGTCATCGCGCCGCTGTTCTACCTTATGATCGGGGGTGCGCCCTTGGGCATGGCGTACAAGGCGGTGAACACGCTCGACAGCATGGTGGGCTACAAAAACGAGCGCTACATCGACTTCGGCTGTGCCTCGGCGCGCCTCGACGATGCGGTGAACTGGATTCCCTCGCGCTTATCGGCCCTGTTCATGATCGCCGTGTGCCCGATCGTCGGGCTCGACGCGTGCGGGGCGGCGCGCATCTGGCGCCGCGACAGGCGTCGCCATGCGAGCCCGAACGCGGCGCAGACCGAGTCAGCGTGCGCGGGCGCGCTCGGGCTGCGCCTGGCAGGACCCGCGGTGTATTTCGGCAAGCTCGTTGAGAAACCGACGATAGGCGACGCGTCCCGCGAAATCGAGTGGGGCGACATCGCCCGGGCGACAAGGCTCATGCTCGCCGCGTCCGTATGCGCGCTCGTCGTCTTCGGCGCCGCGCGCGCGGCGGTCGTGCTCGCCGTGGGGGCGATGGTATGAGGGAAGACCACGCCGCGCCCCGGGCTGCCGGGGGAATCCTGCGCGCCCGTACGCATGGGGGCAGCTCGCAATCGCTCGGCATCGCTTGCGAAGGGGGCGCATCCGACCTCATTGACTTCTCGGTGAACGTGAATCCGGCAGGCCCATCGCCGCGCGCCGTCGCCGCAGCTTGCAAGGCGCTTTCTCGAATCGACGCCTACCCCGATAGGGAAAGCCTCGCCCTCGTTCGTGCCCTAGCGCGCACCCAGGGCATTCCCGAAGATACTATCGTTTGCGGCGCGGGCGCGTCCGACATCATCTGGCGGCTCGCCGCGGCGGTGCACCCGAAACGCATCGTCGTGTGCGCGCCGACGTTCTCTGAATATGCGGAGGCGGCATCGTACTACGGCGCATGCGTGCAGGAGTTCCCGCTCTCCGAAGCGGATGACTTCGACGTGCCCGCCTCCTTCGCCCGCGCGATCGAGGGGCCGGGAGACGTGGCGTACCTCTGCAATCCGAACAACCCGACGGGGCGCCTCGTCGACCCCCGCGTGATCGATGCCGCGGCTTGCCGCTGCGAGCAGGTGGGCGCGCTGCTCGTCGTGGACGAGTGCTTCCTCGGATTTGCGCCCGACGCCCGCGAAAGGAGCGTGGCCGCACGCGCCGCGTGTTCGCACCATGTGGCCGTGCTCTCCGCGTTCACCAAGCTCTACGGAATGGCAGGGTTGCGGTTGGGGTATCTGATCAGCGGAAACGCCCAACTCATCGAGGGGATTCGTCGGGCGGGGCAGGCGTGGCCCGTCTCCTCGGTCGCCGAGGCCGCGGGCATCGCCGCCCTGGAAGACGTCGAATACGTCTCGCGCACGCGCGATGTATTGACGGGCGAGCGAGCGTGGCTTTCCCATGAGCTCTCCTCGCTCGGGCTTTCCGTCGTGCCGTCGGATGCGAACTTCCTTTTAGTCCGCACGCCGGCGAAAGACATCCCCGAGCGCCTGTATAAACAGGGGGTTTTGGTCCGCACGTGCGACTCGTTTTCGATACTGTCCCGTTTCTGGTGTCGCGTCGCCGTGCGCACGCACAAGGAGAATGCCCGGCTTGCGATGGCGTTCAGCCGCGCGCTTCGGGCGGAAGGTGCATCGGGCGAAGGCGAACCCGACGAACGGGGCGGCGCTTCTTGCAGCGGCGCTATGGCGGGCGCGGATGGCCGAGGCTCGGCGAAGGAGGTCGATACCCGTGGGTAGGGCGAAGCCCATCATGATCCAGGGCACCATGTCGAACGCGGGGAAGAGCCTGCTTGCGGCGGGGCTGTGCCGTGTGCTTTCGCAGGACGGCCTGCGCGCGGCTCCCTTCAAGAGCCAGAACATGGCGCTCAACAGCGGTGTCACGGCCGACGGGCTCGAGATGGGGCGCGCTCAGATTATGCAGGCCGAGGCGTGCGGCATCGCGCCCGACGTGCGCATGAACCCCATCCTGCTCAAGCCCGAAAGCGATCACCGAAGCCAGCTCATCGTGGCCGGCAAGGCGCAGGGAGCCTTCGCCGCGAGGGACTACTTCGCGCGAAAGAAGGCGCTTATGCCGCAGATTTTGGAGGCGTTCGATTCGCTCGCGGAGGAAAACGACGTCATCGTCATCGAGGGCGCCGGCAGTCCCGTCGAAATCAACCTTGCCGAAAACGACATCGTCAACATGGGGCTCGCGCGCGCCGTGTCCTCCCCCGTGCTGCTCGCGGGCGACATCGACCCAGGCGGGGTGTTTGCCCAGCTCTACGGCACGGTCGCGCTCCTTGCGCCCGAGGATCGCGCGCTTTTGCGGGGGCTTGTGGTAAACAAGTTCCGCGGCGATGTGGAAATCCTGCGCCCGGGTTTGGCCCCGCTCGAGAAGATGTGCGGGGTTCCCGTCGTGGGGGTCGTGCCGTATCTTAAGCTCGACCTGGACGACGAGGACTCGCTCGCGCCGCGCCTATCTGCCCGCGAGGCGCGCGGCGTCATCGACGTCGCCGTCGTGCGCCTTCCGCATCTGTCGAACTTCACCGACTTCGACCCGCTTTCGCGCGTGCCCGGCGTGGGCGTGCGCTACGTTTCCTCGACGACCGATCTGGGCCGACCCGACCTGGTGGTGCTCCCCGGCTCGAAGACCACGCTCGACGACGCGCGCTGGCTTGCGGCTAGCGGCATCGGAGCCTGTGTACGCGCGCTTTCGGGCGCGGGCACGCCGGTGCTCGGCATATGCGGAGGCTACCAGCTTTTGGGAGACGAGCTTTCCGATCCGCACGGCAGGGAAGGCGCTGGCACCGCGCGCGGGCTCGGGCTCATTCCTGCAAGTACGGTGTTCAAGGAGGAAAAGCGCCTCGCCCAATCGGAGCTGCGCATCACGGGCGCCCAAGGCGCGTTCTCGGTGTGGAACAGCATGACGGCGCGCGGGTACGAGATTCACGACGGCGAAACGACCGTCTCCTGCGCCCCTGCGGGCACGATTGGTGGCAAACCAGAAGGCGCGGCCTGCGGAAACGTGTTCGGAACCTATCTCCACGGCCTGTTCGACGAACCGGGGGTGGCGCTCGCCCTCGCGCGCTCGCTCGCGCGCATGCGCGGCCTGCCCGAGAGCGTCGTGGGTGCTGCGGGCGCGGCGTCCGCGGCCGATCACCGTGCGCGCGAGTTCGACCGCCTGGCCGACGTCGTGCGCGGGGCGCTCGACATGGAGTATGTCTACCGCATTATCGAGGAGGGCGTATGATCCACGTGTATCATGGCGACGGCAAAGGCAAGACCACGGCGGCGATGGGGCTCGCCCTTCGCATGCTCGCCGCAGGCCGCCGCGTCGTCGTTGTGCAGTTCCTGAAAGACGGCGAAAGCGGGGAGGCGCGCCTGCTCGCCGAGCATTTCGGCGTGCCCGTGTTCGCGGGGAAGGCGTCGGACAAGTTTACCTGGTCCATGACGTCGGAAGAACTTGCCGCGACGCGCGAGTTGCACGATGGGAACCTCGCTTCCGCGCTCGCCGAGCTCGAGGGCGCGCAGGAGGGGCTGCTCGTGCTCGACGAGGCGCTCGATGCGCTTTCGAAGGGGCTTGTCGACGAGGCGCTCGTGGACCGCGCGCTCGATATGTCCGCGCGCGGCGTCGAAGTAGCGCTCACCGGGCGCGCGCCTTCCCGCAAGATCGTGGAGAAGGCCGACTACATAACCGAGATGCGGTGCGAGAAACACCCCTACTCTCAGGGGATATGTGCAAGGGAAGGAGTGGAGTACTAGATGGATTCCAAGGAGATGGCACCCGGCGACATCGAGCGGCGCAGCTTCGAGATCATCACCGAAGAGCTCGGCGGCCGCACGTTCCCGCCGCTCGAAGAACCCGTCGTGAAGCGCGTCATCCACACCACTGCCGACTTCTCGTACGCCGATTCCCTCGTGTTCACCCATGACGCCGCGCACTGTGCGCTCGACGCGCTGCGCGCAGGGGCCACGGTGCTCACCGACACGAACATGGCGCTCGCAGGCATAAGCAAGCCCGCGCTCGCGAAGCTCGGCTGCAAGGGCGTGTGCTACATGGCCGACCCTGATGTCGCCGCAACGGCGCGCGCCGCGGGCACGACTCGCGCCGTTGCGAGCATGGACAAAGCTTGCGGCATCGAGGGTCCGCTCATCGTGGCCGTCGGTAACGCTCCCACAGCACTTCTGCGCCTCGCTGAGCTCATGGACGCGGGGAAGATCGCGCCCGCGCTCGTCGTTGGGGTGCCGGTCGGGTTTGTGAACGTGGTCGAGGCGAAAGAGGAGCTACTCGCGCGACGCGTGCCGGCCATCGTCGCGAGGGGTCGCAAGGGCGGTTCGACCGTGGCGGCCGCCATTATGAACGCGCTGTTCTACCAGATCACGCGCACAGGTGGCCCGAAATGACGGCCCCCGCATCCGCGCCGGCGCTGCGCATCTTCGCCGGCACCACCGAGGGCCGCCTTCTGTGCGAATGGGCGAGCGGGGTGGGCATCCCCGCCCGTGCCTACGCGGCAACCGAGTACGGAGGCGAGCTTTTGGGCGAGCTTCCGGGCATCGAGGTGCATGCGGGCAGGCTCGACGAAGCCGACATGGAGCGCGAGCTTTCCGGTGCGCGCATCGTCGTCGACGCCACGCACCCCTTCGCTACGCTTGCAAGCGGCAACATCCGGGCCGCTTCGTTCGCCGTGGGTGCACGATGCCTGCGCCTTGCGCGCCCGGCCGAGGCGCTGCCCAAAGGCGTCGTGCCGGTCGCGTCGATCGCCTGCGCGGCGCGCTTTCTCTCCGAGAACCCGGGTCGCGCGCTTCTCACGACGGGGAGCAAGGAGCTTGCTCCCTACACGCGCGTCGCCGATTTCGCGGAGCGCTTCTTCGTGCGTGTGCTCCCTCTGCCCGGTGCTATAACGAAGTGCATCGACGCGGGGTTTTCGCCGTCGCACGTCATCGGCATGCAGGGGCCCTTCACCCGCGAGCTCAACGAGGCGATGCTTCGGCAGGTGGGCGCCCAGTGGCTTGTGACCAAGGACTCGGGAACCGTAGGCGGCACGGCCGAGAAGATCGCCTCCGCGCGCGACGTGGGAGCGCGCTGTATCGTGGTCGCCCGTCCCGCCGAGGGAGGCGGGGCCCTTTCGCTTAGGGAAGTGGAAGACGCGCTCTTACGGGAGTTCGCGCGCTAGTGAATCTGAGTCTCCCCCGATTCCATCGACATGGAACTTTCCGTTATTCATGATATTTGCAACGGATGATTGGATGCAGGGATGGGAGCTTCATCGCCCAAGCACGCGGCCGAGCTCAAGCAATATGTTGATCGTTGCGAGCCCGCGGCCTTGCCCGCGGTCGCGCCCCTGCGGGTTCTGGATGGTTTCGCAGGAAAAGGGCGCCGATTTCGCCATGGTCCTGGACTTCTGTGCGGTTTTCGGCGGGGGTTGTTCGCCGTCGGCTTAGCCGACCTGGGGAAACGCCGGCGTGTTGCGGTGTTTCGGGCCGGTTCGGCCTGCGAAACCGCCCAGAAGTTGCAGGCGGGGTTCGCTCGTGCTGAAGGTAGCGCATCTAAACACGTGTTCCAGTCCCGTCGGCGCTGGTCGCAGGTATTGCGATTACTGAGCTGTGTGCGTTGATGCTCGAGCGCGAATGGAGGACGGAAGAGAATTCGAGGCGGCCTCGGGGAGAAGCCGTCTTGGGTGAGGCGCTTGTAGGCGGTGCCGCGCGACTGAGCAGGCGCTCTTATGCAGTTGCTCCGTATTTAACCTTGATACCGCTTAGAGCCGCAGGCTATTCTATCGAAAATGAAGTGTGATAATCCTCGAAAATCGAGTACGATAATCCTCGAAAATAAAGTATGCCCACTTCAAATAAGGAGGCTAGGCCATGGTCGCATATGGAACCGAAAAGCCCCAGGCGTATCGTCCGCGTCTCGTCGACGAACGCTTGCAGAGGTTGCTCTCCACCTTCGGCGCAGTCGAGATTCGCGGTACCAAGTGGTGCGGCAAGTCCTGGGCGGCGCTGGCGTTCGGCGAGAGCGTCGTGCATCTTGACGACCCAAACGTCAAGGCGCTGGCCGAGGCCGACCCCGCGCTGGCGCTGCAGGGGGCACGCCCTCACGTCGTTGACGAGTGGCAAGAGGTCCCCTCCACCTGGGATGCCACGCGCCGCGCGGTCGACGCGGCCGGCGGCGAACGCGGCCTGTTCATTCTCACGGGATCTTCCACCCCGGCTAAGGACGCCGTTACCCACAGCGGCGCCGGGCGCATCGCCCGCGTGGACATGAGCACCATGACGCTGTGGGAGCGCGGCTTGTCCACGGGCTCGGTGTCGTTGTCCGGGCTGTTCGAAGGCGCGTTCGATCCGTCGGCATGCGAAACGTCGCTGGCGCCTTTGGCCGATGCCATATGCTGCGGTGGCTGGCCCGCCCTCGTTGGGGCCGATGCCCAGACGGCCGCAGAGGTCGTCGGCCAGTACCTCGATGCCATGTTCGAGGTCAGCGTCCCCAAGAAGGGCGGAACGCCCGATATGGCGCGACGCATCGTGAGTTCGCTCGCGCGCAACGTCGCCACGGCCGCCACCCTGCAGACCATCGCCCAGGACGCCTCGCTGGGAGACGAGGCCGGGGCGCCGGCGGCGTCCACTGTCACCTCCTATTTGAAGATTCTCGAGGGCATGTACGTCATCGAGGGTCTGCACGGTTGGGACGCCCCCGTAAGGGCCAAGTCGCGCCTGCGCACCAAGCCCAAACGCTACTTCGCCGACCCGTCCATCCCGGCCGCCGCGCTCGGCATGGGGCCGGAGAGGCTGCTCTCCGACGGGCAGACCTTCGGCCTCCTCTTCGAGTCGCTGTGCGTCCACGACCTGCGGGCCTATACCGCGTGCTTGCCGGGCGCCCACCCCGGATCGCTTCGCTACTACGGCGACTCGGACGGGCTGGAGGTCGACGTCGTCATCGAGCTTCGCGACGGCCGCTGGGCAGCGCTGGAGATCAAGCTCGGCGAGGCCAAGGTGCCCGACGGCATCAGGAACATCGAGCGCTTGCGCGAAAAGGTCGCCTCCAACCCGGCGGCCCGCAACCCCAAGCCCGAGTTTTGCGCTGTTGTCACCGCGACGTCTCCCTTCTGCCGCTACGACGCCGCCCATGATGTCTACGTTTTCCCTATCACCGCTTTGCGGCAGTAAGCGCAGTCGTCGACCCGAATGCAAACAGGGGCGGAGGTGTGTTCGCTGCGATGCCGCGGGTTGCGCCCGCGTTGACGTTGGCGGCTGCCGTGGCTTTGCCTGCGGGTGCCCCCCTGTTCATGTACGATTGCAATCGTACATCGCGGCGGCATGCGCGCCTGATGCATGGTAGCCTCCGTGCGGGGGGCGGCCCTCTTCCTGTCGACTCTTGCCGTTAAGCGGTGGCAAGGCGTCTCGGGACCGTCGAGTTGCGCGGTTGCGCGTGAAAACGGCGCTGGACCTTGTCCCATGCGGTGTGCGTCCGTTTGGCTATTGGAGAAAAGTGCAGGTTATGAGCGGGAACAAAGATAAGGGCAAGAAGTGCGGCCAGTCCAATAAGCTGCCCTTCGTTTTGATGGGCGGGCATATCTGCGTCGATGCCGCACAGGGCGGCTTAGCTTCGGTGCTGCCGTTTCTGGTGATTCAATCCGGGTTCTCGTACACCGAGATAACGGCGCTGGTTTTGGCATCAAACATCGCGTCGGCGGTCATCCAGCCCCTGTTCGGTCTCATGGGCGACAAAAAGGCGCGTCCGTGGCTCATGTCGGTCGGCGTGGCGCTTGCGGGCTTGGGCATCGCGCTGGTGGGCGTTTTGCAGTCGTATTGGCTGGTGGTTTTGGCGGCAATGGTTTCGGGGGTCGGCAATGCCATGCTGCACCCGGAAGGGGCGCGCTTGGCATACCTCGCCGGCGGCGACGACAAAGCCATGAGCATGTCGATTTTCTCCGTCGGCGGCCAAATCGGCTTCTGTCTAGGGCCCATCATCAGCGTCGTCGCCGTTACGGCGTTCGGGCTTTCGGGCACGCTCGTGTATCTGGTCCTCTGCCTTCCGTACGCGCTGGTGCTCCTTGCGCTGAGCAAACGCTTCCTGGCCTTCGGCGTCCGCGGAGGCGGCTCGTTGGCGGGCCGGGGCAAGCGCGACCGATGGGGTGCGTTCGGCGTGGTGCTCGGCGCGCTTTCGGTTCGCTCCATCGTGTTCTATGGCGTGACCAGCTTCTTCCCGCTCTACTTGGTGACCACGTTCAATGCGGCGGAAGATTCCGCCTCGCTGCTTATCACCGTGTTCTCGATTTTCGGCGCGGTGGCAACGGCTTCGGCCGGCTTTGCGTCGCATCGCGTTCCCACGCCTCGCCTCATGGTCGGCTGTTTCGTTCTCATGGTGGCGTCGCTTGCCTTGTTCCTGCTTTCGGGCAGCGTGTGGCTGTGCGTGGCGGCGGTTATGGTGCTGGCGATGTGCTTGAATCTTTTCAACCCGCCCGCCGTGGCGCTGGCACAGGAGTATCTGCCCGAGCATCTGGGCACAGCGTCGGGGCTCACCTTTGGCGTGGCGGTAGCTGTCGGCGGCATCGCGTCGCCCATGCTCGGCGCGTTGGGCGACAGCGCGGGCCTTGCGTCCGCCATTTGGGTTCTGGTTGTGCTCGCCGTGGTCGGCCTTGCGCTCTCGATCGGCGTCGCTGCGATCGAGCGGCGCAGTGCACAGAAAGGCTAGCAAGTGTGCAGTCAAATAAGCGTTGACACTTGGCGCTGCTGACCAATGGATGTAAAACCCTCTCTGCGCCTGCTCGGTCACGCGTAAATACCTTCGCCAACCTTGAAGCAGATTGCGGCGCGGCGCCGCTGGCGAAGTGCCGCTACATAGCCGTGCGAACATGCCTCCGTCCCCTGTTCACCCACGGCATAGGATTTTGGGACGAAAAACGCTAGCATCATCATTGCCGTCAACAATCCGGGGAGCGCATGAGGGGGAATCGCCGTGTATCGCAGGTATACCGATGGGGCGCCGCATTCGCCGTTGGTGAGCGAATATGAGGGGGCCGATTCCGGCGGGCCCCCGGATTTGTTCGTGAGCATGCCGGCCACCTGCCGCGATGTGAGCGATGAGCTGCTGGATTTCATATGGTATCGGGGAATGTCCATCCCCGAGGTCGCGGCGGCGGCCGGCATTTCTGAGAAGGCCGCCGAGGACCTGATCCTGAAAGGGAAGGGCGCGTCCGCCGACCTTTTCGCGTTGTGCGAAGCGCTGCGCGTCGAGTTGTTCTCGCTCCCTGGCGACGACGAGCTTGAGAGGGGCATGGAATGAGGGAAGCGTACGCGTGGCTGCAGAATCGCCTGGTCGGACGCTTCTTTAAGGGTTCTGATGACGTGACTCGATTCGAGTACGCTCTGGAAGCTTCCGCGCCCATCAGCCTTTTGCTGCCGCTTGACGGCTCCTGGCAGGTCGATGTCCCGGGCGCGTTCTTGGACGGCCTGCTGCCGGATAACGATAGCGAACGCGAGGCGATGCGGCTCTGGTTCGGCGTGGCGTCGGCCGACCCGCTCGATCTTCTTGTGGCAACGGACACGACGGGCGGGCTGTTCTTCACGTCGATTCCCGAGCTAGGGGAAATCACATCCCAGGCTCGCGAATTCGCAAGGGAAAAGGACATCGCGATCAAGGTTCACCGGCTCGGGCGAGGTTGGACGACGTGGCAGTCCGATGATCGCCGCAGTCGTTTCGCCCTTGCGGGTTCGCAGGGCAAATTCGCCTTGGAGCGGTTCGACGACCGCTGGACCTGGCCGAACGCCAAGCATCCTTCGACCCACATCGTGAAGCCGCCCCATGAGCGCTTTTGCGGCACCCCGCTGGTGGAAGATGCGACCATGCACCTTGCGGCAGCGTGCGGGCTGGACGTTGCGAGGTCGTTTGTGCGGTCGTTCGGCGAAGATCAGGCTTATGTCGTCGAAAGGTTCGATCGCGAGGTTTGCGCCGACGGGCAGGTTCGGCGCATCCATGTTGAGGATTTCACGCAAGCGTTGGGCGTTTCGCGGCATGCGAAGTATTCCGTGACTGCTGCCGATGCGTTTGCCCTGTTGAAAAGGCAGCCTAACGGTCGCTTGCTGGTGAGGGAGTGGGCAAAGCAGCTCGTTTTCAACACGCTGGTGGGGAATTGCGACGCGCACGGCAAGAACTACAGCCTGTTTTTGCGGCCGGACGGAAGCGTTGATTTGTGCCCTCTCTACGACGCCCTTTGCACGCGAGTGTGGCAAGAAACCAGCGATTTGCTGGCCATGCCGATCAATTCCAAGAAGCGGGCAAGCGAGCTGTCCTTGTCCGATTGGGCAGCGGAAGCGGCAGCGTCGGGGATTTGCGAAGACGACCTCGTTGGAGCGGTGGAAGCCATAGCTGCGCAAATCGCAACGCATGCGCCCGCCGTTCTGGCCGAATACCCAGAATGGATACAGGAAGCAATGACCACGGTGATCGCCGTCAACAACCAGCAGCTGTTCCAGGAGCTGGGACTACGGCTTGAGAGGTGATCGTCCGCAACGGTGATGCATCGGTGAGCAGGGGACGGAGGCGTGTTCATTTATGAACACGCCTCCGTCCCCTGCTCACGTACACCGTTCAAAATACTTAACATTCTTGATATTGAGACAATATTAAATATTTTGTATACTCGGGCTACTAAGGCAAATACAAAGTATTTTGAATGGCGGCATAGCATGTGGACCAACGCTTACTCATACGAGGACATCGGCGAGTTTCTGCGGGAGGCGCGCAGGGCGCGCGGTATCACGCAGGTAGAGATGGCGAGGAAGCTCGGCTTCTCGTCGGTCACGCTCTCGGCGCTCGAGACGGGCAAGAACGTGTCGGCGATCAAGGTTGACCGCTACCTGCAGCAGCTGGGTTTTCGCATGGTGATCGTGCCCAAGGGCGCGGATGTGGAGGTGACCGAATGAGACAGCTCGACGTTTACCTCGGAGAAAGCCTGATCGGACGCATCGTCGAGAACCGCAAGGGCGGGCGCTTCGAGTATGAGCAATCGATTGTTGGCAAACTTGCCGGCCGGCCGGTGCTCTCAATGGCGTTTCCCGCAAAAGTTCGCCCGTTCGGCGAGGCGAAAACTTCTGCTTGGTTCAATGGCCTGCTTCCCGAGGGAAACCGCCGCGACGAGGTTTGCAGGAGCCTTGGCGTGTTGCCGTATGACTGGATCGGCCTTCTCGCCGAGATAGGCTGGGAGTGCGCTGGTGCGGTGAGGGTGTTCGAGCACGGTCGTGAGCGCACTTGCGAATTGCGACTTGAGAAGATTTCCCCATCGGAGTTGGCTGAAAAGCTTTCGAGTGCTACGGAGCGTCTTCCGCAAGTTGAGAGCGGGTTGTTTCGCATGTCGCTAGGCGGCTTTCAGGAGAAGATGTGCGTTGTCATGCCGGCGATTCCTGAGGGGGCATCTTCCGTCGCTGCTGATGATGTTCTACTCCCGATGGGTGACAGCCCCAGCACGCATATCCTCAAACCTGAAAGCGAGCATTATCCCGGTTTGGCGGAGTCTGAGGCCTGGGCCATGACGGCGGCCGGGAACGCGGCACGCGCGTCCAGGGTAGCCCTGCTCGATCTGGACGATGCGCCGAGCACGCTGGTGGTTGAACGTTACGACAGAATCGCCGACAACGGCTCTGTGCACGTGTTTAGGCTTCATCAGGAGGATGTTTGCCAGGCGCTTGGAATCGACCCGCACGGTAAGTACGCTGCTGCGGGCGCGCCTAAGGGCAATGATCCCACATACGTTGCAATTGCCGGTTTGCTGCAGAAGTTCTCTCCCGATCCCGAGGGCGAGAAGGTGGAGCTGCTGGGCCAGCTTGTTGCGAACCTGGCGCTTGGCAACTGGGATGCGCATGCCAAGAACACGTCGTTTCTCTACCGCGAGCAAATGGTCCCCACGCTCGCACCGCTCTACGATGTGGTGCCCATCGCCGAGGCCGAGCCGCGCACGACGCTTCTTTCCATGCGCGTGAACGGGGTGATAGACCCCGGGAAGCTTACACGGGCCGATGTCGTCGCCGAGGCTGTTTCCTGGGGATTGGCCACAACGGATGTTGGGTCGGTCGTCGACCGCGTGCTTAAGGATCTTGAGGAGGGTATCCGGATCGCATCGACGGCCTATCCGGCCGCTGCAGCCCGCCATGAAGCAAACGCGCTGGAAAGGATTCGCAAACTGAAAGGGGGCATCTGGCCTTGAGGCGGTGTTGACCTTGGTGGGCGAGTGAGCCGATGGGTGACCGGGGCAAACAGGGGACGGAGGTGTGTTCGCTTATGAACACACCTCCGTCCCCTGTTCACGCTGGCCGTCGTCGCGCGGCTTCGCCCTTTTGCCCTACAGCCCCCAGCGGGCGTATTCTAGGTAGCCGGCTACGCTGTAGTGTTCTGCCCAGTCGTCGGCCGGGGAGCCTTCTCCGCCGACGATTCCCAGGAAGCCGTTCTCGACTTTTTCACCCTTCTCATTCACTATCAGGGCGTACCAGTGGCCGTATTCGTGCGTGGGTTTGCGCAGCTGGCAGGTCAGCGTCAGCTTAGATTCGCCCTTTTTGCGGAAGAACGCGCCTTCGTCGTTGAGCTTTTTGATGAGCGTGCCGTCAAGCCAGAAACAGATGAACGGCGCCTCGAACGCGTCGGTGAGCGCTCCGGCCTCGCTGTTGTACACGTAGCAGAACAGCGCGCGGTCGCGCGAGCGGGCGAGAAGGTCCACCTCGCTGTCCTTGAGCTTGAACTCGACCACGGCGAACGCGCCGGGGCGGTTCGGGTTCTCGCTTACGGTGGTCACCGCCGTCTTGACCTGGAAAAAGAACGTTTCAGGCGGCGTGCCCGGCTTCTCAAGCTGCTGCTTGAGGTTCAGCGACACCACGTCGATGCCCATGTCCGCGGGCGGGCGAAGCGCGTCCAGGCCGTTGCGGTACAGCGAGCTCATGAGCTGATACTCGCCGGTGTATCCGTTGTAAAGCAGATTGTAGAAATCTTGGGCCACGTGCTGCTCCTCCTTTTGGTTCGAATGGTTAGATTCTAGCGTTGGGTCGCGCGATCCTTTGCGAGAAGTTGCCGGTTTTGGCCCCGCCGAAGTGGGTGGGGAAGTAGGTGTTCGGCTTGGAGTGCGCTTGCCGCCTGCCTGCCGCTTTCAGCCTCGCAGGTATGGGGCGAGAGTGTCGGCGCACTCTTTGGCCATGAGGTTCGCGCGTTTGAGGACTTTTGCGCGCAGGTCGTCGTCGAGTAGGACGATTTGCGCGATGAGCGCCTTCGCGATCTGCAGCTCGTCGAGCCAAGGCTCGTCTTCCCAGAGGTCCTTCAGCGCGTCCGTGGCGTCAAGGGCCTTGGCGTATTGCGCGTCCGACGACTTGGCCAGCGCGCCTTCCTTGTTGTTGCGGATCTCCCAGACGAAGGCGCACGCGGGGTTCCCGACCTGGGTATGCGCCTTGATCGAGCGGTTGTCCGGATGCGTCGCCGCTCGCGGGTTGGTTCGCGCGAGATATGCGGCGCGACTCGGCAGCGCGGCCGAGATTTGCCCCGTGATCGCGAGCAGCTCCTCGGCGTGCGCGCAATACACGTCGCAAACCTGGAACGGGGTTCTGCGCTCGGCTTCGACAAGCTGCTCGTCCGGTGTGCTCCACGCGCCGTCTACGCGGGCGGCGTTTGCGTGGGCGATGCGCTCGCTCAGGCTTTTGCGGCCAGCCGATTCGTTCGAATTTGCGTGTTGGCTTGTCTTGTTCGAGCTTGCGCGGGCGATTTGCTCGCTCAGGCTTTTGCGGGTGTCCTCTTCTCCCGGGTTTGCGCGATTCGTCTCGCAAGGGCTTTTGCGTACGTTCATTTCGTTCATCTTCGCTCCCTCCTTAGGCTGCTGCGCCGGAATCGCCATCTAGGTTATCGGCGTCGAACAGCGTATCGACCCAGATCTCGTCGTCCGGTCCCGGTGGGGGAAGGAAGTCAAGATCGTCGTCTTCGCAGATCGAAAACGCTTTGTGATTCTCCGGCGCCTCCTGGCTCGCAGCGAATTCCCGGGTTGCGGACGTCTCGCAATCCTCAAACGCTTCCCAATCCCCGGGCATCTCGCAACTCGCGACAAACTCCCGATACCGCGGGTGCTGCTCGAGCGCATAAGCGGGTTCGCATATGCCGCGGCGGCTTCGCTCGAATAGCCACCAGTTTCCGGCCGGCGTCTCGAGAAGCGTCGAAGGCAGCTTGTTGGCACGCAACGCGAAATACTTCGCCGTCCGCTCGTCTTGGAAGCCCAGTACCAGGTGGCGGTCGCAGTTGCCGATGATCGAGTTCGCCACCGCCTGGTCGTAGCGCGCCTCAAGCTGGCTGACCGTTTGGCAGATGATGGTGCAGCTGACCTCGCGGCTGCGGATGACGGAAAGCACGTCGTCGAAGCCGGGCAGCGTCAGGTTCGCAAAATCGTCCAACATGAAGCGAACGGGCATGGGCAGCCGGCCGCCATCGCAGCGCGTGTCTGCGAAATCGCACAGGCTTGAGAACGCTTGGCGAATGAAAAGGCTGGTCAGGGGCGCCAAACTGCGGTCCATGTCATCCATGGTCACGAACAGCGCGCGCCGTTCGCGCCCAAGGTCGCAAAAGTCGATTTGCTGCACCTTGCGAAACGATGCAAGCGCCCCGTCGAACGTCAACGGCAGCAGGTTTGCGGCGATGATGCCCATGATGCTCGAGTGCATCTTGTCGGCGCGCGCCGTGCTCCTTGCGCGGCGGAATAGCGAGGCGGCGTAGCTATCGGGGTCCTGTTTGGAAAGGTCGGCGAACAGCGCTTCGGCGTTGCCTTCGCACGCCTGCTCGTACACGCTCACCACCGACGCCATGTTCCACTCGCGGTCGGGCAACGCCTCGAACACGTAGGCGATGTAGCTGGCAACGTAGTTGGCCGCTGCGCCCGCCCAGAACGGATCGTCGCCCATGTCCGCACGGGGGAACAGCGCGCTGGCGATCGCGATGATGTCCTGCGCAAGAGGGCGACCTTTGCGCCAGCGAACGTGGTGTAGCGGGTCGTAGCCGATCTCGCCGTCCATGGTGGTGAAGTCAAGGCTGTCAACGATGTACCCATGGGCCCGCAAATACGGTGCCATCTCGTCATATAAGCGGCCCTTGGAGTCGAGCACGACGTAGGAACCCTCGCACTGCAGCAGGTTGGGCTTCAGGAAATTGCGCGTTTTGCCCGATCCGGAACAGCCCAGAACGAGCACGTTGTTGTTGAGGCCGGTCGCCCACGAGTCCATGCTCGCGGCGTGCTCGGAGGTGAGGATAAGCTGCCCCGCGTAGGCGGCGCGGGCATTCGCACGGTTGTCTATCATGGCTGCTTTCGCTTTCTGCTACAGGTTTGCGCTGGTGAATGGGGGGGTTGGGGAAGGGGCTGTTGCGCTCGCGGCAGGCGGAGGACCCCCGGAATGGTTGCCGCCTGCTGAGTCGGGGAAGAGCCGATTGCATCTTGCAATGGGCGGAAGCGCCCCGGAACGCTCGCCGATTGCTAGGTTAGGGGCGAACCGGTGGACGCCTCGCGGCCGACACCCCGTCAAAGCCTGGTGATAACGCGGTCCGCAAGGCCTGCTTCAACGGCTTCCTCCGCTTCGAAATAGGTGTCGGATGCCGTAAGCTCGAAGACGCGCTCGATCGACATGCCGCTGTGCCGCGCGATGACGCCGGCCGTGATGTCGCGGATGCGCATGAGGTCGTCGGCCCGGGCTTTCACGGAAAGCGCGCTGCCGGCCGGCGCCGGCGCCGATGAGCGGGTCGTGGATCATGATGCGGCTGTGCGGCAAGATTTCGCGTTCGTCGCCGGCGATGAACAGCAGCGCTCCCATGCTTGCCGCCATGCCAAGGCAAACGGTGCGGATGGGGCAGCTCACGGCTTGCATGACGTCGTAAAGCGCCAGGCCGGACTGGACTTCGCCGCCCGGGCTGTTGATATAAAGCGTGATAGGCATCGTGGGATCTTGGCGCTGGAGGTGAAGCAGGCCGCGGATGACGACGGCGCAAGATTCAGCATCCACCGAGGTCATAAGCTCGAGCTCGCGTTGGTCAAGCATCTCGTCGCGGATGTCGAGGCGATTGAGGCCTTCTGCGGTTTCGCGGATGATCTGAGGTTGATAGACGAATGCATATTCGCTCATGACGAGCTCCTTCCGAGGGCGAGACGGGACAACCTAGGACGCAATAGGGAAGGCGCAAATCGGCAGCAAGCTAGCACGAGCTGCCATGCGCAGGGCGTCGCTTATAAGGTTGTATGGGAAAATCCGATGCACGGCAGCTGCATCGGCAACTCCTATAGGCGCAAGGCCTATCTGCCAGGAGGCGGGTCTCGCGACCCTCGGGTGCTTAAGCACAGTAGCACACGTCAAAGCAGTACGCAAGTGGGGAAATGAAAAAGTTTCGGACTGCTGTCCGTGCCTGGTATTTACGTCTTCGCGGCGGTTTTCTTGGGAAAAAACTAGGCGGAACCGCTTTCGCGACCCCGCCTTACAAAACCAATAGGTTTTTTTATCTATAAGCATTATTACTTATCGGAACCAACTGTCAATCACTTTTGTTAAAAAAGCCGCGCAAGACCGAATGATGTCGTTAGAAGGCGCAAGGTCCGCCGTCTCGGACAGTTGTTTCTTGAGATTTACCAGGTCAGATGCTGCTTTTCTTTTTCCTGACCCCTCAGGCACGAGTTTCGTGTGAAGGTACATGAGCGTTACAATCTGCCTGATGCGGGGATTCCTCATCCTGCCCGTTCTGACTCGATGCGAGATGCCTGCTTGGGCCAAGGCGGACAATACCGCTGAGTCGGTACCGACGGTTGTGTCAACTACGGCGATTCCGTTTAGCATGTCCGACGAGTGAGCACAGGCGTTTCTCACCGACTTGGCTTGGCGCAGCATGTAGTGCTCGTGCCTCATTTCCTCATTGCCCCAACGTTCGGCGCAGTATAGATACAGGTCTATAAAGCTTCCGAACGAAAAAAGCTCCATCAGTACCCAGATGGGCATGTCGGCTGGGCTACCGTATTTTCTGACAAGATCGCCGCAGAACAGGTCGCGACTCATCATGCTGATTTCGCCTTCGCGGCGCCTGCGCTCGCTATGGTTGAGGCTAGCCATGTAATCGCGTGCGATCGTATAGCCGTCTTCGTTATTGCGTTCAGTCGTGATGCACACCAGCTTCGTCCGCGCTGCGTGTTCCACGTCAAGCGTTAGCGGCAACAGCGCATAGCGCAGGTCGCGGTCGAGCGAGGCGAGTGCTTTCAGGTGCCCGAAGTCGAGGTTGACGTACTGGCCATCGTATTGTCCGCCGATGCGTTTTTCGAAGAGGATCCTGTATGCGGCGATTTTGAAGAAATAGGTGTGGTTGGCGAGGTATTCGGCAGCATCCTTTTCGGAACAGAGCTTGAATGTGACGCCCTTCGACTTAAGATGCTCGATCTGCTGGTTGGTTGTGAGCAGGGCCTTGCGCTGCTTGATGCCGTCGGTTTCCGCCATTCCTTTTCCTCTCGCTTCGATGTTCGGGCGATTATACAGGCTTCGTAGCAGAAGGTCTTGCGCTCATCCTTGTAGCGTAGTTTTGCCTGCCTCGCATTTGCATCAGCAAACGTGATTGTTAATTGTTACGGCGCTTTTGCCAAGAGCGGTTGTGCGAATGGCGGCCCCGCGAACGCTCCCGGCGCGCCGTCTCTCATTCGCCTCCTCCCCGTACTCCGAAAGCGGGGGCAATACAAGACTGCAATCGTTGAGCGGAATGGGGTAGGCTGGCACCTGAGGACTGAAGCAGGCCCGCTTCCGCGGTGCCGGCCGGTTCTCGTCACAAATCCCACGTGATGCGTCGGGGGACGCGGGGATGGGACGCATATTCGACCGAACGATCACCTGCCCAGTTGAACGCCAAGGTTGTATTGGAGCCGCCCTTCGGGGCTGCAACCTTGCCGATCATGAACAGGCGAAGCTGCATTGGAGCCGCCCGTAAGGGCTGTAGCTGTGTCTTTTCGAATCCGGGCTGGGGTTGATCATCTCGTTCACAGGGGTTTGCGATACCCCTTTCTCGGTCTGCGCAACGATTCGGGGGAATCTTGCGCTGCTCAGCTTGATCTGAACTGCGCCGCGTCGCTCAAACGTGGGGAAATCCAATATCACTTGCTGCGTTTTCGCAGTTCTCTTTCCAAAGGAGAATGTCATGGCTATTTCCACCGAGATCGTCGGGAAGACCTTTGGCCCGTTCGTGCGTGACTACACCTTCAAGGACCTTGAGATTTGCGCGCTTGGTTGCGGCGCCGGCTGGGACGGCCGCGTGGACCTGGAGTACGTCAACGAGGGCGACGCCAAGAACCCGGACCTGAAGGTTCTGCCTATCTTCGCCGTGCCGCTGACCGTCAACGAGGAGATGACCACCACCCTCGACTACGGCTTCGACTACTCCGGCTCGCTGCACTACGGTATCGACGTGCACTTCCATGCGCCGTTCAAGATGAACGACCACATCGAGACGTTCGTGACCCAGGAGGCCATCTGGGACCGCGGCGAGGGTCGCGGCTCGCTGTCCAAGCAGGTCGGCAAGTCGTACTCCGCCGACGGCACCCATCTGTGCACGGTCGACACCTACGACTGCTGCATCTATGACGGCGGTTGGGGCGGCGATCAGCCGCCGAGGGACTCCGTGGAGTACCCCGATCGCGAGCCCGATTTCACCTACGAGGAAACCTACGGCTACAACTGGCCGCTCGTGTATCGCCTGATGGGCGACTGGCATCAGCAGCACATCGACTGGTCCTACACCGAGCAGACCGGCCTTGAGCGCCCCATCGCCCACGGCGTCAGCAGCGCCGGCGTGGCCATGCGTCACGTCATCTCCCTGCTGTTCCCGGGCCATCCCGAGGCGATGACGCGCTTCAAGTGCCGCTTCACCTCCCCGGTGCTGCCGGGCGTGCGCCTGCGCACCATCGTGTGGAAGACCGCCGAGGGCGAGGCGAAGTTCCGCATGGTCAACGCCGACGCGCCCGACTCCAAGCCGTTCCTGAACCACGGCATCGTCGAGTGGGACCCCGCTCGCGCCTAGCGGTTTTGCGCCGCAGCCGAGCGGCGGTTGGCCGAGCGGCCGATCGATGCCGGGTATGCTGATAACGAAGCGGCTCGCCCGGGTATCGGCTTCGTTTGAGGCGGCAGCGGGTTGAATTCGGTTACGGCTTGCGAAGATTGGTCGCGAGCTGAGTATGCCCGGGACCGGGTTTCGACCGCGAACGAAATACGAGTTGCAACGTGTGGCAGGGATGCGTCCCTGCCACACGTGTTTTTACCCGGCGCGTTGCCGGTAGCGCCAGGGCGTGCTATCGCGTCTGGTGCCAGCGCGCCCGTGCGTTCCTATCTCCTAATGCAAATGTCGGGCTATCGGGCGGCATCGATCCTGCCGATGAGAGAATTCGCCCATGAAATTGCGTCGCTGACGTTGAGGATCAGGTCGCCGCTTGGCAACTGGTCGGCGTAAGCGGTTTCCCATTCCGCACCTCCCGCAATAGTGGGAGGCCATGCTTGCATCTTGCGGTAAGCGAACAGCCTCATGCAGGTTTCTCGCACGTCTGAGTAATCGCCTTCGTACGCCTTGTCGAGCAGCCGCAAATCGATGAGGTCGTGAGCCCGCATGCTGCTGGGCGCGCTCACAGCGTGCAGCTTCTGGGCGATTTGGTGGCGCAGCGCCATGACGGGAATCGGGCCGAGCGGCGGAAAACCCAGGTTTTCGAGGACGGCGTTGGCGTCTTCGGACGAAACGAAGTCGGGTTCGTCTGCGTCGCCAATCTCGTTGTGGCCTACTTCTAGGTCGACGGTCACCCAAGGCTTGCCGTTGTACAATAGCTTCACCGAGAAGGGCTGCATTACATATTGCGAGGGAACACCTTTGGGATGTGCCTGCCTCTCCTCGACCAGAGCGCCCGTGAAGCCCTCCCATCCGGCTGCCAAAGAGCCGGCGAGCTGCTCGGAGAAGTCGTCTATGGCCGAGGCCCGCGCGATGTCGAGGTCGGTCGTGAAGCGCGTAGCCCCGTCGCCCAGGCGCATCTTGATGGCGCTACCCCCCCTTGACGGAGCCGTCCGGCAGCATTTGGGCGACGATCGCGTTCGCCATGATTGCTCGCTTAGCGACGAGATTCGGCTTCCCGACGAGTCTTTCGAGCGCGACGTCGAGGTTTCTCCTGCTATTCGGCCGTTTTGCTGGCATCTGCGCCCTCCAGTTCCTTCTTCAATGAACGAAATTCTTGCTTGCTTATGAAACCTTGCTTTCTGGCGGTTTCAGCTGCTGTCAGAAGGCGTTCCGGCAGCATCTTGCCTTTGCATGCGAGGATGGCATCATATGCGCTTTGGCACGGGATGCCGTCGTATATCGCGCCTGGCTCGATTCCGTTCACCCATTCCACCTTGAGGCTCTCCGGCAGCGCGCGGCGGCAGCGGCGGGGGGTTGCCACGAACGTGCGGGTGGGGTTCGTGGGGGCCAGGCCGAGCATGGCGATGACGGATTCGCCGTAGAGCACGGCGCTCGGCCCGACGGACATGACCGCCCAGGCATACGCGTCGTTTTGCTCGGGGACCCACTGCGTGAGCTGGTAGAGGCCGTGGCCGACCTTCGTCACGCGCCCGCGCTTGGCGTATTGCACGAGCTCGTTGTTGGTGATGCCCGCTTCGCGAGCCTGGGCGGAGGTGATTAGGCCGTGGTTGTCGGCCGCGATGTCGAATATGTCTTCGTATTTCGTCATGGCAGGAGTATAACGAAAACATAATACATTTGACAACAACTGACTGTCGAAGAGGGGGTCGTCTTCAAGGCGCGCGTTCCCGCCTGAGCGCTTATGACCGCGGCGCGGGTGCCGGGGAAACTTTTGTCGCGAATATGTCTCAGATTGCGAGTTTTCCGAATGGCGAACGCGGCACGGCGTGCGGTGGCTTGCGCTTGGCGCGACATACGCATCGCTCGTTACATCCCGCAAGCGAAATCGACCAGCAAACGCCCTCCTTGTCGCCGGCAAATTCGGAAAACTCGCAATCTGTGGCACGAAACGCTGAAAACGTTCCCGCTCTTCCTTTTTTCCGCGGGGTTAACTCGGTTGTACAATGGGCGCGTTCTCGATATTGCTTGATGGAAGCGCGCGAAAGGATTTCGCTATGGGTACGGACATCGCTGCGGGCAACGTCATGGATGCTGCGGATACCGCCATGAACGTCGTCGCGGACGCTGTTACGGCCGGCGCCACGGACATGAAACAGGCTATGCGGCAGCGTCATACTGTGCGCAAGTTCACGTCCGAACCGCTTTCGCCTGAGCTGATCTCCCAGCTCAATGACCGTGTTCGCGCAAACAACGAGCGCTTCGGGTTGGCGATCTCGCTGAAGGTGGGCGACGAGTCGGCGCTGCCCGGTGCGCTCAAGCTGTTCTTCGCCAAAGGCGTGCGCAACTATTTCGTGCTGGCCGGCAGCGACAGGCCGGGGTTGGACGAGGACCTTGGCTACGCAAGCGCCGACTTGATGCTTTTTGCGCAGGCGCTTGGGCTGAACACGTGGTGGATCGGCGGAACGTTCAGCCGCAAAAACGTCGAACAGGCTGTGCCGGGGAAGAAGGTCATCGGCGTCGCCGCCGTGGGCTTCGGCGCCACGCCGGGCGTCGCGCACAAAAGCAAGACGGCGGCCGAGGTCAGCTCGTACGAAGGCCCGGAGCCGCAGTGGTTTGCGGATGGCGTGCAGGCGGCGCTTCTTGCCCCGACGGCGCTCAACAAGCAATACTTCCGGATCGTCGGCGCGGGCAACAAGGTTTCCATTGCCGAAAACGGCGGCGCGTTCAGCGGTGCGGACATCGGCATCGTGAAGTACCACTTCGAGCTAGGCGCCGGCAACGCATTCGAGTGGGCGTAACCTGCCGCGTGTGACACTTTGGGGACGTAGGACTTTCTGTCCGACTTTGGGCGGATGGGCCTGCGTCCCTGTATGCACCCCTCCGTGCGCACATCTCTTTCGTTTCTTCTCCAATCGGTTTCTGACGGCGGCGATGCGTCTTGATGCGCTCGCTGCCCTTTTGCGTTGAGGCCTTTACTCCTCGGGGATTCTTGCGGGGCGCTTTGCGTCTCCGCTTTTGTTCCTGCTCCTCCTCTTCCAGCTCCTATTTCCGTGCTTGATTCCTGACAGTTAGCACTACGTCCCCGAAGTGTCTGGGTTGGGGGCGGGGATTTTTGCGCTCGCATTTCCCCTGCTCAGGGGATGGTTCGTATATGCGTACCTAGTTGTTTTGGCAGGTTTTGGGGATGATGCAGGGTGGATTGGAAGTTTGCGCGCGCTGCGTCGGGGGCCTGTCGTCGCTGCGGGGCGCGCTCATGGGAAGGAGTGCGGAATGGGAGCGGAAAGGCGTAGCCGGGCCGGTGACATTCGTGCCGATGCGAACCCTGGAAAGGGTGCTCGGCGTGCTTGGAAATCGACGAAGCGCGTGACCTCGGAATGGCGCATGCGGGCGTCGGGTTCGGGCGTGCGTCCGTGGCGGGCGGTTTGGCGTCGCGGGACGGCGGTGGCGTTGTCGTGCATTTTGGCGGCGGGCTTGGTGCCCGTTGCCAGTTTTGCGCAGGGTTCGGAAACCGTCGCCGCGGCGCGTGAGAGCTTGCGGGCGAACGCCTCCGGTACGGCTGACGGCGGCGCTGGAAACGGCATCGATGCGGCTAACGGTTTTGCGGCCGACGGCGCGGATGGCGCTGCCGATTCCGCCGATGGTGGGGTGCTCGTAGTGGGCTCGGAGGTCGTGGCGGGTGGCGAAGGGCCCGCTGTCGCGCTGGGTGCTCAGGGCTCGCAAAGCGCCCAAAACCCGCAGGGTGCGCAAGCCGCCGCGGGCGTGGCTTCGTCGATCGCCGGCGGCCTCGCCGGCGATGCTGGTGACGCTAGCGGCGTTGGTGGCGCTGCCGACTCCGCCAACGCCGCCGGGGACGCCGACCCCGACCCCGACGTCAACGACCCGGGTCCCGCCCCCGACTACGACGGCACCGAGGCCGCCTACGTCTACGACGACTATTACGGCGAATACCTGCTGGCAACCGCAAAGGGCGTCACCGGCAACAAGGCGGACGGCGACGTCGGCTACGTTGCCGGCACGGCAACGCCCGCGCAGGTCTGGCTGACGCTGGACGAGGAAACGAACGAGCTGACCGTGCACCATGTCGACAACGGCGCGGTCGCATTCGAGGTCCCGGCAACCGTCGACGGTCGCCCCATCACTACCGTCGGCGGCTGCGGATCGTCGAGCCTGACCTCGGTCACGTTCCCCGCCGACTCCCGTGTTACGCGCCTGAGCTGGGGCGCGTTTTCCGGCTCGCCGCTGCAGTCCATTGCGCTGCCCAGCAGCCTGGAGACGCTTGGCGACGGCGTGTTCCAGGACTGCAAAAAGCTGCAAACGGTTGAGTGGCCGAAGAAAAACGACATGCTCAAAACCATCCCTGCCGAGACGTTCGCCGGCTGCTCCATGCTCGATGACAGCGTGGTGGCCAGCATCCCCGCAAGCGTGGAGACCATCGACTACCGCGCTTTCGCAAGATGCTCCCCTGACATCTACGTACAAGGCGAGACGCCCGAGCCGTTCACCGAGGTCAACGTGCCCGGTACCGTCAAAACCGTCGAGCGTAACGCGTTCGAAGGCTGCAGCCATGTCCGCTCCATTTCCATCGGCGATGGCGTGCAAACCATCGGCAACCGCGCCTTTGCCGGCATGCCGCTCATGGCGGGCGCGGAAGTGGTGCTGCCCGCAACCGTGAGCACCGTGGGCCAGGACGCGTTCGACAACACGCAGATCACGTCGAGCGCCTCGGGCACCGAGTGGAAGCGCAACGCCGTGACGCTGCGCGTGCTCAACCCCGACTTCGAGCTGACCGAATACGAGTACGGCGGCACGCTGGAGATCGACGGCAAGAAGTACGAGAACCCGTTCTCGCTGGGGCAGACCATCGTGGCGTTCGCGAAGAACTCGGCGGGTCAGCCGTCGTGGATCAAGCGCGCGGCCGACGCGGTGGCGGGCCAGGAAGACGAGCACAACCCGGGCAAGCCCGCCTACACGTTCCAATGGATGGAGGAATCGTCCCAGGTCACGGGTAAGGTTCCCGCAGGGGCGCAAGTGACGCTGTTCCAGAACGGCGTCGCCACTGCGGCGAAGGTGTCCGCGGATGGCACGTTCGCCGTTGAGGCATTGTCGAACACGCCGGCCACGCTGCAGGTGAGCCTGGAGGGCTGCTACGACCAGGTGCTCACGCGCGCGGCCGAGGCCATGGCCGGCACGTGGGACGTCGGCGAGTTCAAAGCCGAATCGTTTGAGAAGCTGCCCGTGCAGCGCCTGATGAACGTGAACCTGCGCAAGCAGGTGGGCACCGGCGACGATGGCGCGCCCGTATGGGAAACCGTGCTCTCCGATAGCGGCCTGGCCTTCGAGCTGCGCCAGGGCGACCGCGTGCTGCGCGAGGGCGAAGACGCCGACTACGTGCGCCAGGGCCTGAGCGTGCTGCTCTCGCAGGAGGTGGCGGATGCGGCGAAGGAGCTCACGCTTGCCGTGACGCCCGACGATTCGCTGGCGCTCGGCGCGGGCGAGGGCCGGGCCATGCCCGCCGACGGCGCGTTCGACGTGGATTTGCGCGCGTGGGGCGGTATGAAGGTGACCACGAAGTCGACGTTCTCCGGAAGCAACGACGTGATGGTGTTCCGCAACGGCGCGTGCGTGGCAACGGGCCTGTCAGATTCCGCAGGTGAACTGCCGTTTTCGCTTGAAAGCCTGAAGGCCGGCGAGTGCACGGTGATCGCCGTGAACCACACGAGCGTCGATCTGCGTGTGCCCACGCTGGCCGCCTTCGACCGCTTGAAACTTGAGGAAGGCGTGCAATACGCGCGCACCGAGGTGCAAGTCGAGGACGGCGCGCAGGCGCAGGTGGCCCTTGACGTGCCCGTGTTCGACGCGTCGGCGTACCTTGCACAGTGCGGCGTTATGAAGCAGAGCGGCGTGGTGGCCGATCGCAGTGCCATCGTGGCGGGCGTGGAAGCGCAGGTCAGGGTTAGTTTCAACCTTGACCAGGAGCGCGATGCCGTGCTGCAGCTGGAGATGCCCGAGGGCGACTTCTCCGACATAACCATCGGCGGGACCATCGGCGACGAATCCAAGCAGCTGCCCTTCACGCGCAACGGCGATGTCGTGTCGGTTGACCTGGGTGGTGCGCAGACCGGCGACCTGTTCGTGCGCTTCTCCGCGCAGCGCGCGGGCGCGTGCACGGTGAACGCGACGCTTAAGCTCGGCGACGCCGTGCTGCCGCTGGGCGCCGCGGACATGAGCGTCTACGATGCCGGCATCGAGCTGCCGTCGTCCCAGGTCACAGCCGTTACGGGTAACAAGGCCACGGTGTACGCGGCGCCTGATTCCCGCGTGGAATTGGAGGTGGGCGGCAAGCGCTTCGCCGGCACGTGCAACAAGCTGGGTCGCGCTTCGCTCGACTACGACGTCCCCGACAATCTGGTGCCGGGCCAGCGCGTGATGCTGCAGGCCTACCTTTCGGGCGCGCAGCAGCCGGCGGCCACGGCCTACGTCACCTACACGGGCGGCGCGTCCATCGAGCGTTTCGACGTGGTGACGCGCGGCAAAACGCAGCGGCTCATCGACAACGGCAAGGAAACGGAAGCGTTCGGCTACACGCTGCACCACGAGCGCACCAAGAAGAACGCCTACTGGACGTTCGCCATCACGCTTGATGCGCATGGTGCCCAGCTCGACGACGAGTTCAACTTGTACGTGGACTGCATCGACGGCCGCACGGTGACCATTCCCATGAAGAAGCGCGCGACCGACGGCGACCGCGTGCGCTTCGTGGGCGAGTACGTCGACCAGGCGTATCTGGACCTGCTGGCCGAGGACGCGGCGGCGGGCATAACCGGCGAGGTATGGCTTGGCGACATGAAAGGCCTGTTCATCCCCTCGTCCTACGGCGTGAGCAACTCGCTGCTCTCGGGCATGGCCACGGTGGACGCGAACGTGGTGGTGAAGAACATCGCGGAGCAAAGCACCCAGAAGGTCGACCAGATCAACGCGGTGCTGGTGGGCGACCTGACCGATCGCGACCAGTACGAGCAGCAGCAAAGCGACGAGTTCCGCAAAGATCTGCTTGACGCCGTGGCCGACGACCAGGAGCTGGCGGCTAGCCTGGCCGACGTGATGAACGAGCTGGGCGACAGCCATGGCTACCTGACGGGCACCGCGGCCGATGAGCGCAACACGTTCTGGTACCAGGTGCTGCACGGCGACGGCGTGCTGGAATCCGACTGGTTCGCCGAGCTGTTCGGCGCCCAGTACGACGACCCCGAGGTGCAGGAGGGCGTCGACACCCTGCGTGACCTGGTGATCTCTCAGCACAACGACTTCGAGAAGTACCGCAAGGCCGTGGGCGAGGACCTGGGCGTGGGCGACCTTTCCCAGTATAACGACTGGGACGAGGTGTTCATCGCCTCGCTTGAGAACAACGTCGACGGCATCACCGTGAGCGACTTCGACGGCGACACTGCCGGCTTCACGGAGACGATCGACCAGGGCGGATATCGCGTGCGCACGCGCATGAGCGACGACGGCACGGGATTCAAGGCCATCGTCAACCTGCCCAGCGGCGCCGTGAAGACGCTTCAGGCGGACTTCGAGGACGCGGCGAAGAGCAACATAAAGCTGGCCACGATGCTGGATTCGGTGAACCTGGCCACGGACTTTGACAAGCAATGGGCGAACTTGGCGCTGCAGACCATTAAATCCAAGCCCGTGTTCAAGGCGATGCAGAAGTTCACATCGCCGATGGTCAGGGGTCACCTGGCGGCATTTCTGCAGTATCAGGACACGTACCGCATGCCGTGGAAGTGGGCGAAGAACGTACCGGTGTACTCGGGCGCCATCGCCTCGATCGGGCTGGGGACCAGCTACATCGGCGCGAAGGACGCGCTGAGCAACGCCGAGGACACCGAGGTGCGCCTGGCCGAGATGCGCGGCGAGGTGGAGCACATCGAGATGCTGATCCGCTGGTACTCCGGCAAGGGCGACATCGCGAACCTGAAGGAATGCCTCGAGGCGCTGAAAAACGAGCTGTTCTACGCGAAACGCCTGGTGTCGCTGCTCGAGCAGCAGCGCGCTAACGAGTACGCCGATGCCGGCATCGGCGCCGGCGCGACGCTGTTCTGCCCGCCCGCCGGCGCGATCTTGGTGTCGGGGATGTCCTATGGCTACGACGTGTCGTCGTCGATGGTGAACTCCGACCGCGCGAAGAACCTGTCTTGGGCGCAGCGCATGTACCAGCGCGCCGTGGCCGAGCGCTTGGAGAAGTGCCAGCCGGTCGAGGAGGAGATCGACCGCCAGCGCGAGAAGCGCCGCAAGGAGCTGAGCGAGATTGAGGCGCGGCTGGGCATCGACCCCTCAGGCTACGTGTACGAGGCGGTGAAATCCAGCCGGCTTGAGGACGTGACGGCCGAAGTGTGGCACAGCGCGTCGGCCGACGGCGCGGGCGCGGTGCCGTGGGACGCGGAGTCCTACGAACAGGTCAACCCGCAGCCGACCGATGGCGACGGAGTGTTCGGCTGGTACACGCCGGTGGGCTTCTACCAGGTGCGATTCACGAAGGCGGGCTACGAGGAGGCGCGCACGGAATGGATGGCGGTGCCCCCGGTTCGCACGGGGCTTGAAATCGGGCTGCGCACTACCGAGAAACCGCAGGTGGAAAGCGTGCGGGCGTACACCGATTGCGTGGAGCTGACGTTCTCGCAGTATATGGACGCCTCCGACGCGTCGCTGGCCGAGCTGACGGCGACCGGGCTGGGCGAGGACTGCACGTTCGAGTGGGTCGGCCCCGAGGAGGGCGCCGACGGGCGGCAGGTGGCCAAGGCGCTGCGCATAAAGTCGGCGAAGGCGCTTGAGACCGGGTCGACCGTGGAGCTTTCCCTGGCCGGCGCGGTAAACTACGCGGGCATCCCGATGGACGGCTGGAGCAGCGGACAGCTTGCGGTCGCCGCGCGCGCGGCCGAGCTGAAGCTGAACGTGGAGCAGGGGTATTCCCTGGTCACGGGGCAGTCGTGCGAGGTTTCCGCCTATGTGCGCGACGCTTCCGGGCAGCCGTTGGCCGGGCAGTTGGTTGTTGCGAACGTGGGGAGTTCTGTGGTGGCCGGCCTTGGCGGCGGGCTTGAGACGGCGAACGCCGAGACCGACGCGAATGGCGTTGCGCGCTTCGCCTTGTCGGGCGAGGCGCCGGGCATGACCGACCTGACGGTGACGGTGGCCGACTCGCTGCTGGCCAAGACGGTCGACGTGCGCGTGGCCGACGAGCAGACGCGCCCGGCCCGCCCGACGGCGCAGCTGGGCGAGACCAGCTTCGGCGCCGGCTCCCCGAAGGAGAACTTCGCCACGGTGAAGAAGGGCGCTCAACTGGTGCTTTCCGCTGAGGAAGGGACCACGGTGTACTACACCACCGATGACACGTGCCCCTGCGTTGACGGCGGCTCGCGCGTAGAATATACGGGCCCGGTGACGGTGAACGAGAACACGCGCTTCAGAATCGCGGCGTTTAAAGAGGGCTTGGAGAACGAATACTCCGAGCGCCTGAACATCACCGTGACGGTGACGGAAAGCGATGAGCCAGGCGGCGGCGAACCGAGCGGCCCGGGCGGTGAGCCTGGTGGTGAACCCGGCGGTGAGCCGGGCGGCGGCGACGGTCCCGAGGGTCCGGGCGGCGGCGAATCCGGTGGCGGTAGCGGCACCGGCGGTGCCGGGACCGGCGACGGCGCCGGCAGCGGTGCTGGCGACGGGAACGATAACGCTGGCGGCAACGCCGATCAGCCGGCCCCGAGCGGCACGCAAGCCGGAAAGCCCGTAGCGGCAGCCAGCGCAGCAACCGGCGACACGCCGCGCGCGATAGCGCCCCTTGCGCTGGGCGCCGCAGCGACGGCGGTAGCAGCGTTCGCCTACAAACGCCAACGCACGCCCCGCGGCAAACATCGCAGGTAGATTGAGCGCTGCCGCGCCAAATGAATCGCAGTAGCAGCGATAAGCCGCAGCAGTAGCGACAAGTCGAAGCGGCGATGGCTGGTCGCAGCTGCGGAGAGCGCAAATGTGGCTGCGCGCAGACCGCAGTGGCGATGGCAAGCCGCAGCTGTGGCGAGCGGAAACGCAGCTGCGCAGACCGCAAACGCGGCAATTAGATCGCAGCAGCGGCGATAAACCGCAGTGCACGAACAGCGGCGGGCCTGCTTCCAGCAGGCCCGCCGCCACATTTCGCCAGCCCGGACGCGTTCCGCATGCGGCTCGGCGGGCTCTGAAGGAAGCATTTGACGAAATCGTGTCACAGATTGCGAGTTTTCCGAATAGGCACGAAAGCGATTCGTGAACGCGTATACGGTCGATGCCGTAAATGCTGCGTTCGTTACATTTCACAACGGAAAACGGCCGCCGCCCGCCGCTTCTACGCTGCGCAATTTTGGAAAACTCGCAATCTGCGCCACGAACCGCCCGAAACGCTCCTTGGAGCGCGGCGGGGGCCGAGGACGGCGATTGCGATCGCCTTACCGGTCCACAAAGAGGCCCTGCGCGGGAAGGGCCTCTCGCGCAGGGAGGAGTCCGCCCGCGCAGGCCTGCCAACAAAATGAAAGAGCTCCTGTACGGGAGCTCCTTCACGAATGCTGTTGGGGATCGATCGAGGCTGTTAGCCCATGTAGTTGACGGAGTCCTCTTCGATCTGCTTGCCGGTTTTGGCATCGACCCAGCCGTCGGGCACCTCGGACTCGGCGTCCGCGTGGCAATCGGTGCAGATGAGCACCGATGCGCGATGCGACTTGTGGCAGTCGCTGCATGTGTACTTGTCATGATGCCAGGAATGCGGGTTGCGCTCCATGTCGCTGGTCATCTCGGTCAGGTCGGCCTTCGTCAGCGCCTGGCCCTCGCTGTTCACGTGGCAGCCGCTCTTCAGGCAGAACTGCTCGCCCGTGCCGGCATCGTTGCCGGAGTTTTGCATGAGCACTTCCAGGTTCGCCTCTTCAAGCGGGTAATAGTAGTCGCCCGTAAGGGTCGCCTGCACTTCGCCGATCTGCTGGCTGATGATGGGCTCATGGCAAGAAAGGCAGTTCTGGCCCGCTTCCTTGTGAGACACGACCAGCATGGCGCTGCTGTTGGAGACCTCGTTGCCCCATTTGTCGGTGCCCGGGGCGCCGGCCTGCTGATCGTACGTTTCCACATAGTTGTTCATGGGCGTGTGGCAAAACGCGCCGCAGAAGCTGGGGCTGTTATGCCAGGTCCAAAAACCCATGCCCGCCACCACGATGACCACGACCACGACGCCGACGATGGTGAGCTTCTTATTTTTGGGCAGCTTCTGCTTGGGCGCGGGATCTATGCGCTCTTCGCTCATTCGCTGACCTCCTCTTTGATAGTGAATCCGTTTCGCGCAAGTGTTGCGTGAAGCCCCTATCCGATTCGAATAATCGAAACTATAGGGAATCAGGTGCGCTAGGGCATCACCCCCGATGGGGGAAGTTGCGAGTACTTCGCATAATGCCTGATGGGAATAGTGGTGAGGAGGCTTGCGGCGGTGTGGGCAGGGCGAAGTGGCTCGCGAATCGCCATGGCGATGTTGTCGCTGGGAGATCGGTCGCATAGCGTATAGCCGCTTCGTGTTTTCCCGCCAAGGTCGGGCAGGGCGGGAAAGCGGAGTCTTTGGGTGGTTGCGCGAACCGGGTAGGGCTGCGGCGCTTACAGGCTTTGCCCTCGCGTTGCCAGGTCGATGAGCTCCTGATGCGAATGGACGCCCAGCTTGGAGTAGATGTGCTTGATATGGCTCTTCGCCGTGTTGCGGCTGATGATCAGGTGGTCCATGATGTAGCGGCCGTTGCGCCCGTGGGCGAGTAGGACGAACACCTCGCGTTCGCGTGCGGTGAGGCCGAACTCGTCGCTTAAGCGCGCGCAGTTCTCGTCAAGCTGATCGGGGGCAGGTGCTGTGGCACCGGCCTCGAGGGCGGGCCCGTTCTTGAAGGGGGCGGTGTCTGCTGCGCGTACGGCATTCATGACCGAAGCGCCATCGCTTGCGGGAGCGTCGCCTGCAGCGGCGGCATTGGCCGCAAAGGCGTTGCCTGCCGTGGCGGTGCCGTCCGCGGAAAGCGCTGGGCTTGCGTCTCGCCTGCGCACGGCAGGCTCTTCCCCGAAAGCGTTCGTCATTGCCTCAGCAGTTTTGCCCGCATCCGCAGCAGGTTCGCCCCGCTCGCCCGAGCTGGGGTGGCTGACGGCTGTGACCGACTTGATGGCGTCGGTGAAGCTGAAGGAGCGGAAGCCGCACCATAGGAACGCGAAGAACACGAACACCATGGTCAGGGCGAAGCCGGTGGCTATGAAGAAGTCGGTGGCCACGAAGTCGTTGGTGATATGGCCGGACACGGCGCCGATAAGCGTGCCGATGCTGCTCATCACCTGCATGACTCCCGCGGACACCAGGCAGCCGTATACGTTGCGTCGCCCGATTGCCGCGACAACCGTCCAAGCAAGCACATCGAAGCACTGCTCCCCGAAACGCAGCAGCGTGCTGGACGTGTTCGCAAAGGTCTCGTTAAACGATAGCGGCGTTGTCAAAAAACCTGCCATGACGATAAGCACCGAAAGGGTGAAAAGCACGTCTTCGCGTTTATTTCCCCAGCTTAGCAGCAGGAAAAGAAGCAAAAGAGCCAAAAGCGGCGTGTTCGCCAGCAACGTCGGCGGAGCGCTAGCAACCTCGTTGAACGTCAAGGCGAACCCCGAAGCTGCGGAGAATAGCAGAATGCATACGAAAACGCCGTGGAAGACGGGAAGGAACGCCGTGGGGTCGGCCAGCTTCAGATCGTCGACCGAATCGCCGGCGCTGGTGATGTCGAGCACGCGGCTTGCAGGCTTCGCGGCCCACGCCGCCACGACGATTTGCGTCGCACCAAGCAGCAGGATGGCGTTCAGCGGCGTGCCGATAAAGCCTCTGAACAGGTCCAGCACGCTGAAAATGAACAAACCTAACGCTATGGCGAAGCTGACTTGCTTCCCCGATTCAAGTTGGACCAGGCATAACGCGAACAAGCATAGGGTGAGCGCCCTGCTGATCGATCGGCAGAAGATGCCAAGGGAAAGCAGCGTGATGTTATGAAGGCCAAGCCCTGCGCCTACGAGCGCCATGGCGGCAAGCGTGAGCGTGCGGGTGAGCGCGACAAGCGCGCGCGGACGACCTGAGGTTTTCGGTATGCAACGATCGTTATCGCAAGGAAGGTCGCCGCCACCACAAGCGTGGACATCTCTCTGATCCACCCGTCGGCGGTTGCGACCAAGGGATAAAGGTATCCGTTGGTCACCGATCCCGCAAGCTTTAGCGCGGCGTAAAAGAATGCGCACGCAAGCATGCCCGGCGTGAAGATGGACGAGATATCGTCTTTGGTGGATGCGATGCGCATGAGGCTCCTTCCTGCTTACGGTTTCGTGCATTATACTCGCTTCCCACCATCGGCGAAACTGAAGCAACCCTTCTCTCATCTGGGCAAACGTGCTTTTTCACCCTATTGGGGTGGCAAACAGGGCGCAAAACCCCTTCTTCTCATTTCGCTCCCCTTCGCATGCTTCATCCTCTCGAAGGATGCCCCATGCGGGGTGGTGACGCTTTCGCGCCGTCTTCGTATGCTGCAGCTCAGCGTATTGCCGAAAGCCCGATCCGATTCGAACCCGTCGAGCGAGAACCGTACGCATACACAATGGAGGGAATAGCATGAACGAACAGACTCGTGGGCTCAGCCGCCGCAGCTTCCTGACCGGCGCCGCCGGCATCGGCGCCCTGGCCGCATTGGGCTTGACCGGTTGCGCCGCACCGAAGAACGCTGCTGAGCGTGCCGCCGACGTGGCCGCCATCAAGAACGGCAACGCCTCCGCCGGCGCTTCCGGCGTCGACTGGCTGGGCACCGCCCCCGAAATCGCCTCCGGCGACATCAAGGAAACCGTCGAGACCGACGTGCTGGTTGTCGGCGCGGGCATGTCCGGCATCATGGCCGGTGCCACGCTGGCCGAGCTGGGCGCGAACTTCGTGATCGTGGAGAAGGGCGCCGAGTCCGCTGCCACCCATTACGACATCGGCGCCATCCATTCGCGCTGGCAGAAGGAGCAGGACCTCGACTTCGACGAGAGCCGCTGGACCAACGAGCACGCGCGTTACGCGTCCTTCAAAAACGACCAGTCCGTCCTGCGCACGTGGATCGAGAACTCCGGCGCCACCGTCGAGTGGATCGCCGACACGTACACGAAGCATTTCGGCCAGGAGTCCAAGGTCGTCGTCGACACCGAGAACGATAACGCCGGCGGTACCTCCTACTTCATCCCGCCCGAGTGCCATCATGTGTCCAACCCCGGCTTCGTGAACGAGCGCGGCCAGACCGAGCATGTCAAGGCCATGACGAAGGTCATCGAGGACGATGGCGGCCAGGTGCTGTATAGCCACGACCTGGTGAAGCTGGTGCAGGACGGCGACGGTGCCGTGACGGGCGCCATCTTCAAGGTTGAGAACGGGTACAAGCAGGTCAACGCGAAGAAGGGCGTTATCCTGGCATGCGGCGGCTATGCCGCGAACGCCGACATGCTGCAGGCCCGCGACCCCGATGCCGTGCGCTGCATCACGTCGCTGAACTACAACACGAACAACACCGGCGCCGGCATCAAGGCGGCGCTTTGGGCGGGCGCTGACATGGATAGCGTGGGCGCGACCATGGTGTTCGACCGTGGCATCGTCAAGCCCGGTCAGGACGCCGGCATGGACGAGTCCGGCAATTGGGCGACCAACGGCCAGTTCAACCTTGGCTCCCAGCCGTTCCTGAAGGTGGACCGCAACGGCGAACGCATCGCCAACGAGTCCGCGAACTACGATGCCATCCCCTTCGCCGCCGCTTCTCACCCCGGTGGCGTGTGGTGCCAGGTGTTCGATGTGAACGCTCCTGCTGACGTGCAGATCTTCAAGACCCAGGGCTGCTCGGCGAACACGTGGAAGAGCGTGCTGAAGGACAAGACCGTCGACGAGGCATACAAAAAGCAGCTGGACGGCGGCCTGATGATGAAGGCCGACACGCTGGAGGAGCTTGCAGGCAAGCTCGGCTTCGAGGGCGATGCCAAGGAGCAGTTCCTGAAGACCGTGGAGAACTACAACGCCATGTACGACGCGGGTGCCGATACGCAGTTCGGCAAAGAGGCTTATCGCCTGTCCGCTATTCGCCAGGCTCCGTTCTATGGTGCGTGGTATGGCGGTTCGCTGCTGACCACCATCGACGGCCTGCGCATCAACAAGCATTGCCAGGTCGTCGATAAGGACCGCAAGCCGATTAAGGGCCTGTATGCCGTGGGCACCTGCTCCGGCAGCTACTATGCCGGCAACTACCCGGTGTACCTGGTGGGCAACTGCCTGGGCCGTCAGGTCACGTTCGGCCGCTATGCCGCCCGTCACGCGGCCGGCGACATCGCGTAAAGGCTGCTTGTTACGGCGGGGCGCTGGCGGCAGCGTGCGTCGGCGAGGTTCCGGAGGCCGGTGACGTAGGTTCTGGGCGCCCTTGCTAGCTCACGCACACCACGTGCAGGACGTCGCCGTCCACGGTGAAGGCGACGTCCAGGCCCGCGTAGGCCAGGTGGTAGACGCGGGTCGGCTCGTGCTTGCTGCCGGCGCGCCGAGGGTCCTGGCGCAGCACCTCCGTCAGGCCAGGCAGCTTGCCGGCGGGCACTTCGGCCTGCAGCTGCTTGGAAAAGTCGACGTCAAGCTCATGCCAGGGCGCGTCCTCGATCCATCCGCCGCAGGCGTCGGGATGGCAGTCGGCGAAGGGGATGTAGGGCTTGATGTCGTAGATGGGCGTGCCGTCGCGCAGGTCCGCGCCCAGCACGTGGATGATGGGGCCGGCGTCCGTGAGCTCCACGCGGTCGAGCTTCACGCACGTCAGCCCGATGGGGTTCGGGCGGAATGGGCTGCGTGTGGCGAAAACGCCCACGCGCTCGGCGCCGCCCAGCCGCGGCGGCCGCACGGTAGGAGACCAGCGCGCGGGCTTAGGGGCGGCGGCGGGTGCAGCCTCGCGCCCGCCCGTCGCAGCGGCCGCTCGCGCGCCGGCGACGTCGGCGGCGCCTCCGCCAGGTTTGCCGTTCTCGAAGCGCCACAGCAGCCACAGGTGCGAGAAGCTGTCGATTCCGGCAACGGCGCTGTTCAGCGCGTATTCCGGTTCGAACACGATGCGCCCTTGCAGATGCGGGGCAAGGAAGCTGTTGCGGGGGATGCCGAACTTCTGCGGCAAATCGGTATGTATGTGAGCGATAGGTTTCATGCGCGCTATTGTATCGCGGCGCGCTGCCCCCGGCCGCGCCGCTCGCCGAAGGTTCTGCGGCAGTTGCGTTGGAATCCGCCGGCATTTACTACTATGAAAGTATCAAATGCGGTGTCCGGCGCCGCGCTCGGCGAAGGAGGCTTTCATGGCGGATTCGAAGCGGCTGTTGGCGGATGCGCTCACGGGCCTGATGGAATGCAAGCCGCTCGACCAGGTGCGCGTTGCCGAGATCGCCTCCGCGGCAGGCGTGAGCAAGCAGACGTTCTACCACCACTTCTCCGACAAATATCACCTGATGGAGTACTGTTTCCGCGACATGTTCGCCGCTCCCTTCGAGCGAATGGGGACGCTTGCGCCCTTCGACGAGTGCTATATCGAGTTTCTCCAGCAGTGCCATCAGCGCAAGACGTTTCTGCGCAACGCCTTTACCTCCCAGGACGTGAACAGCCTGTATCGCGTGATGCATCGTGCGCTGCGCGACGCGTTCGGTGCCCGCGTGCGCGTGCACGGCGTGCTCGATGAGGGGGAAGCGGGGTTTTGCCTGGACTTCTTCTCGAAAGGCTGCGCAGGCTGCACGCGTCATTGGTTCGACCAGGGCATGGATTTCGAGGATGCCGAGCTGGTAGGCCTCATCCGCCAGTGCATCCCCGTTGGGGTTGCGAGGTATTTCGAGTAGCTAGCCGCTCGGGCGTGAACAGGGGACGGAGGTGTGTTCGCATGATTGCCGCCGCCGGTCGACTTCTGGACGGTTTCGCAGGTTTTGGCCCTGATTTTCGCTTTGAAACCGTACTTCTGGGTTGTTTTCGCGCGTCGTTTTCGAATTCGCCAAATAGGCTTGCAGTAAAACCCCTGGTCAGGAAAATCCTAATGATGCACTCACGTTTTCGCGGCCTGCAAAACCGTCCAGAAGTAGCGGGGTCGTGACTGGGCGTGAGCCCGTTGCGTCCTCGCGAAGGACACCGGGCTCCTGTCCGTCATTCCGCCCGTTCGCTTTGCCATCTAATCGTTACCGTAAGCGTTGCGTTTTTCCCGGTAAACGGCGTGCTGTAGCGGTACACTGACAACAGCTGTAACGGTGCGGGCTTCGTCAGGGGGGGGAACCGCTAAGCCCGCTCATGTAAAGGGGGTGCCGCCATGGCGGTCAATCGTTTCGTGCTCAACAACATCTCGTATCACGGCGCCGGTGCGATCGGGGAGATTCCCGGCGAGATCACGCGCCGCGGCTTCGCGAAGGCGTTCGTGTGCTCCGACCCTGACCTGGTGAGATTCGGCGTCACGGGCAAGGTGACGGCCAAGCTCGACGAGGCCGGCATCCCGTGGGAGCTCTACGACCAGATCAAGCCCAACCCCACCATCAAGAACGTGCAGGACGGCGTGGCGGCGTTCAAGGCTTCCGGCGCCGATATGATCGTGGCCGTGGGCGGCGGGTCGGCCATGGACACCGCCAAGGGTATCGGCATCATCGCGGAGAACCCCGAGTTCGCCGACGTGGTCTCGCTCGAGGGCGTGGCGCCCACGAAGAACCACGCCACGTTCACCATCGCCGTCCCCACCACGGCGGGCACAGCGGCCGAGGTCACCATCAACTATGTGATCACCGACCCCGAAAAGGTGCGCAAGTTCGTGTGCGTCGACGTCAACGATATCCCCGACGTGGCGGTGGTCGACCCCGACATGATGGCCAGCATGCCGGCGGGCCTGACCGCGGCAACGGGCATGGACGCGCTCACGCACGCCATCGAGGGCTACACCACGAAGGGCGCGTGGGAGCTGTCCGACATGTTCCACCTGAAGGCCATCGAGCTGATCTCGAAGAACCTGCGCGCGGCGTACGCCGAGGCGAAGTCGGGCGAGCCGGGCGCCGGCCGCGAGGGCATGGCGCTTGGCCAGTACGTTGCCGGCATGGGCTTCTCCAACGTCGGCCTGGGCATCGACCATGCCATGGCGCACACGCTGTCGGCGCACTACGACACGCCGCACGGCGTGGCGTGCGCTATGCTGCTGCCGGTGGCCATGGAGTTCAACAAGCCGGTGTGCGCTGAGCGCCTGGTCGACGTGGCGCGTGCCATGGGCGTCGATGTTGCGGGTATGAGCACGGAAGAGGCCGCCGATGCGGCCATCGCCGCCGTGCGCCAGTTGTCCGCCGACGTGGAGATCCCGCACACCTGCAACGGTTTGGTGGCGGAAGACCTCGAGCAGCTGGCAACCGACGCCATGGCCGACGCCTGCTTCCCGGGCAACCCCCGCGAATCCGACCACGCCCAGGTGGTCGACCTGTTCCACAAAGTCATGGCGTAAGGTTGTTGGCGTTAGCCCCGAGCTTAGGCTCGGGGCCTTTTGGGTCAGGCCTCGCGGATTAGACCGCGCGCGAAGGGTCATAAAAGCAGAAGAGCGCGGACGCGCCGCCAAAGGGCCAGCAGTCTGAGCAACGGCAAGGGCCAGCAACTCGTTTCGAGTTGCTGGCCTTTTTTGGTGACAAGGCGGCGCGGGCGCCGATAGCGTTACAGAGCATTCCGATTGCCGCGTGGGCGCCGATAGTGTCGCTATGGTGCGTTGGCGGCGTTGCTATGACGTGCTTGTTTGGGCTGCGCAATCGATATCGAGCTCGGCCTGGTGGTGCTTCGGGGTTTTGCGGTGTGGGGCGGGTTTCCGTTTTGCGGGTTGCTGGATTGCGCCTACGAGATTGACCTGCTTGCTATAGGGCGTGCCGATTGCCCGAAGAAACCGTTCGTCGATGAGGCTGTTTCTGCAACCTTGGGCGTGGTTGCGCGTTTGCTATGCTGAAGTCCTCCAATTGAAGGAGGCGATATGCGCAAGAACGACAACATGCTTGAATGGGCAATAGAGGTTGCGGTGGTCGTTGCAGTTGTGCTCTTGCTGATGGGAGCATGCTTTTGGGTAGTTCCGCATCTTCAGAAAACAGATCGTTCTACGCCGCCCACGTTCCCGGTCATTGACGCCGAGGATGCACAATCGAAAAAGGGAAGCGTTCCGCAATCCGACGATATGGATGGCGGTATCGACGATGTGATTTTCTATGGTAAAGGTGTTGTGACGTCTTTGGATGCCGCCGCGCTCATTGCGTGCATTCGCATAACGTCAGAGGATTCTTACGGTCTTGAGCAGGGTGGAGAATATCGCTTCAATTTCGATGAGCGCTTCGAGCAGGTAAAGCTCACGCTCGATGGTATCGATGTTGGCAGCGTCGTGGATTTTCGCTATCGAGCCATTACCTGTGACAAGGAAGGAACCTTCGTGGGCGAGTTCATTACGCTGGCGTTGTAGGCTGTGGAAGGATTTTTACGGTTCCGCTTGCGCTTGCGTGTTTGGGTGAACGGGGTGGCGCAGCTCTTGCGTTGTCGTGCGGGAGATGCGGCGCTTTCGGGTTGTCTGTGGTGCTCGTGGCCGAAAATGCGAGAGATGCGCAACTGCGGGAGGGTTCGATTGGATACCCGGGTGCAGTTGGGCAGCAAATGCGGCGTTCAAGGTCGATTTCGCCGCATTGAGACCCGGATTCGGCTCCAATCCGGGTCGTGTCGGTGCAACGCTCGGTTTTTTGTCCATCACGCGGTCTTTTACCAAGCGTGTTGCCCTCGAAGGGTCGCGTCCATCGGGCGAGATTAGCTTTGGGGTGCTCTTGCGTGCTTCAAAGCGCGGACAGCAAACGCGTCAGGCGAACGAGGGGCGTCGGGCGAACAGGGGACGGAGGTGTGTTCACGACAGCGCGTTGCGCTCCCGAAGGGTTAGCGTGAACACACCTCCGTCCCCTGTTCGCCGTCTGCGGCAACCGACAGCCGGCAACTTGCAGCTTTGCGAAGCCGACCACGCCTAGATGGTCGACCTGTTCCGCAAGGTCATGGCGTAAGGTTGCTGGCGCTAGCCCCGAGCCGAGGCGCTGGTGCAAGACCAGAATGGCTGCGATAAAGGCATAACCTACTAGGGGTCGGCCCCGGAAAAACTCCGGGGCCGACCCCTTCTCGTTTGTTAACGATTCTCATGTGGGCCGCAGTGCATTTCGGTGGCCCTTGGGCGGATCGAAGCCGGGTTTGGCTTAGGCCTCGAAGGGGTTGCCTTCGCCTTCGGGTTTCTGCTGGGCGGCCTGGGCTGCGAGGATGTCCGGGAGGATCGAGGAGGAGCCCTCGAAGCCCGACGGCAGCAGGATGGTCGAGGCCTTGCCGGACTCGGCGAACGACCCCATCATCTCCACCCATTGGGTGTACGTGAACAGGTCGTTCGCTTCCTTGGCGGATACGCCCGAGGACTTGATCACGTCAAGCGATGCGGCGATGCCGTCGGCGATGGCCTTGCGCTGGTTCGCGATGCCGATGCCCGTCTGCTCCATGGCCTCGGCCTGGGCGCGCGCCGCCACGACGGTCTTGGTGCGCTCGGCCTCGGCGAGCGCCTTCGCCGCCTCCTGGTCGCGCTGCGCGGAGTTGATCGCGTTCATGGAGCGCTCGACGTCCTTCGGCAGCTCGATGTCGGTGATGAGCGTGGTGATGATGTCGTAGCCGTAGCCCGCCATGAGCTCCGTCACGGAATCTTTCACGTTTTGCGCGATGAGGTCCTTGTTGTCGAACACCTCGTCGAGCGTGTAGCCGGGGATGGCCGAGCGCAGCGCGTCGGCGATGTAGCTTTCCATCTGGTCGATGGGGTTGCTCAGGATGTAGTAGCTGCGGTAAACGCCTGACTGCTCGACGGTCTGGGCGGGCATCTGGTCGACGCGGAACTGGACCGAGACCGCCGTGCCGATGGTCACGTTGTCCTTCGTCTTGCCGTTGAGCGAGTAACGCGCCTCTTGCGTGCGCAGGTTGACCTCGGCGGCGCGGCGCTCGATGATCGGGATCAGGAAGTGAAGGCCCGGCTGCACGATACGGTTGAACTTGCCGAGGCGCTCGATGATGGACGCCTCCTGCTGTCGCACGACGAACAGCATCGGCGAGCCAAGGGCCGCGGACCCGACGGCCGCAGCGATGAACAGGATGAGAAGGGTAAGTACGATCATGGTGCTTCCTTTCTGCTGGGATGAGCTGATTCTACCGGATAGGGGCAGCCGGCAACGTGACAATCGACATATGTCTTGCTTGCGAATGCTTTATCCTGCCTGGTCAACCTGCTTTTGCACGAGTGCCGTGAGCTCTTTTTTGCTGTGCACGTCCAGCTTGGCGTAGATGCTGCGGGTGTGGGCTCGGATCGTGTAGATCGACACCACCTCGCGGTCGGCGATCTCCTGGGCGGTTCGGCCGCGGGCCAAGCCCAGGAACACCTCGGTTTCGCGGGCGGACAGGCCCGCGGCGCGTGCGACCTCCTCGCAGGCAAGCTTCCATCTGCCAGGCTGTTTGGCTGCGCCGATACCCGAAGAATCGTCCGCCGCCTCTGCACCGCCTTCGTCCACAGGCAGCAGCATGCCGTTGATCTGCTTCTCGGAGAAGACGAACAGCACGTCGATGAGCACGGCCACGCCGATCAGGGCGATGATGACCTTCATCACGCTTTCCGAGATGTGCGACGCCTGGTACGCCATGGCCAGAAGGCTTGCCACGAGCGTGCCGCCCGATAACGCCGCATTGCCGAACGCCACGATGCGCAGCGCACCGCCGCGCCACTGATACACCAGGTAGTACAGCATGGCCCACACCACCATGTTGTAGCACGTGCACACCACCCAGGCGCCCGATGCCACGGCGGGCGTGTTCAAGGAGAACATCGCGATGCACACGATAAGCACCGCAACCGCGCATGCGGCAACGGAATACATCTTGGCGAACCCGTCGCGACGGGATTTCGCGAGCAGCACGGCAGCCATGATGGCGATCATGAGGGGGACCTCGATAAGCTGGGAAACCACGTTTGCGCCGATGGCGAACGTCGGCGGCACGCTGATCAGCACATATGCGCGGATCAGCTCAAGCGCCGTGGAGCATAGGCCGAGGCCGGCGAGCAGCACCCAGAACCTTTGCGTCAGCTTCACCGGGGTGGCGAGCACCTGTTTTTCGCCGCGCAGGTCTTTTCGGCGTATGCAGAACAGCGAGGCGCCCATCAGGGGCAGCGCGATGAAAGCCGCAACGGCTATCGGCTGCGGGCAGCCGTTCAACACAAAGTAGATCGCGATGGAAAAGAGCGTGCATCCGGCCAGCCGGTAAAGCGCGCGGTGGGGCGGCAGCGCGCCGAACAGGCTGGCCGCACGTACGAACAGCATGGTGGTGCCGACGCCCGCGAGCGCGCAACCGGAATTGAACAGCACGGTGAGTGCGAAGTGGGGGACGGCTGTGCCCATCACATCGTTGCGGGCGTTGCAGATGAGGAAGGTGCCCACAGCGGCGACAAGGCCGCCAATGAACGTGGTGCGGTTCTTCGCCACCCATTTGGAGAAACGGTCGGCGAACAGCGCGACAAGCAGCAGCGTGATGAAGCATGCCAGCAGGTGCACGAGCATGAGGTTCTCCGTGATGTTGCTGTTGTCGGTCTCGTGCAGCCAAAACGATCCGGAGAACGCGATGGTGTTCCACGCAATCCAGCAGCCCAGGCCAAGATACGTCAAGCTGGGCGCCTGTCGGTCGATGGACGCGAGCGCGTTCGAGAATCGCTCGGAAGCGCTTGCGGTCGTCTTTTCTTGCGCGCGCTGGTTTCGCGCCGCGTCGTCCTGCTCGCAGATTGCCATATCCCCCCGATTCTCGATTGGCGTTTGCGTTGTTGGCCGGAAGAAGGTGCGTTTCCCGTTTCACCTCCGTCCCCTGTTCACGCATTCTCTTTCCTCGCCTAGCCATTCTAAACACCTACGTCCATTTTCGACTAGTTAACAAGTGACCATATGCAGCTAACAACATAGTTAACTAGTGACGTAGCTGGGGTTTTGCGAAAAACGTATGGTGGTGACCGTTCCGAGACGAGGGGGTCATCATGAATATCAAGAACAAGCCGCTGCCGAGGTTCGAGGTTCCGTCGAGCTACGAGAAGTATGCGGAGGGCGGCTATCTGATGGATGTGCGCGATTCTGAGGCCGACAGCTTCGGCGATCGCAAGCCCACCATCGCCTCGGGCGCGGGCGCTGCTGCCGTCGATCCCGCTGCCATTGCGCAGGGCGCGGCTGCGGATGCCGAATACGAGCTTCCTGATGAGCCCGCGTTCGCCGATCGCGTAAACGCGGTGGTCATGTGCGTCGGCTCGCAGAACGCGTTGCGCGAGGCCTTGTACAAGACGCTGGCGTTCTGCCAACGGCCCCATGAGTTCACCGAGGTCGAGGATTTTATCGCCCAAACCGACGAGTTCGTCTACAGCCATATCATGCAGACGCCGTTCGTCATGATCCAGATGCTCGTCGACGCCGGCGGCCTTGCGCAAACGCCGCTCGATAGCGAAGGCAGCCCCATCGCCGACGAGCAGCTGGCGAACCTTTCCGAAGACGAAGCCGACGACCTGATTTCCACGTACCGCATCCAGACCACCGACGCTGGCGTCGAAACCGTGCGTCTGCTGGCGCCCGAGCGCCGCATCGAAGCGCAGCTCTCCCTGCGCCCGCATCGCCGCGATACCTATTTCGCCGTGCTCGATTTTTGCATGCAGCCGCGCAAATTCCCGGAAATCGAGGCGCTCTTCAAGAACGTTCCCGGCCTGTCGCAAGACATCGTGGCCGATCATCACAAGCTTTCGCCCGATTTCTACGTCGACAAGCTTGACAAAGCCGGCGCGCTCGTATGGCGCGGCGCCTGGGTTGCAACCGACGCGGGCAAGCGCATGCTGCAAGCCCACAAACGCGAACAGGCAACCGCATAGCCGCATCCGCCGGCGAAGCGGCAGGTTGCGGGCGTGCTGGGAACTCCCGCTCGCCTGCCGATCGGCCCGCGGCTCCCTACGTGAACAGGGGACGAAGGTGTGTTCACGTTGACCCCATCGGGTGAACGCGAATCGCATTCGTGAACACACCTCCGTCCCCTGTTCGCCCCCGTTCACGTTCCCGCCCGAAAAGCAATATGGTAGCAGGAGAAACCCGCTGCCTATCGCAATAGACGAGTAAGCAAGGATCAAAAGGAGGAGGAAGCTTTGTCTACGACTATGACACGTCGCTCGTTCATGAAGACGGCAGCGGTCACCGGCGCGGTTGGCGCGCTGGGGCTGGGCGCCGCTCACAACATGGCACCGAGCGACAAGGCATGGGCCGACAACGACGTGCACGAGGTTCGCACGTCCTGCCGAGCCTGTATCGCCAACTGCGGCGTCATCGCCACGGTGAGCAATGGCCGCGTCATCAAGCTGAGGGGCGATTCCATCGACCCGATGTCGAAGGGTCGCATGTGCCCGAAGGGCCTGTCGGGCATCCAGGCGTTGTATCACCCCAATCGCAACAAATACCCCATGAAGCGCGTGGGCGCCAAGCCCGGCAACCAGTGGGAGCGCATCAGCTGGGATGAGGCGGCGAAAACCGTGGCCCAGCACATGATCGACATGCGCGACAAGACCGGCAAGCACGGTCTTCTGTGCACCACCGGCGGCGGTGGCAACCCGCAGTTCTTCAGCCCGCCGCGTTTCCGCAACTTCTGGGGTGCCGGCAACGTGTTCGAGCCCGGCTGCGCGCAGTGCTACCTGCCGCGTAACTTCACCATGCCGCTGGTCAACGGCATCGGCGATACCTCGATCGCCGACTCCGGCTGCTCGGAGCTGTACAAGCCGGCCAAGTACGGTGGGCTGACGGAAGTCTACGTCATCTGGGGCACCGGCCCGGCGTGGCACTCGCCTTCCACCTCCGGCCGTTGCGTGGCCGAGCTGCGTGACAACGGCTGCAAGACCGTCGTCGTCGACCCGCGATTCACCGCCGACGCCAGCAAGGCCGACGTGTGGCTGCCCATCAAGCCCGGCACCGACATGGCCATGATGCTCGGTTGGATGCACTACATCATCGAGAACAAGCTCTACGAGAAGATCCCCGGCTACGAGACCTTCTGCGAGCAGTGGACGAACCTTCCGTTCCTGGTGGACCCGCGCGACAACGTCAGCCTGCCGCCCGTCGCCGAGGACATCACCAAGGACGGCCAGCTGCTGCGCGCGTCGGCCGTGTTCGACGACGTCGACGCCACCAACGAGGGCTATGTGTACTTCGACACCGAGAAGGGCGAGGTCACGAAGGCGTTCGCCCTGGGCCCGGACAACGACGGCACGTACCACCCGCAGATGTTCGGCACCGTGGATGTGAAGCTCAAGGACGGCTCCACCATCACGTGCAAGACCGCGTTCGAGGCCTACAAGGACCGTTGTGCCGACTTCGACTTGGACACCGTGGCCGAGATCACCGGCTGCAAGAAGGAGAAGATCATCGAGGCCATCGAGCTGTACTGCTCGAGCGCGCACGGCGGCATCTCCCTGGGCGTTGCTACCGACATGTACCCGGGTTCGGCGCAGGCCGCCATCGGCGCCGCGGCGCTCGATTGCATGACCGCGCACCTGTGGCACAGCGGCTGCCCGGCCAACAAGGTGGGCGGCCAGGGCTCGAAGGGCCTGACCAGCTGCGAGTCCACCATCTTCCCCTCCGGCTTCATCGGGGATACGAAGTACCAGTTCCAGACCAATGACGCCATCCTCGAACGTCTTGGCTACTGCGAGCACAAGGGCCTCGGCGGATGGATGCACTCCCACATCCCCACGGTGCTCTCCGCCGTGCTCACCGGCGAACCGTACCAGCCGAAGGTGTGGATCGAGCGCTCCGGCAACAAGATGGCCGCGCTGGGCAACTCCAGCTCCTGGGTCGACGCGTTCCCGAAGTTCGACCTGATCGTGCACGGCTACATGTACCCGACCAGCTTCACCACCGAGGCCGCCGACATCGTGTTCCCCGTGTGCGAGTGGCTGGAGAATGCGTTCGCGCAGAACCGCTTGAACGTCAACCTCATGCGCAAGCCGGTGACCAACCTGTTCGAGGCCGCCGACGAGATCATGATGTGGGGCAAGATCGCCGAGGCCATGTCCGACCCCAGCTCGGAGCTCTACGACGCCAACATGGAGGCGTGCATGGATGACGAGAAGATCGGCAGCCCCATGGTGCCCGCGTACTGGAAGACCATCAACGAGTACTGGGATTGGGTCGCCCAGCAGGGCGGCGATAAGTCCGTCACCACCATGGAGCAGGCCATGGAGGCCTTCCCCATGAAGTGGGCGGAAGACGACGAGTACTGGGGCGGCACCACGTATGACGGATACTGCCAGGTCAACGCCGGTGCCGGCGTTGCAGGCAAGGTCGATCCGGGCATGGAAGGCTCCGGCGCCGATGACGGCAAGGTCACCTACACCGGCTTCTCCACGGCTGCCCGCGACATCAAGGACAACCCGAAGAAGTGCGGTCCGTACGCCGACACCATGCTCTACCTGGGCCGTCACGGCAACGAGAAGTTCGACATGCCCGCCGCGGTGGTGGACTACAACCCCATGCCGTACTACTTCACACCCGAGGACCAGTCCGAATACGGCGACGAGTACCCGCTGCGCCTGACCGAGGGCCGCATCCCGTACTTCCATCACGGCACGCTGCGCAACAACCCCTACCTGCGCGAGCTGTACCCGGCGCCCGAGCTGTGGATCAGCCCGGAAAACGCCGGCAAGTACGGCATCGTCGACGGCGACTGGGTGAACATCAAGAGCCCGCGCACCGATGGCAAGGACGTGTTCCGCGACATCACCACGGGCCTGTCCACCGATACGGTCATGGCAGGCGGCAAGGACGCGAAGTTCGGCCCGAGCGAGTTCGCCCCCGGCGAGGAGCTGACGGCTAACGGCCAGAGCGTCGTCAAGGACGGCATCTTCGCCGTTGCGCGCGTGACGAAGGGCATCGCGGAGGGCACCGTGTACATGGAGCGCTTCTGGAACCCTGAGTTTTTGGAGGACGGCTCCGATGGTCGCAAGTCGTGGACCACGGAGAACATGAACGTGCTGACGAAGAACACGGGCTACTTCAACCCCGAGTTCGGCACCTACACCCTGCGCGGCATCCACGTCAAGGTTGCCAAGGCGCAGCGCCCAGAGGGCATCTGGTACGAGCCGACCGACTTCGAACCCTGGATGCCTGAGCCCACGGAAAACACGGGAGGAGCGTTTTACACCAAATGAGCCGCAATTGCTTAGTTGTTGACCTGGATAAATGCATCGGCTGCCACGCGTGCGAGGTGGCCTGCAAGAACGAGAACGGCATCGCCTTGGGCGAGTACTGGAATCGCGTGCTGCAGATTGGCCCGCACGGGACCTTCCCTGACCTGGAGCAGTATTGGCTGCCCGTGCAGTGCCAGCAGTGCGAGGACGCGCCCTGCGTGCACGTGTGCCCGACCGGCGCGAGCTACCGCGACGCCGACGGCAAGGTGCTGGTGGACAAGGAGAAGTGCATCGGCTGCAAGTACTGCATGATGGCCTGCCCCTATGGCGTTCGTTCGTGGAACACTAAGGAGAAGGCCGTCGAGAAGTGCACCCTGTGCGGCCAGCTGACCAGCGCCGGCCAGGAGCCCGCGTGCGTGGCCGCGTGCTGCGCGAACGCCCGCTTCTATGGTGACCTGGACGACCCGAGCTCCGACGTGTCGAAGGCCGTGGCGGCAGCCGATCCGGCAAGCGTGCACACCCTGCACGATGCCGGCAACAAGCCGCTGACGCGCTACATCCTGTCGGACAAGATCGCCACGTGGCACGACGTGGACGCCATCAAGCCGGCGTCCGACGCGCAGGACGCCGCGTGGTTCGCGAAGGAGGCGTAAGGCATGGAGATCCAATGGTCCCTGGTTTTGTTCACGGCCCTGACCGGCATGGGCGGCTGCATGTTCGCATGCGTCGCCGCCGATGAGTTCCTCGGCCGTGCGAAGGCCGCGGCGTTTCCCGCGGCTGTGGCGGCGCTGGTGATCGCGGTCGTTGGCGGTCTGGCTTCCGTGACGCACCTGTCGCATCCCGACCGCATCATGGGCGCGCTGAGCCACCCGACGTCGGGTATCTTCACCGAGGCGTTGCTGGTGGGCTGCCTGTGCGTGTGCGTGGCGGTGTACCTGGTGCTGGTGAAGCGCGAGGCCGCCGCGGGCGCCCGCAAGGCCGTCGCCGTGATTGGCGCGGTGTTCGGCGTGCTGCTGAGCTTCATGGCGGGCGAGTCCTACCTGATGGAGGCGCGTCCGAACTGGTGCAGCCAGCTGCTGCCGCTGGGCTACCTGCTGACCGCGGTGTCCGAGGGTATCGCCGCCTACCTGGTGGTCGTGGCCGCTAAGGCCAAGGGCGCTGACGTGGCGCCGTACGGCCGTGCGCTGCTGGTCGGCGGCGTGCTGGCCGCGGTGGGCGCTGCCGCCTACGTGTTGTGGGCGGGTCCTGCCGACGGCGTGCAGTGGGCGCTGCTGGTTGTGGCGGTGCTGGGCGCCGGCGCGGTGCCGGCCGCATGCGGCGCGCTGCTCGGCAAGAAGCCCGAGAGCCTGATGGCCATGGCCGCCGGCTCGCTGGCCTGCGCATTCGTGGGCGCGGTGTCCTACCGCTGCATCATGTGGCTGATCACGGTCCCGATCGCGAACCTGTTCCTGAACGTGCTGTAAGCGTAAGGCTGGGGGAGGGGATGCCCTTCCCCAGCCGCCTCGCGATGAATTCGCGGTTCGTATTCGCCTCTCCCCATCTCCCTCCCTTCCTCCGGCGAATGCGAACCGCGAGCGCATCGAGCATGGCAACGGGCCGTGTCCGCGATGCGGCTAACGAAAATCGATACTCGGCTCTTGCGCACGGCTTGCCCGTTCGCGCGGGGCGGCAATGGACGTGAGCGCCCGAAGACAAGCGGGCGCTTCGGCAGAAAGGGGCGATCATGACCGACGGAAACGCGGTGCAGGTGCAGCAGCAGGAAGAGCGCGATCAGCTGATTTCCCAGCTCATCGAGGTGAATGCCGGGCGTGCGGCGTACTATCGCATGCTGGGCGAGCTGTTCTTCCGCGAGTTGACGCAGGAGCAGGTCGAGCATCTGGCGGGCATGGATTTCGCCGGAATGGACGGCGGCGATGAGCTCATCGCCCAGGGCTATGACGACATGCGTCGCTACCTTCGCCATGTGAATTCCGGCACGCGCCAGGCGCTGGCCTGCGATTACGCGCATACGTTCCTGGCGGCGGGGAATTACGAGACGTTCGCCGCCACGCCGTTCGAAAGCGTGTTCACCAGTCAGCTCGGGCTCATGATGCAGGAGGCGCGCGACGATGTCTACAAGATGTATTGCGAGCAGGGCATCCAGCCGCAGGCAGATTTGCATGTGCCCGAGGATCATGTGTCGTTCGAGTTCGAGTTTTTGGCGACGGTCATCGAGCGCACGAACGCCGCGCTCTTGACGGGCGATTTTGCGCGTGCTCAGGCGCTTGCCGAAACGGTCTCCGATTTTCACCGGTTGCATCAACTCAACTGGATCGACGATCTGTGCGATGCCGTGCTCGACGTGGCCGAGACCCGTTTCTATCGCGGAGTCGCGAAGGTGACGCGCGGGTTCGTGCATATAGAGACCGAGGTCGTCGCCGACGAGCTCGAGGTGCTGCAAGGCCTGGCGGACAAGCAGGCTGTGTAGCGCGTTTCGCCTGATGAATCGGGCGGAAAGGGCCGTGGGGGGTGCGGCCGTAAGACGAGAAAGGATAGGGTTATGGGCGATCAGCCGAGCATCACGCGTCGCGGGGTGTTGGTCGGCGCCGGCGCCGTGGCCGGTATGTTTGCGGTCGGCGGCGCGGCGTACGCGCTTGAAGGCGAGGATCGGGGGCTTTTGCGCCCTCCCGGTGCGCAGGACGAGGCGCATTTCCGTGCCACTTGCTTGAAGTGCAACCGTTGCGAGACGGCCTGCCCGCAGCACTGCCTGCGCACGGGCGTCCTGGAAGACGGCCTGCTCAACTGGCGCACGCCCATCATGGATTTCCATCGCGGCGTTTGCGACTTTTGCGGTATCTGCGAGGACGTGTGCCCGGCGGGTTCAATCGCGGGCGCGCATGATCCCGCGCAGGTCATCGGCGTCGCGGTCGTCGACCGCGAGCGCTGCATCGCATGGGCCCAAGGCGGTTGCCAGGTGTGCGTCGATGCATGCCCGTACGGGGCCATCGCGCTCGACGACGCGAATCGACCCGTTGTCGACCAGGCGAAATGCAACGGATGCGGCGCGTGCGAGAACGCATGCCCGTCGAACAGCTACCTCGCGTTCGCCGGCGGCACCGACCGCGGCATCAACGTGCACGCAGCAGGGAAGGAGGCATAGGCGATGAGCGATAAGGAAAACAGCGCGCCCAAAAAGTCCCGCTTCCGCACAGCGCGGGGCTGGGTTGCGTTCGCGTGCGTGGCGTTCGCGCTGGCGGGCATGGCGTTTCGCGTGGGAATCGGCACGCCCTCGGCGTTCGGTATTCAGCAAATCTCGGCCATTTGCCCGTTGGGCGCCCTCGAGACCATGGCGGGCGCCAAGAGCGTCATGTTGCACCCGCTGCTGCTGTTTGCGTTGGTCGTGGTGTTGATTGCCCTGGTTGGCAAGGCGTTTTGCGCTTGGATGTGCCCCGTTCCGTGGTTGCAGAGGTTCTTCCGCCCGAAAAAACGCAGCGTGGCGAAAGGCGGCGTAGGGCACGGCGTCTCGGCGAAGAGCGGGGCGGCGCGTGAGGCTGCGGCGAAGGCCGACGCCGGGCGCGACGCATCGGGATTGAGCGGCGCCGGGTGCGATGCCTCGGTTTCTTGTTGCAACCCTGGTACGGGCCTTTCCCGGGCGAAACCGTTGACCCCCGGCGCGTCCGAAGCCCGCGAGTCCCAAATTAAGACGGATTCGGGCGCTAACCGCCAAAAGGCGCGCGAGTGCGTATTGGCGGCGGTGGACGAATGCTCGAACGATACGCATGATGCAGCAACCGCAGCTTCGGAGCATGCAACCAACGCCTGCGCGGCAGATTCCGGGCTCTCCTCGCTCGACCTCGCACGCACTCGCGCGATTGTTGGCAGCATAACCGCCGAACCTGAGGAAGCGCATCCCGCCTGCTCGCCGTCCGCATGCTCGGCTTGCGCGGGCGCGGCGGCGTGCGCGAAGGTGCTGGCCCCGGTGGGAGGTGCGCGCGACGGCGTGCAGTTGGATAGCCGCCATGCGGTGCTGGTGGGGACGTTGGCTTCCGCTGCCGTGTTCGGTTTCCCGGTGTTTTGCCTCATCTGCCCGGTCGGCTTGACGTTTGCGACCATCATCGGGCTGTGGAACCTGGTGCAGTTCAACGAGCCTTCTTGGGCGCTCATCATCTTCCCGATCATCCTGGTCGCGGAGGTCACCGTGCTGCGCAAATGGTGCAGCAAGATCTGCCCGATCAGCGCGCTGGTCAGCCTGCTGTCGAACCTCAACGTCACGTTGCGACCGCGGGTCAAGGCCGATGTGTGCCTGCGTAGCCGCGGCGTGGATTGCCATTCGTGCGTCGATGCCTGCCCCGAGCAGCTCGACCCGCATTCGGGCCGCATTCCCGAGTGCTCGAAATGCGGCAAGTGCGTGGAGGCCTGCCCGGCCAAGGCCATCAGCGTCAAGCTGCTGAAGTAGTCGGCGGCCAGCTCGCCCTGCGAGTTCGTATTGCCCCGCGTGCTTCGCGGCGCATAGCTTGCGCTCAGCGGACGCGCTGGCGAACAGGCGGCGTGCCCCCATGCGCCCGCCGCCCCCATCTGCTTTCGTCGGTTCCGTGAAAACGCTGCCCGGCGCGGGTCTGGTCCGCGGGGCGGCTTATCATGGATGGCAGACGAGAGAAACATGCGCGGGCGCCACATGGGAAACGCCGCGCTGATATGGGGGAATACATGCTGCTGAGCGAACTTGCGCGCGGACAGGCGGGCGTGGTCGAGGCCGTGCACGGTGAAGGTTCCGTCCGCCGTCATTTACTGGATATGGGGCTCACGCCCAACGCGGTGGTCACGCTGCAGAAAACGGCTCCCATGGGCGATCCGATCCAGGTGACGGTGCGCGGCTACGAGCTGACGCTGCGCTTGAGCGAGGCCGACAACGTGCTCGTGCGGGCGCTCGACCCGCAGGATCGCCCCGACGCCCCGGCCGGCGCCGACGCCGCGCACTCG
>OLVT01000275.1_pt1 | contig 59695 bp, 64 predicted proteins | sample 1673241 | NCBI WGS metagenome assembly OLVT01 (sample SAMEA3178936, study PRJEB25190) | human gut metagenome | biome: human gut; feature: human-associated habitat; material: faeces | place: Austria | collected 2013
GAAGGGGCGGCGAAGCCGCAAATCCTGCGAATTTTGCGTCAGGTAATACCCAGTACAAGTTGACGCAGGCATCAACTTTCCCTGGGCAAGGCGCTTCGCCCTTGACCCGATAATGGCTGCCGCCCTTAACCTGCCAATGGGCTTTGGTCTCGGCTTCCGCCTCGGTCGGTGCTTTTGCAGCTTTGCTGCAAAGGTCGCCACTGGCGACCCGCACCCCTTGACCCCAGCAGTGCGCTGCCGCCCCTGCACCCAGCCACAAAGGGCCTGCCGCCCTCTGTACTCCCGCTCCGGCGAAGCTGGCTTCCACCGCAGAAGCGGTTTCCGCCAGTTTCACCGGCTCCGCATCCACACATTTACGCTCATCAGCGGGAAGTGGATACGGAATACGCCTGCGGGGATTGCCGGTCAAAACACCGAGTGCAGACCCGGCATTTTGACCGTAATCGCCCCGATTTCAGGCGATTTTTTCTTCTGCCGTCACCACCTGAAAACCATGCTCCTTTGCATAGGCGCTGGCGGCGGCTTTCCGTTCCTCGCTGTAAGGCGGGATGAGCCGGATCGACAGCCGGGACTTGTCCAGCACATAGGTCACGCTCCCCTCCGGCGTACTGCGCTCCAACCGGCACAGCAGCGGATACTTCCGGCTGAACTCCGCCAGCCTGCGCTTCAAGCTGACGTTGAAGGTGTAGACGCTGGCAAGGTTCTCCGCCTCGTTCCAGTTGATGATGGTTTCTTTCTCATATTTAGACAGCTTCCTCATATAAATCCTCCTCATAATCATTGTAAGATTTCAGCACACGCAGGCTGCGCTTGAGACGGCGGTACTCGTCCATCTCCATACGCAGATGATGGTAAAAATCCTCGTACCAGCTTTCGTCCACCTCCGTCTCCACCTTCCGGGCCAGCCCCAGCATCCGGCGTTTGGCCTCCGGGTCAACCGTCAGGGCCGTCAGCCATTTCAGCCGTGTCACCGTATTGTGGTGGCTGGGACAGGCGAAAGCATAGAGAATCTTCTTTTCCTTCATGCTCAGTTTCATAATGATTTCCTCCATTTCTTTGCTGCGGAGCCTTACGTCCCGCATGATAAACTTGTTTCTGTCCGCCGGTCTGCCTGCAAGCCGCTCCTACCCGGAATTTCTCCCGGCGTATCGGCCTCTTTGGTGCGCTCGATTTCTGTCCTGGCGTCACTTTCCCGGAGGTCATACCCCTTGCAGCCGGTCATTCGATTTTCAAGGTTCAGTGCCTGTCTGCAAGAACCAGTTTACCGAAAAAAGGGGGCTGCTCCCGTATATCCAAGACGTTGGAAAAACGCTCGAAATCCGCATATTTCCACGCTTATGGAATCGTGCTATAATAGGTGTATTCACTGAAAAAACGATAACGAGAGAGGGGGCATTGGATGTACACAAAGCTGTCAATCCCGGAGCGGCTCAAAGACTTGCGGGTGGTGGACAAACACCTGACGCTGGAACAGTTGGCGGAGCAGACCGGCCTGTCCAGATCGGCGCTGGGAAAATATGAAAGCGATGACTATAAGGACATCAGCCCGTTTGCGATTGCGACACTGGCGGATTTTTACGGCGTGTCCGCCGACTATCTGATGGGGCTGACCGATAACAAGGAGGTTCCCAACGCCGATGTGCAGTCGCTCCATTTGAACGATGAGATGATTGAACTTCTGCGGAGTGGTAAGATTAACAACCGGCTTCTCTGCGAACTGGCTACACACCCAAACTTCCGGCGGCTGATGGTGGATATGGAAATCTGTATCGACCGGATCGCCAATATGCGGGTGGAGCAGATGAATCTGGTGATGGAGGTCACCCGGCAGACCGTCCTCAGCAAATATGCGCCCGGAGAAGATGACCTCTATGTGCGGACGCTGGAACTGGGGCAGGTGCAGGAAAGCGACTTTTACAGCCACGTCATGCACGATGACCTGGATAACATCGTCCAGGATATACGGGAAGCTCACCTGAAGGACAAGACCACCGCCGACCCACAGCCCACGCTGGATGACGTCAAGGAAAAGTTTGAGCAGGCACTTGAACAGGGCAGCCAGGAGGAAATGGTAATCCATGAATTTTGTGACAGGATGCAGATACCATTTGAGAAGATTTCCTCGGAGGACTTTTCGGCGTTCCTGCGGATACTGAGCCTGTCCAAGATGCTCAAAAATCCCAACAACATGAGGGGGAAGGTCAAGCCGCAGCCGTACTATGCGCCCAAACGCAAGAAACGCAGGTAACAGAAAAGCCGCCCAACCTGTACCGTTGGACGGCTTTCGACCCGTTTGCGGGCGGAATAAAATATGCTGTTGTACATCCGTTAGCTGACCGTTTTCATCAGCTTTTTCATAAACTTCCAGAGCCGGATGCCATCTTTAAGGCCCAGCCGGTAAAAGAAGCATTCGCTTTCTGCGCCGGAATCGAAAATGGAATCGCAATAATTCTTTACAGCGTCCTTCTGTTCCTCGGATAATGCGCTGACCGCTTTTTGATACTCGGTTTCCAGTCGAAGGTAGTCAGCTTTTTTCTCCTTGCCGGTTTCTGCCTCCCGCCACTTAGCAAACTGGCTCTGCATCCTCTCCTGAATCATCAAATCAACCAGTTTTTCAATATCTGTCCCCATAAGCGGCCCTCCTTATGCTGGACGGATATAATTCCGGTATGTTTCCAGGACGGAATCCGACACACCGCTTTTATATACTTTGCGGATGTCGGAGATTTCCTCTTGCTTCAGCAGTTTCAGCCATTCCAGCAGGTCAGCCCTGCCATTGGCAAAGTTACAGCAGCGTCCATCAGCATATTCGATACGGTATCTCATAGACATGCACCTCCTTAAACATAAATCATCTCAGACCGGATGATTTCCTCTGCCCGGCTGCGGATGCTGTTCATGGCTCCGACCCAGGCAAGCTGGTCACGGGCTTTCAGTTCCTCGGTAACACCTTCCGCCGCCTGCATCTGCGAGATGATACACGCCAGCCGGTCAGCGGCCTGCTCGTTCAGGTCGGCAAGATACGTCCAGAGTTTTCCCGACAGAAGCAGGTCATTGTACTGGCCGGAGCGGTGTTCTTGCAGATATGCCTTGTGCATCCGGCCCCACCTACCGATGGGGCGGCTTTCCTCCGGCAGCTTCAGGTCTGGTATGTAGTAATCGCCGACAAGAATGTAGTCCAGACCGTTGCTGTCATCATGGATACGGTTTCTTAATTCTTCCATATCGACCTCCTGTATTCGATTTTGTCCGAATCCAGTTGATCGTGTCCCTGTCCATCTGTTATTCAAGGCAACTGAACTCGTCACCATGAATTATGGCACATCTTTCCCCAATTTTTGATAGTTGAGCGAGTGAGAAGTTTCCCGCCCACGGCTCTCTCCGGTGTTGTAGGTATCAATGGTTTCCTTGCCCAGCACGGCAGCCAGTTCCTTGAGCGTAGTCGGCTCCTTGCCGCCCAGAAAGATGGAGGTATCCATATTGCCGATGATGGTATCGGCGTTGTCCTTGTAGATGGCTTTCAGCTGGCTTTGCGCCTGCAAGACCAGACAGGCGGAAATCTCACGGCTTCGGATGGTGGCCACCAGCTTTTCCAGTTTGGGAATCTGGCCGATGTTGGCGCACTCGTCGATCAGGCAGCGCACATGGACCGGCAGCCGCCCGCCGTACACATCGTCGGCTTTTTCGCAGAGCAGATTGAACAGCTGGGTGTAGCACATGGAGATCAGGAAGTTAAAGGAGTCGTCCGTATCGCTCATAATGAGGAACAGGGCAGTTTTCCGATCTCCCAGAGTGTCCAGCTCCAGCTCGTCGTAGGAAGTGACCTCCCGCAGCTCGGCAATATCGAACACAGCCAGGCGCGCACCGCAGCTAATCAGTATGCTTTTAGCTGTTTTGCCAGCGGCCAGCTTGTATTTTTTATATTGGCGGACAGCGAAATGATTGGGCTTTTCCGCTTCCAGTGCGTCAAACATCAGGTCCACCGGGTTCTTGAACTCCTCGTCGTCCTCCCGGACCTCCATCGCGTTGATGAACTCGATGAGTGTGGCAAAGTTTTGTTCTTCCACCGGGGCTTCATAGTGGATATACCCGATAAGGGCGCAGTACAAAAGCGTCTCCGCCTTGACCCAAAAATCGTCCCCGGCTTTGCCCTCGCCCTTGGTGTTCGCAATTAAAGTTGTAACCAGCTTCAAAATGTCCTTTTCGCTGTGCAGATAGGCAAAAGGATTGTAGTGCATGGACTTTTTGAAGTTGATGGTATTGAGAACCTTAATGCGATAAGGCTCATAGACCACTTTGCCGTTTTTGTCCTTTACGGTCTCATAGACCGGATTGCCGTGCCGGTCCTTTATTGGCTGATGGTCCTTGCCCAGCTTGGGACGCATTTTCGGCGTACCGCGCTGGAGCATCTTGCCGCACTCCACCAAAATCGTACCTTTGGGGTCTGTGACCACATAGGAGCTGTGCATCTGCATCAGGTTGGGTTTCAGCCAAAACCGTGTTTTACCGGAACCGGAGCCGCCGATTACCAGAACATTTTTGTTTCTGGCAGTTTTGGGGTCCTTGGGGCGGCTGTTCATGGTCAGGCTCTCGGTTTTCGTCAGAATCACATTGTTCTGGAAAACCGGGTCCACATAAGGGGCGATGTCCTCGTGTGTTCCCCATCGGGCAGAACCATACTCCATGCCGTGGCGGTATTTCTTCGCATTTTTGCTTTTCAGATATACCGCCAGCCGAAGCCCACCGCCGCAGCAGATTCCCACCAGCAGGTCCAACGGGTGCAGGCTGGGCCACCAGCTTGCCAGCGCCACCGGCAAGACAGAAATCAGGGAGAGCGCCTTTTGGGAAGCGTCTGCACCCTGCGCCATCCGCCATGCCTCCCCGAAGTTGGTGGCAAACAAGCCCATCAGGATATACGGCAGGTTCAAAATCAGGAGCTTTTTGATGTCAAGCTGCTTTTTCATCGTTCCAGCTCCTTTCGCCTGGTGCGATCCACCACGGCATTTTTGACCAGCTCTTTGAACTGGTTCAGCTTTGCCAGCACAGACGGACGCTCTGTTTTCTCTGCTTTTTTCACCTTTTTGCCGGTGTATTCGGTGAAAGCGGCGGTCAGCGCATCCGCATCCCGACCTTTGAAAAAGATCAGGTACTTGGGCGGGGAGGTGCTGCGGTCTTTTTTCACTGCATAATCCACACCATATTTCCGGGCGATCTTTTCAAACTCCTTGATGGAGGGATCGGTGATTTCGATATTGGAAACGCCCTGGTTCTGACCAATGAGCTGCTTGACCGTCTGCTTACCCTGGGGCTTCACAGGCGCGTCCCGGCTTCTCTGCTTTTGCAGCTTCTTTTCCTTGCGATGGGCAAGATACTTGGTGATGGCAGCCTTCAATAGCCGCCCGGTGAACTTTGTACCGCTGACTACCAGCGTCAAAGTCCTGTTTTCCACTTCTTCCTGCATGGGATAACGCCTCCTTTCCACGGATTTTGCAGGGATCGTTCAAAAACTAAGGCGGGACCACCAGCCGCCGCAGAAGATACCGGGTCATCATATCATCAGCAGGATGCTGTCCCGCAGCTGGGCAAAATACAGCTTGCCCTGGGGCGTTACCAGCGTATAGGAGCCGGTATGCCCGTGGTTGCAGTAGTCCTTGACGGTGAACAGGCCATCATTGGCGGGCTTTGCATAAGGCAGTACATTCCCGGACGGGGCGCGGTACACAAACCGCTGTTCCAGCAAAAACCGGACAAACCGGCGCTCTGGCACAACCAGTTCTTTGGCGGTGGTGCGGAGGTTGGTGCTGTGCTTCAAGTCAATGAACAGGTCATAAAAGGCTGCCTTGCTCTCCAGCATGGCGTTTTCCTTTCGCAGCGCCACATTTTTCTCGCGCTCCGCCAGCAGATCGGAGCAGAGCTTCATCATGGCTTCCGGGGAAGTGGCTACCTCCCACAGCTTCTCCCTGGTGATGTAAGCCCCGTGCTTACGGATAGTGGGTAGCACCTCGGATGTGACCCATCGGCGGAACTGCTTCGCCTTGGGCAGCTTACTGGATAGCACCAGAGAATAGAGGCCGGATTCGTTGATGACGGGGAGTTTCTGCATCCCACCGGGGGTGAGAAATTCGCTCACCCCTTTGTCCTCTGTGTCAACGTGGTTGCGGATAGCCTCTTGCGGGTTTTTGTACCCCAGTGCCAACGCCACATCCTTGCCCACCAGCCAGGGTTCGCCATCAATCTCCACGGCGCGGATGGTGCCAAACTCCGGGTTTTTGAAAATTTCCATTTGGTTCATAGCGTAACCTCCTGTAAAAGTCGTTGTTGTGGGATGGAAAAAGACGGCCTTACCAGCCGCCTGCGTTCATATCGTGATTAACCTGTGAAGTGTAGTGGTTGCTGATGGTGGTGGGTGCGTTAAACAGCACCGTCAGCAGGTACTGCTTCATGTTGCGGACTTCGGTGGTGTTTTTCTGCAAGCTGTCCATGACAAACTGGATATGTTCGCTGTCCAGTTTCAAAAACCGGGAGCGCACCACCTCATGGGGGAAATCGCTGCCTGCAATCCGGGTGGTTTTGCGTCTGGCACAGACGGTTTCCACCATCAGCTCCACGATCTCGTCCAAATCCTCCCGATAGGTGGCAAACTCCCTGCACAGGTAGTCATACTCGATGTTCTCTAAAATCAAATCCCGATAATTTTCTATCTCTGTGACAGACATCGCATCCCTTCCTTTCCGTTCCGGCGGTCTTGCCGCCGCTGTTTCCCGGAAGGGAATGGAATCGGTACTTGATCCATGAGTAATTGATTTTTGAGTATTTGATTTCTCTATATTTAATCCTGCGGGCTTTTCCGTATCCGGTTTCTCCATATCCGGGTTTCCCGTATCTGGTGAAGCCGTATCCGGCTGGGGCGTATCCGGGTCCTTCGGCTGTGGCTGTTCGTAGATGACATACTCGGTATCACTGATCCGACCCTGCCTATCTCGTAGCTGATGTCGGACAATGTACCCGGCAGCTTCCAGCTCCCGCAGCGCGCCGCCGATAGCGTCCACGCCCTCTTTGCAGATGGCGGCAAGCCCTCTGGTGGTATAGTTCCAGTCCTCCGGTAAGGACAGCATCATGGAAAGCAGCCCCTTGGCTTTCAGGGACAGCTTCCCGTTGCGTAAATGGTGATTGCTCATTACGGTATAATCTCTGGTTCGTTCAATGCGAAATACGGCCATTGACCTCACTCCTTCCAAATTTCTCAGGGTATGAAAAAAGCCACAATCCTGTAAAAAGAATTGTGGCAGTCAGCTGTTTTGTTCACTTTTTCTGCGCCGGTAGGGGCGTTTGGGAATGGGCGGTTTATCCAACAGGTCATTTCCCTGAGAGAATGGCAGAGTTTGCAGAACACGGTCAATCTCCATAGATTCCATATCATGCTGGGAATGGCAATCCTCCCGGATTGCTTCCCGGATTTCCTTTACAGTACACATTTCAATCCTTTCCTTTCGCAGTAATGATTTGTTTATGAGTGGCGGCGGCGCTTGTCCGGCTTAAAATCGAGGATATGTCCCTCGATGATACGGGCGTAACGCTTGATTTTGATTTCCCGGCGCTGCTGGCTCAGGAGGGCGGCCTGATAGCCGTCCTCCGTAAGAAACAGCCGCATTTCATCACCGGGACTGCCGTAGGCACAAGAACGCAGGACAGAAAACTCGATCATCCGGCGGGTGTTATCCTGAAAACGCTCCACGGCAAGAATGTTATGTCCTTTCAGCTCACGGGCTGAAATATCCCTCATAGGCTGCTCCTTTCTCAGCGTTCATGTTGCTGTTGGCGTTTTTTCTGCCACTGTTCCAACAGCTTGATGATGGTTTCCTGCATCCGCTGGGGCGTGTAGCTCTTGGGAAAATACTTCCGCAGGGTGTCCGAGGTGAATGTCACCTTGTCCAGATCGCTTTTCTTTTCCTCTCCCATAATGGCCCGCATCACATCAATGGACAAATGCCCCTCCTGACTGAATTTCTTGAGCCGCTGAGCCTGGGAGAGAGAAGGGGTAGCTTGTTCGCTGTCCATCGCGTCCAAAAGCTGGGTCTGTTCCTCTTTTTTAAGAAAGGACAGCTCATAGGCCGGATTGAGGGCGATTTTCTTTTCATCTACCATATCCAACAGTTCGGGAATTAGCTCGGTCAGGCGGATGTAGCGGAAAATCTGATTTTTACTCTGGCCTACCTGTTCAGCTAACAATTCGCTGGACTTCTTTCCAAAATCGTTCCCAACTTGGGAACAATTTTCTTTTGTTGGCCTACCAGCCTGCCGCTTCATAGCCTCCAGCTTCATGCGGTATGCAAAGGCTCTCTCGCTGGGGAGCAGGCTTTCACGCTGCAAGTTGCTGTCCACCATGATGATGGTGGCGGCATCATCGTCCAAATCCCGGACAATGACGGGCATGGTTTCTTTCTCAGCCAGTTCACTGGCTCTGTGCCGCCTGTGTCCGGCTACCAGTTCATAGCCGCCCTCCGGGTCAGGTCTTGCAATCGCCGGAACCAGCACACCATACTGCCGGATACTGTCCGCAGTTTCCATCATGGATTCATCATCCTTGACTTTGAACGGATGGTTCTTAAAAGGGTGCAGCTCAGACAGCGGGATTTCCAGCACCCGTTCCCGCTGTGCATCGGCACGGCTTTCCTCGGTAGAAAACAGGTCATCTACCGATGCCAGCTCTACTTTTTTCGCGCTGCTTTTCAAGTTTCGTCACCTCCTGCGTCAGATTTTTGTAGCTCTCAGCCACCTTGCCGCCGGGGTCATGGGCAAAAATGCTCTTGCCCTCGGCGCTGATTTCCTTTGCCCTAACAGAATGGGGAATCTCGGTGGCGAACACCTTGATTTTGCTGCCGTAGGTCTCCCGCAGCAGGGCGGCGATCTCCTTGGCAAAGTTGGTGCGGTTGTCCACCATCGTCAGCAGGATGCCATCAATCTGGAGTTTTGGGTTGATCTGCCGCTTCACCTTATTTACTGTTTGGAGCAGTTGTTCCAAACCCTTGGCGGGCAGATACTCTGCCTGGACGGGAATTATGACCCTATTGGCGGCTGCCAGCGCATTGACCGTGAGCATCCCCAGAGAGGGCTGGCAATCAATGAGGATATGGGAATACTGTCCCTTTACGGTGTCCAGATACTGCCGCAAGATGGTCTCGCGGCTCATGGCGTTCACCAGGGAGACCTCCATGCCAGAGAGCTGGATGTCGGCAGGCATCAGGTCAACGCCTTCCGGGTGGTGCAGGATGCCCTCGCCGGGTTTGAGTGGTTCATCCATCAGAATACGGCCCATCGCGTCGGACAGGGTAAAGGGCAGCTTGTCCGGCTGGGGGTGGCCCAGGCTGATGGTCAGGCTGCCTTGCGGGTCCCCGTCGATCAGCAGCACTTTCTTTCCGGCCTGCGCCAGCCCAATCCCCAGGTTCGCGCAGGTGGTTGTCTTGCCAACGCCGCCTTTCTGGTTGGCGATGGCGATAATTTGTGTGTTCACTTTGCAATCACCTCGTTTCTGGAATAAAAAAAGGGAGAATGTGACATAAATCAACATTCTCCCTGAGAAACGATATGCGATTGTATTGCTGCTTGTCTTATTTGTGTTCAGCTTTTGGGGAGCCATCCCGCCGCAAACCCGCATGAATACTGGATTTCTGCTTGTTTGTCTTTCCCTTTCCCGAATAACCTCTGTTCAATGAATGGTTTGCGAAAGATACAAGCCGCAAGGTAAAGGCCGCTTTCAAAGCAAAGTTTGCCACAGGACAGCGTATCGGCGCTTATGCTCCCATCGGGTACAGGAAACACCCGGAAATCAAAAACAAGCTGATAATCGACGAGGAAACCCGCTGGATAGTGGAGAAGATTTTTGACCTCGCCATTCATGGCAGAGGGGCGGCCAGTATCACAAGAATACTGATTGCGGAAAAGGTTCCCACGCCGGGATTTATCAACTTCCAGCGTGACGGGACTTTCGCAAACATCTATGCGGGTGCGCCAGAGGAAAAAAGCTACGCATGGACGATAGCGCAGGTCAAGAGCATTATGAAAGACGAAACCTATATCGGCCATACCATCCACTACCGGGAAACAAACATTTCCTTTAAGAACAAGCGGAGGATACGCAAGCCCCAAAGTGAATGGGTGCGGGTGGAGAACACGCAGGAGCCGATTATCAGCGAACAGGTTTTCCGGCAGGTACAGGAGCAGATAGCAAACCGCCGCAGAAAATGCAAGGACGGTACAACACAGATTTTTTCCGGATTGGTAAAATGTTCGGATTGCGGCTGGTCGTTGTCCTATGGGGAGAACAGGCAGAACAGCAAGCCTTACGGCCATTATCATTGTAGCAAGTACGGACAGGGCACACGCCAATGCTCCATGCATTATATCCGCTATGATGTGCTTTACGCCTATGTCCTCTCCCGTCTGCAATACTGGTCGGGGCTGGTACAGCATGATGAAGAACGGCTTTTGAAGCGGCTGTTAAATGCCAATGACAAGGGACAGGCCGCCGCAAGAAAGAAGCAAGCCGCAGAGTTGAACAAAGCGGAGAAGCGGAAAGCCGAAGTCGATACCCTGTTTGCCCGGATGTATGAGGACTGGGCGGCGGGGCGTATCACAGAATACAACTTCTCTATGCTGTCCGGGAAGTACCAGAGCGAACAGGCTGAACTGGACACAAAGATTGAACAGCTTCAATCCGCTATCGCCACTGAAAGCCAGAACGCCGCAGACGCAGAAAAATGGATTGCCTTGATGAAAGAGTGCGTCAATCCAACAGAACTGACCGCCGAACTTTTGAATACGCTGATTGAAAAAATCGTTGTCCATGAAGCGGTCAAAGGTGAGGACGGAAGCCGGGAACAGGAGGTAGAAATCTTCTACCGCTTTATCGGCAAAATTGATTAAATGACACCAATATTTTTAACTATGTGATACCGGGCTGGGATGTCCGGACATTTCCATGCTGCCGTCCCTTTCCGCACTGTTTGGGGTACCCATCGAAAAACTGCTGGCAGGCAATCTGCCAACATCATTTCTGGAGGGAAACATGAAAAAATCGAAATATTTTATCTGTCCCCACTGCGGCAATCTGACTTTAACCACAGGGGACGCTTCCATTACCTGCTGCGGACGCAGTCTGGAACCCATGACAGCCAAAAAGGCTGAGGAAAGTGAAAAATTCCATGTAGAAGTCATTGAAAACGACTGGTTCCTCACCACAGACCATCCCATGGAAAAAGAAAACTACATCTCTTTTGTGGCATTTGCAACGGGAGATAAAGTGCAGCTCTACAAGCAATATCCCGAATGGGACTTGCAGCTGCGGATTCCCAAACGTGGGCATGGCACCTTATTCTGGTACAGCACTACAAAGGGATTTTTCTATCAATATCTTTAAAACAAAAACAGCTGGATTCCATCCAAAACACATGGATTCCAGCTGTTTTCATTTCATCAGAATGACCACAGTATTCCGTTTTTATGACATTATGCATCCAATATACAGTCTTTTTTCTGTACATATTTCTTTCATATTGTAAAATCAAAGATTTTTCCCTTTCTTTTTGTCCCTTCGCACTTCAAAATATACACCTTTAAAGAATCTTAAACAAAAATTACGACTTCATAAATAGGAAAAATAGAAAAACTATATTATATTAGTGTCCAGTTAATATTTGCCATTACGGAAACAAGAAAATAAAAAAGGTGGGAATCTCATGGAATATATTTTACAAACAATCTGTCGAAAGTATATGGAACAAAAACAGTATTGAATGATGTCAGCATTCATGTGCCAAAGGGCTCTATTTACGGTCTGGTGAGAAAAAACGGCGCAGGGAAAACGACGCTGATGCGTATCATCTGCGGTCTGACACAGCAAAGCGCAGGCAATTACACATTATTGGGAAAATCAAATGATGATTCTGCACGCAACCGCATGGGGATGCTCATTGAAAAACCTGGTATCTACGAACACATGACAGCAACAGAAAACCTTCGTTACTTCTCTCTGCTCTTTGGCATTCCTTCTCCTGATTATAACAAAATTTTGAAAATGGTGGGCTTGCAAAACGCAGGCAAAAAGAAAGCCCGTACATTTTCTCTTGGTATGAAGCAGCGTCTGGGCATTGCCATTGCGCTGTTAGGCAATCCTGACTTCCTGATTCTGGACGAGCCTATCAACGGTCTGGATCCGGAAGGCGTATACGAAATGCGTAAAATGCTGGAGGAATTAAATCAGAAGCACGGATCACCATTCTCATTGCCAGCCACATTTTAAGCGAACTGTATAAGCTGGCAACAAACTACGCCATCATTGACGGCGGACGTCTGATCGATGAATTCAGTAAAGAAACATTGGAAGACGCATGCAGCAGCAGTGTCCAGATTTCCGTAGAACCTGACTATCTGCAGGACGCAAAGACATTGATCGCGTCCCGTTATCCTGATGTGCGCTGTGAAGTCCTTTCCAATCACAGCCTGCGTCTCCATGAAAAAATGAATCTGGCTGATCTGAACCAGTATCTGGTGGAAAATAAAGTGCGTGTGTGCGGTTTGGGCGCAAACGATGAAGATATGGAAAAATTCTTTGTAGAAAAACTTTCAAGGGGAAAGCTGTATGACAAATTTAATTCGCGGACATATTTATCAATTGAAAAAGGATCGCTTCTTTTACGGATGCCTTGGGATCGGGCTGATTTTTCTGGCTGTCTCCATCCGGATTTTCCTGCTGGGCTTTACGTCTGACACAGGAATGACCAGTATGATGCAGACATTCCTTGGCGGCGACATGGTTCTTTACGCATTTATGGTACTGGCAGCCAATATCATTGCAGAGGTTTATCGTTCCGGCGCCATGAAGAACATCGTCGGACGAGGCATTTCAAAGAAGAGCTACTATTTATCTATGGTCTTTACTATTTCCGGCGCATACGTACTGGTGATGCTGGTGCTTTCCATTTTTATGGGCATATTCGCCATGAGCAAATACGGTATGGGGACCCTTGAATACCCTGCTTATTTTGCCCTTTCCATCGTAGCAAAAATTCTTTTTGTCATGGCACATATCAGTTTTGCCGTTACCATGGCTGTTCTGACACAGAATGTTATCACAGGTGCTATCTTCGGTTTCCTTGTGCCATACCGCAGGCTGTGGAAATGATCCTTGGCGTCTTTAAGATTCATATCAGCCTGGACTTTATCAAGCTTTCTGCACACATGCCTTCTGTTTATGAAGCATCCAATCAATTATCCACATTTCTGCCCTGCTTCCTTGTAGCAGGTGGTTATCTGCTTGTATCTTTCCTCATTGGTTTCCAGCGTTTGAAAGGTCAGAATATCAAATAATCAAATCATACAGAAAGCCAAAAAGGCTTGTTGACTGCACATACAGTCAACAAGCCTTTTTTATTATGTATCATACCAAATCCTGTATCAATTTCGTCAATGCCGTTAAATCATCCTCATTGGGGTGCGCCAGTGCTTTCTGGAAATTTTCCAGCATCATATCCCGTTTGGGAGAGGGCTCCATAGCCGCATAACGTTCCCGCACCACATCAGGCATTTTCCCCTGACACATGAATGTACCGATAATCTCACAGGATGCAGGCACATTTGTCCGTACCCGTTCCAAAATCTGTGTAAAGTACGCCGCACTGCCGCCAAAACCAGCGGTGCCGAAAAGGAATACCTTTTTGTTTTCCAGTGTCTGCAAAAATTCACCCATCTGGCTGTCACAGGTACCTTTATCTGTCCAGAATCCCGCAAAAATCACATCTGCGGAATTTGCTGCAACATGAGGCGCGCCGCAGTAGACACAATCCAATGTGGGCAGTGTCTGACGAATGGCTTCTGCCAGTTTTCCTGTATTTCCTGTTCTGCTGCTGTAACAAATGGCATATTTCATATCATTTTCCGCCTTTCTCATAAATACAATGGGTACCTTCATGGCGCATCATGCCGCCCAGACAATCTTTATTGCAGCGGACACACCGTCTGATTTCTTTTTCTCGTCCTGATAAAACTTTTTCCGGCCACTGAGGGTCTGCCAGAAGCTGGCGGCTCATGGCAGCGCAGTCGATTCTGCCTGTTTTCAGCTGTTCTTCCACAAAAGCCGGACTGGTCAATCCGCCTACGCCGCAGACAGGCAGGTTTGTATACTGTTTCACGGTATCGCAGAACCCCAGAAAACAGCCTTCTTCATGAAAATATGGGTGGTTTGCAGGAGGAATGGTATCAGACAAAGAAGCGTGGTTTGCCAGTGATACATGGAAACTGTCTGCCCCTGCCTTCTCCAGCATGGGAACCACTGTTTTCAATTCATCCTCATGTAAATCCTGCTTTGCCGTATTGTGGCTGTTCCATACGGACTGCCAGCTTCACATCAATGGGCATATCCGGCAAGGCTTTCCGCACGGCTTCCACAGCTTCCACCAGGAATCTTGCCCTGTTTTCCAGAGAACCGCCATAGCTGTCTGTCCGCTGGTTGAACAGAGGGGAGGCAAAACTGCCGCACATCCGATCCCCATGCACCTGCATCACATCAAAGCCAGCTTTCTTTGCCAGCACTGCCGCATCCCCAAAAGCATTGATGATGCCGCGTACCTTTTCCACAGGCATATTGGTAATATATGGTCCCACAAGGTCGTTAATCATCTGCCGCAAATCATCCTGAGTGAGTTTTCCTGCCTTCACCTGTGGCGCATACTGCCGCAGTGCTCCAAAATCTGTATCATCCTGATGAAGCTGGGCGCAGATTTTACAGCCATACTTATGGGCTGTTTCTGCCAGTTTCTCATAAAAAGCAAAGCCGCTTTCTGTATAAAGGTTATTGCCAAAGGGCATGGACAGCACCGGCACATCACCGATGATAATCATACCGCAGCCGCCGGCAGCAATCTTTTCGATTCGTTCCAAATACGCATCATTAGGCACTCCCAATGTGGTAGGTGCAAAAACGATGCGGTTTTTCAAAGTCACATTCCCCAAATTCACAGGGCTTCCAATGGTTTCATACATGACGCATCTGCCTCCTTTCGGCAGCGATTTTTTTCATGGTTCCCATGAGCTCCGCTTTCTGGGACGGTGTCAAATCTTTCAGGACTTCTTTGTCCCACTGTGCAAAAAGGTCATAGCTGGCATGGAATACCTTTTCCCCTTCTTCTGTGAGCGTCACCATTCTGGCTCTGCGGTCAGCAGGATTTTTCTCCTGCACCAGAAAACCTTTTTCCTCCAGCTTTGCCAACGTTCTGGCACAATAGCCCGCATCCATATGAAGGGCTTCCGTCAGCTCTTTGGGAGAACACTGGGGATGTTTTCCCGCATACAAAATAAAAAACAGCAATCCCTGTGTCAGACCCATTTCCTGCAATTTTTCGTTGCAGAATTCTGTGAAGTCTTTCCGCAGAGAAGTGATGAGATATGCAAATGTGTCAAACATACAAACACTCCTTTCATTTACTTGACTTTGTCAAGTATATGTTATTTATCTGACTTTGTCAAGTATTTTGCCATAAAAAAACGGAAACTTCCTTTTTCGGAAAGTTTCCGTCTGTTTTTTATCCAAAATAATATCCAATGGCAAGAAGGTCTGCATCATCTGCTTCCACTTTCTGAATGGTTTCCACATAGGAGCCATTTCCAGCGTCCCCGCTGCCTGTTTTGCAGTAAACATCTCCAGTACTTTTTTCCACCAGAATATAAGGCAGATTTTCCATGCCTTCGAACAGGTAATATCCCGCAATGACATCTTCTGACACATGCAGCGCGTCAATTTCTGCCGCCAGTTTCTTGGTGATTTTCGGGTCAACAGGCGTATCCTCATGGACATAACCCTGTTCCTGCTGGGCTTCCAGACAGGATGTGAGGACTTCTTTCACCTTTTCCAATCCTTCTTCCTCTGTCAATTCTGTTTCCCGGAAATCTACACTGATAAGGGGATTCTCCAAAGGCATAACACCTTTTCGCATATATGTCACTTCTGCCCCCAATGCCTCGGAAACATCCCGGAGGGGCAGCATTTTGCTGGTATCCAATGTGCTTTCCTTACTGCTGACTGTCAGCTTCTGATTGCCTCTAACCAGCAAAAGTCCGTTGCCTTCTTCCCGCAGTTCAAAGCCCATATCGTTGATAAGCACCCACAGAGGCACATATGCCGTATCCTTTGCAATGAGTACAGGCGCATCCACATATTTTCCATCACACAGAAGGAAAACATGCTTCTCCCCTTCTTTCAAATAAAAGAGAGGTTCCTCCTCCACGGTAAAGCCATACTTCCAATCACCGGATGCATAATCTTCGTCCGTATTGTCTATGGTGCATCTATATTCCGGCGGAGAAAGTTCTTCCTGCTCCGCCCCAAAAACAGGAGTCTGCCAAAGCATGATACAGGACAATAAAGCCGCAAAGCATCTTTTCTTTTTCATGGGGCATCCTCCTTTCCTTGTATTTTCGCACAATATCCTAGTATCATTTTCTCTTTTTTGGCGAAAAAAACAAGGCGAATCCCATGAAATATATTGACATTTCTTTTAACTTTTTATTACAAAAGTTCATAAATAGAAAAAACCTGCGCAAAAAAGCAAATTCCCCTTAAAAAAGCATTGGGTTTCCTTTTTCTTGATTTCTTAAGGGGAATTGCGACGGCTATCTTCAGAAGAAAACATATCAAATAAAAGCTTATAAAAATAAGCAAGCTGGAATCCTCTATATCATAAGGATTTCAGCTTGCTTTGTTGTCTTATGAAGATGCCTCTAACACAGGCTCTTTTTCTTTACATATTTTTCAAAATCAGATCTGGAATACGTCTGTTTTGTCTGTCTTTTCCCAAGGCAGATCCAGGTCTGTTCTGCCGAAGTGACCATAAGCTGCAACCTGTTTGTAGATAGGTCTGAGCAAATCGAAGTTCTTGATGATCGCAGCGGGACGCAGGTCGAAGTTGCGCTGTACCAGTTCTGTGATCTTATCATCGGAGATTTTGCCTGTACCGAATGTATTTACCAGAATGGAAACGGGTTTTGCAACGCCGATGGCGTAAGCCAGCTGTACTTCACATTTGCTTGCAATGCCGCTTGCAACGATGTTTTTTGCAACGTATCTTGCTGCGTAGCATGCGGAACGGTCTACCTTTGTGGGGTCTTTGCCGCTGAATGCACCGCCGCCGTGAGCAGCGTAACCGCCATAGGTGTCAACGATAATCTTTCTGCCTGTCAGACCGCTGTCGCCCTGAGGACCGCCGATAACGAATCTGCCTGTGGGGTTGATGTAGTATTTTGTGTTTTCATCCAGCAGATTTGCGTCGATGACTTTCTTTACAACGTGTTCGATGATGTCTGCACGAATCTGTTCCTGTGTTGCTTCGGGGTCATGCTGTGTGGAAACAACGACTGTGTCAACACGAACGGGTTTGTCGTCAACATATTCTACAGTTACCTGCGCTTTGCCGTCGGGACGCAGGTAAGACAGTGTGCCGTTTTTACGTACTTCTGCCAGTCTTTTTGTCAGTCTGTGGCTCAGAGAGATGGGCAGGGGCATCAGTTCTTCTGTTTCGTCACAAGCAAAACCGAACATCATACCCTGGTCGCCAGCGCCTGTATCAAATTCGCTGTCGTCTTCGCCTGTTTTGTTTTCCAGGGCTTTGTCTACACCCAGAGCAATGTCAGGGGACTGACCGTGGATGGATGTGATCACGGAGCATGTGTCGCAGTCAAAACCATATTTTGCACGGTCGTAACCGATCTGACGCAGAGTATCGCGAACGATGCCTTCTACATCAACATAAGCGCTTGTGGTGATTTCACCCATTACGAAAATGATACCTGTTGTGGTGCATGTTTCGCAGGCAACTCTTGCTTTCGGGTCTTTTGCCAGGATTGTGTCCAGAATGGCGTCGGAGATCTGGTCACAGATCTTGTCGGGATGTCCTTCTGTTACGGACTCAGATGTGAATAATCTTCTGCTCATAATTTCCTCCAGTTTATTTTTTTGTATTATCAAGTTTCAGTCGTTCTTTGGGACGCTGTAAAAGGCATAAAAAAAAAGCCGCAGGGCTTTCTCATTCTTACTCATCTTCCGCAAAAATATGCGGGGGAATTGGCACCGATGCGTTTCCGCCGGTTGCCGGGTGTCACAGGGCCCTGTCCCTCAACCACTCTTGATAAGTTTCCTTATTGACTTCTGTGGTATTGTAGCAGGTTCTGCCCTGTCTGTCAATGTTTTTGGCGCAAAAATCCCAGTAAAATCGTACACTTTTCCGATATTGTATAACTTTTCCCGAAATTCCGCGCCCTTTCCATGCAAAACGCCCATAGGGTTAGCCCAGATATGGCTCCATAGCTTCCCGCCATGCTTCTTCCAAACAGCTCAAAGACCATGCCGCATTGGCAGGGCTGGTGGAAGGCAGTTTCACAGCAGAGATACCTGTCTTTGGAAAAAGGTATTTCCGATATAATTTTTCCGCTGTTGCGCCATTGGCAAAAATGGGGATATTCCCTGTTTGCTCCAGAATGGGTGTCAAATCCACAGGCACTACATCTTTGATGGAGCTGTCACTGCTGCCAACGATGGTGCATCTTTCCACCACATCATAAAGGGCAATGCCGTGGCGCAGGAGCATTTCTGTTTTTTCTTCCTTTGTCACAGGGGTTTCCTCACCGCAAAGGATGGCAATGAGTTTCCAGAAACGATTCTGGGGATGTCCATAATAAAAGTCGTTTTCTCTGGATTTTACAGAAGGCACTGTGCCCAGAATGAGCAGACGGCTGTTTTTGTCGAAAATAGGCGGAAAGGTATGCTGTACAGTGATGGGTTCCATGGATGATTCTCCTTTGCTTACTTTTGCTTTATGATACGGCTTTTCCTATAAAAAGGCAAGAAAAAGCATATCTATCCTCATAAAAACAGGGCAGTCAGAACCCTTTGATTCCAACTGCCCTTCTTTTCTATAAGATAGGTTCATTATTTTCCTTTCACAGGAAGTTCATTGAACCACAGACCACCTTCTACCACAGTGGTATCGGTATAGCCGAAATATTTCAATCTCTGCTGGAGCATATAAGCACGTTTGCTCTTTGTGCAGATGATCATCAGTTTTTCGTCTTTGTCTACATCTTCCAAAGTTCCGTGTACCTGTGCCACATCCACAAATTTTGCATTGGGAATAGATGGTGCCTGTGCCGCATCCAGCACGCGGTATCCTTCCCCTCTGTTTTCCATATATTCCGCAGGAGTCATGGATTCCAGATCCCCATTCATTTTGTTCAGCAGGATATTCACTGCCGCTACAAAAGGATGAATGGCTGTGGAGAAAGGAGGCGCATAAGCCAAATCCAGATTTTCCAGCTGTTCCAGTGTCGCACCCAAGGAAATGGCTGTCACACCGATATCTACCATTTTATCTACAGCGCCGGGACCCATAACCTGAATGCCCAGCAGTTTCTTTGTATTCTTGTCCACAATGAGTTTTGTGATGAAGTTATCGGCACCGGGATAGTAATGGGCTTTATCGTCATTGACTGCCACAACGGTTTCCACATCATAACCTGCCGCTCTGGCTGCCGCCTCATTGAGCCCTGTTCTGGCTGCGTTCAGTCCGGGCAGTTTCACAACAGCTGTCCCCAGCACGCCAGCAAATTCTTTTTCTCTGCCAGCCAGCACTTCTGCCAGCACACGTCCTTCCATATTTGCCGCGGAGCCCATGGGCGCCCACGCCCTTTCGCCTGTCAGACGGTTGGATACCACTGCACAGTCCCCAGCGGCGTAAACATCCGGCAGATTTGTCCGCAGAGATTTATCTACCAGAATGGCGCCGTTTTTGGCAAATTCCAGACCAGTTTCTTTCAAAAATGCAGTGTTTGGACGGATGCCCAGAGAAAGTACCACCACATCCGCAGGGATAAGTCCCTTGTCTGTCTGTACACCTTCTGCTTTTTCACTGCCTGTGATACCTTCCATTTTTGTGGAAGTGGAAACATGGATACCGACCTTTTCCAGATGTCTTGTGCCATAAGCGGCAAATTCCGGGTCAAAACCGGGCATCACCTGAGGTGCCATATCCATAACAGTTACATCTAAGCCCTGTTCCAGCAGGTTTTCCGCTACTTCCAGACCGATGAAGCCGCCGCCGGCAACAACAGCTGTTTTTGCGCCGCTGGCTTTCACATATTTTTTCAGACCTTCCGCATCATCAGGAGTGCGCATGGTAAATACGCCTTTCAGATTGACCCCCTGCAAAGGCGGAACGATGGAGGAAGCCCCTGTGGAGATGACACATGCGTCATAAGGATAAACTTCTTCTTCGCCTGTTGCCAGATTTTTCGCTGTTACAGTCTTTCCTGCCGCATCCAGTTTCACCGCTTCTCTGCCTGTCAGCACCTTTGCCCCTGTGAGAGCCGCGAATTTTTCCGGTGTATTGACAATGATCTTTTCCCGGTCTGTGATGACATCCCCTACATAATAAGGAAGACCGCAGCCAGCGTAAGAAATATCCGCATCTTTGGTGAGAATCAGCACTTCCGCGTCAAAGCGCAGACGTTTCAGTTTCGCCGCTACCTTTGTACCTGCTGCCACACCGCCTAAAATCAAAACACGCATCATAATCCATTCCTCCAATCCCATTGATCTGTCGTTTTCTTGTATTGAGTATAGTTCTTTTCCCACCATTCCTTCCGTAACTAAGTCACAGGAAATAACCGCAAATTTTCGCCCATATGGCACGAAATATGCATAAAATGATTTTTTCAGTGCTGAAAATCATATTTTTTCTTTGGCAAAAACCCTGGATTTACAGGCTTTTTTCCCATTGTTCACGTTATTTTTTCGATTTTTCAAAAATTTTTTCAAAAACTTTGGAACTTTTCAAAAAAAGCTCCCGTCTGAATAAGCGTAACAAACAATCAACAAAAAAAAACAACGCAAAAAACGAAACATACATTTTTTGATTAACAGGAGGAATTCACTATGAAAAAGAATCTGAACAAAGTACTGGCACTGACACTGGCATTCACTGTTGTAGGCAGCACAGCTGCATACGCAGAAGTGATGAAAGGCGAAACAACAGCAACACCCGTTCCCATCAGCGCAGAAGCTGACGATCAGGCAGAAGCATCCGCTTATATCAGCAACACAGGCAAAATCACAGAAGTAGCTGACACAGAAGACGGCAACAAAGTATTCACCATGGACAACGAAAACGGCGGTCTGCGTTTTGTAGTAGCACCCACAACAACCATCGTTGACAGAGAAACAGGCAGCGTGATCACAGCTGACAAACTGACAGAAGGCATGGAAGTTGCAGTCATCTACAGCGCAATGGCACCCATGGGCATGAGTATGCCTCCTTACATGGGTCAGGTAACAGCAGTGGTTGCAAACGCTGACAAAGGCTCCATCTCCGTTGGTCACTTCAACGATGACCTGCTCAACGAAAAAGACCTGCTGCAGCTGAACATTTCCGAAGATACTACCATCCTGACAACTCTGGGTACAAAAAGCATCCTGAGCGCTGACGATGTAAAAGGCAAAGATGCTGTTGTATTCTACGACATCACAACAAGAAGCATCCCCGCACAGACAAATCCTTCTCTGGTACTGCTGCTGGAAGAAAGAGAAGCTGCAACAGAAGATACTGAAGAAGCTGCTGTTGATACAAAATCCGTAGAAGCACCTGAAATGGTAGCACTGCGTGACGCTGCAGAAGCAAAAGGCTACAGCGTAAAATGGCAGGGCAAAACTGCTCCCGTTGTACTGGAAAAAGACGGTATGACCGCACAGATCACACTGGGCAGCACAACATATGTTGTAGAAGGCGACATGGCAATGACATCTGCCGCTGCTGCAGAACTGACAGACGGCGTACTGTACGTATCCGCTGACGTTGTGGAAAACCTGAAATAATGACCCCTCCTCCCGTTGGGAGATATGAGAAGCCGTACTTCCTTTAGCGGCTTCTTCATAAGAAAACAAAGAAAGCTGAATTCCTTGTGATACCGAGGATTTCAGCTTTCTTATTTTTACTGAGATTTTATTTGGAATGTTTTCTTAAGGGAAATCTGCTTCGGGAGATACATTTTTTTCCTTCCACATTTTATTTCGAAAAATAATGAAAAACTTTAATAAATTCGCAAAACTATCCACACAAAAATATGATATGATAATACTATCTTAAAAAAACATCAATACCGATCGGGGAGGTTATTTATATGGTTTTTTATTTTTCCGGCACCGGAAATTCCTATCATGTAGCGAAAAAACTGGCAGAAGGTCTTGGCGAGAAAATGATCGACATGGCAAGAGCCACAAGAGAAGATGCTTACGAATATACCCTGAAAAAAGGGGAAAAACTGGGCTTTGTGTTCCCTGTTCACGCTTGGGCGCCACCCCAGATGGTGGAGCAGTTTGTCCAGCGTCTGGAACTGTATTATGAAGAAGATGTTTACACCTACGCTGTCTGCACCTGCGGGCAGTCTGCCGGGGAAACCATGTCCATTCTGGAGGCTTCTCTGGAGGCAAACGATCTTTCTCTGGACAGCGGCTATTCCGTGATCATGCCCGATAACTATGCCGTATTGTTCAAAGTGCCTTCACTGGAAACCCAAAGACAGAGGCTCCGTCAGGCAGACGAAATCGTACAGCTTATCCTGCGGGCAGTGAAACTGGAACGGAAAGACTTCTTCCGTGTGAAAAAAGGCAAAGGCGGCACATTCCTCAGCAATGTGGTAAACCCTCTGTTCCGTCGTTTTGCCACCAAAACAAAACCCTTCTATCCCACTGTGGACTGCATCGGCTGCGGCATCTGCGCTTATGTCTGCCCTTCCGGCTGCATCAAAATGACAGCAGGCGTTCCCGTTTGGGAAGAAGACCATTGCTACATGTGCATGTCCTGTTTGCAGCACTGTCCCAGACAGGCCATCCAGTATGGCAGAGGCACCGCAAACAAAGGACGTTATCTGCACCCCGATTACCGCAAAAAGGAGTGATCCCATGAAAAAAAATAGATTTCTGGCAGCTTTCACTGCCTGCACCCTGCTGGTGCTGACTGCTTTTGGCTCCTTTACGGAAGCCGCCGCTGCGGACAGCCGCACAGCAGCCCTGACCACCCAGGCAGAAAGCTACTTCAATTTCCATAAAGATACCCAGCACTGGGGCGAAACAAAGACATACGTCAGCGCAAAAGAACCTTTTTCCTATGCTGTGCAGTATCCTGTGACAAATCAGGCGGCTTTGGATGAGCAAATCATCAAAACCTTAAAAACAGAAGCCGATGCTTTTGAAACCGCCTACACCAAAGCGGCAGAAGAAAAAGCCGAGGAAAAAACGCCCAGCAAATACACAGGCACCCTCATCATTGGCTATGATTCCTACATCACCAAAGACAACATTGCCAGTGTATCGTTTCTGGAAACACGGAAAATCGACGGCGCCTACACAGAACCGGCATCCTGGAGCACATATCTGTTTGATGCCACAACAGGCAAAGCTTTGACGGCCAAAGATATTTTCCGGGATTCCTACCGTGAGAAAGCATCCGCTTATGCGCTGGATTACTTCCAGAAGCACGAAACCTACGGCAAGCAGCTTTTCGGCAATTACAAAGCCCTTCTGGCGCCGGAAAGCGATGTGTTCAGCACATTTGCTCTGACTGACGACAGCGTGATTTTCTACATTGACAAATATGAGATTCTTCCCGGCAAATACGGTGCCATCCGACTGGAAATCCCCAGAGAGGTATTCAAAGGTTCCTTCCTGACTGACCCTGAGGAAGTTCCACCCGTTGTGGAAGAACCTGCCCAGCCTGAGGGAACCACAGAAGAAACCGGACGGGTCATCGACCCCAACAAGCCCATGGTGGCATTGACTTATGACGACGGTCCTTCTCCTACAGCCACCAACGCCATTCTGGATGTGCTGGAAAAATACAACGCAGTGGCTACCTTCTATGATGTAGGCTATCGTGTGGCACAGTATCCCGATGTGGTGAAACGGGAAGCAGCCCTGGGCTGTGAAGTGGGCAGTCATTCCTATGACCACAAGGATTTCAAAAAACTTTCTGCAGCCCAGATTCAGGCAGACGTGAAACAGGTCAATGCAGCCTTCGCCAAAGCAGGCGTGAAACCTACCTCTTTCCGTCCTCCTTACGGCAACACAAACGCCACCGTACAGGCAAATGTTCCCCTGCCCATCGTCACATGGTCTGTGGATACACTGGACTGGAAGACACGGAATGTGGACAACATCCTGAAAGAAGTGAAAGCAGCAGGCAATCTGGACGGCAAAGTCATCCTGATGCACGGCATCTATGACACCACCGCACAGGCAACGGCAAAACTGGTGCCTATGCTGCAGGAACAGGGCTACCAGCTGGTGACCGTTTCCGAACTGATCCAGTACAAACACAACGAAACACCAAAAGCTGGAAAAGTTTACGGCTATTCTTATTTCCAGTAAATCTACATAAAAAAAGCGTTCTGCGGAAATTCTCCACGGAACGCTTTTTCTGCTTTAAGATTCTTTTTGTTTGATTTCGTCCAGACTTTCCTGATGATGGCGCTTCATGCAGGCGAAGGTTTCCTCGCTGATGATATGCTCCATCCGGCAAGCATCTTCCAGGGCTGTTTTTTCCGAAACGCCAATGCGCATAAGGGACGCGGCAATGACACAGTGCCGTTCATAGGTGGCTTCTGCCACTTTTCTGCCTGCTTCTGTCAAGGCGATTTTGCTGCGGTCTGTGACGGTGATATAACCTTCTGCCCGCAGTTTCTTCATGGCATTGCTGACACTAGGCTTGCTGAATCCCAATTCTGTGGCAATGTCGATGGCGCGGACGTAGCCTGTTTTCTGCTGCAAAATATATATGGTTTCCAGGTAATTTTCCATAGATTCTCTTGTTCTAATCATTTTCTCACCCCAAAGTTAAACTTGTTTCTATGGTAACAGAGTTTTCCCAAAGATACAACTGCAAATACAAAACTTTCCGTTTTCACAAAAAATTTTACACTTTCCATTGACAATTTACGGAAAATATTGCATCATAAAGATACGTATACAGGCATCATACACCTGTATATCAAAAATGCTTGTTTCTGCGCAATATCGTCCTCTCCTGACGGTTTTGCGTATTGAATCAAACTTTTCATCTCTTCATGTCATTGTCCCTCCGTACATGGAAAACTCCCCCCAATTCCGTTTTTCATGTATTGACAATGACAGCCCTTTCAAAGGAGACGGCAGTTTCCCCCCAAAACAAACTGCCGTCTTTTTTGTTGTCTGAAAATGCATTTTTGAACCAAAATTTTACATATTTATAGAAACAGGAAGTGATTTTATGCAAGCGATGCCGGAGCGCTGGACACCGGAAACCTACAACGATTTTCTTGCGGAATTGAAACAGGAGGCAGACGAAGCCTACCGCCTGTTTAACGAAAAACTGCTGGCTTCTGAACTGCCCACTCTGGGACTGCGCCTGCCTTTTCTGCGCAAAACGGCAAAAGCCATTGCCAAAGGCGACCCCAATGGATTTCTGGCTGTCTGCGGCAAAACATATCACGAAGAACGGCTTCTTTACGGTCTGGTGGCTGCGGAACTGCCTTACGCGGACTTTCTGCCTCACAGCGACAAAATGGCAAAATATCTTGTGGAAAACTGGGCAATCTGCGATACCTTCTGTTCTTCTCTGAAAAAGGTGCTGTCCCATAAAGCCGACAAAGCCCATTATTTCCGCTACATTTCCGTATATCTGTCCTCTTTAAATCCGTGGACCGTACGGGTGTGGCTCATCGTCATGCTCCACCATTATCTGACTCCCACCACCATCAATACAGTTCTGACACGTACGCTGGCAGTGGACTCAGACTTCTATTATGTCCGCATGGCACAGGCATGGCTTCTGGCAGAAGCATGGGTAAAATTCCCCGAAGAAACAAAGAAAGCTGTCCTTACCGCTGATTTAGACCCTTGGGTATTCCGTAAATTCGTACAAAAAGCACGGGAATCCAGACGGGTTTCTGATGAGGACAAGGAGTATCTGAAAAGCCTGCTTCCCTAAAAACAAAAAGCCTGTATTTTCAGCTTATTGCTGAAAATACAGGCTTTTTTTGATGCACTTTCCCCATTGACATTTCTCTTTTTTGTTTCGTACACTGACCTTATCTATGAGATATTGATTTCGGAAAGGAGGCTGGGAATATGAACGGACTTCGCAATCAGCCTTGGTATCCCCTTTTGCCATTGGTTCCCATCCATATTCTGGCTTACCTCTGCAATTTCACAAACTGCTTCTTCAACGCCGCTCCCTCCTTCTTCGGCGTTGGATTCAGCCTTCTTTATGTGGGGCTGTGTTTTTACTTGCTGTTCCGTTTTCGGCAAAACACTTTCTGGCTGAAATTCTATGCCATTTTTTCATTGATGTTTTTTGCCAGTCTTTGCGTTTCTTATCTGGAGATTTCCTTTGGAAATGTGGACAGCATCGCCTTTGTCCTTTCCCTGCTGTTTGTGCCTGCCTATTACGGACTGACAGGGGTTCTTTATCTGGAAATCATGGTTCCCTGCCTGCTTCTGCTGGAAGGGCTGCTTTGCCTGTATTTTCTCCATAAAAGAAAAAGCATATAAAAAAGGAAATCTTCTATAATCAGAAGATTTCCTCGAACTGTCAAAAAACTACATTTTACACTTTTTTCAAGAACGCGGAAGGGCTTGGGAAACGAAGCGTTTCCCAACTGGAATCCACAGTCGGAATTCACTTCCGACGAGGAAAAGCAGGAATTTCAAGGCTTTTTAGCCGATGGAATTCCTGCTTTATACTTCTGTCTACTCGACAAAGGCTTGAATGAAATGAGCCTTTGTCGATAGGGTGTCGGCTTTTTCGACACCCTAGATTTCCTTTTTTCTTTACTGAATATCTACCACTTCGTAGCCTGCGTCTGTAACAGTCTGCACCAGTGTTTCATCGCTGACATCTTTGGACAGTGTCACTGTTGCGCTTTTGCCTTCCAGACTGACTTCCGCTGTTACGCCGTCCAGATCGTTCAGGGCTTTTTCCACTCTGCCTGTGCAGTGATTACACATCATACCTTCAATTTTCAATACTTTTTTCATACCAATTTCCTCCTTATGATTTGATTCTTTCTGTATATTTTCTTTCGGCAAAGCCGTTGTTGTCTTCGCGTATTTCGGGCGGAAGAGCCGCAATCTAAGAGCATTCCCCACTACAAAAGCGGAGCTGAAACTCATGGCCGCCGCCGCAAACATGGGATTCAGTTTCCATTCCAGCAGAGGATAGAAGACCCCAGCCGCCAGAGGGATACCGCAGGCATTATAGAAAAATGCCCAGAACAGATTTTCTTTGATATTGCGGATGGTGGCATGACTCAGTTCAATGGCTGTCACCGCATCCATGAGGTCGCTTTTCATTAAGATAATATCAGCGGATTCCATGGCAACATCTGTACCTGCGCCAATGGCAACACCTACATCCGCACGCATGAGTGCAGGAGCGTCGTTGATGCCGTCGCCAATCATAGCAACTTTTTTGCCCTGTTCCTGCAAACGGCGCACTTCCCGTTCCTTATCCTGAGGCAAAACTTCCGCAATGACCTGAATATCCAATTCCTTGGCAATGGCTTCTGCTGTCCGTTTATTGTCCCCTGTGAGCATGACCACTTCAATGCCCATCTGATGGAACGCGTCCACAGCGGCTTTGCTGGTAGGCTTCAAGGTATCTGCCAGTGCCACAATGCCCAGAAATGTTTCATTTTCTGCAAAGAACAGAGGGGTTTTCCCTGCTTCTGCCAGTTCCACGGCTTTTGCTTCCCATTCTCCCAGCTGGATGCCTCTTTCCTGCATCATTTTCAGATTCCCAGCCAGAATATGTTTTCCTGCCACATCGGCTTCCACGCCTTGCCCTGCCGTTGCGGTGAGGTTTTCCGCCTTTTCAAAAGCTACTTCCTTTTCTTTGGCATAGGCAACAATGGCTTCTGCCAAGGGATGTTCCGAAAGGGCTTCCACTGCCGCCGCCTGTTTCAGCAGACGATTCCGCAGAATGCCTTTTGCCAGCACCACATCAGTGACAACGGGCTTGCCTTCTGTCAGAGTCCCTGTTTTATCCAGCACCACCGTCTGCACCTGATGGGCAATTTCCAGACTTTCGGCGGATTTCACCAAAATGCCGTATTCAGCGCCTTTGCCTGTGCCCACCATGATAGCCGTCGGTGTTGCCAGACCCAAAGCACAGGGGCAGGAAATGACAAGCACCGCAATACCGATGGACAACGCAAAGGAGAAAGGCTGATTTCCAGCCACAAACCAGATGACTGCCGCCAGAACAGCAATGGTAATAACCACGGGCACAAATACACCGCTGACTTTATCTGCCAGTTTGGCGATGGGTGCTTTGGACGCCCCTGCTTCTTCCACCAGTACAATGATCTGGGACAAAGTGGTATCTTTGCCGACTCTTGTAGCCGTCATGCGGAAATAACCGCTTTTGTTGACAGTCGCACCGATAACTGTATCGCCCACCTGTTTTTCCACAGGGATACTTTCCCCGGTGATGGCGCTTTCATCCACTGCGGAAAAGCCTTCGATGATTTTGCCATCCACAGGAATCCGCTGTCCCGGTTTTACGATGATGGTATCCCCTGTCACCACTTCTTCCACAGGAATTTCCTGTTCCACACCATTTCGCAGGACCGTGGCTGTTTTGGGTGCCAAGTCCATGAGTTTGCTGATGGCTTCGGAAGTTTTCCCTTTGGAACGGGTTTCCATATATTTCCCTACTGTAATAAGAGTCAAAATCATAGCGGCGGATTCAAAATACAATTCCATACCGTAATGATGAGCTGTCATCAAATCCCCATGCCCCATAGCATAAGCCATGGAATAAATGGCAAATACGCTGTAGACCACAGAGGCGGCGGAACCCAGCGCAATGAGGGAATCCATATTGGGCGCCTTGTTCCACAAAGCTTTGAAGCCTACCACATAATATTTCTTGTTGATGATGAGTACGGGAATGGTCAAGAACAGCTGTGTCAAAGCGAAAATCATGACATTTTCGTCCCCCAGCAAAATGGCAGGCAATGGTGCCCCCATCATATGTCCCATGGAAATATAGAACAGGGGAATCAGGAAACAAAAGGATGCAATGAGCCGCCGTTTCATGTGGTGCATTTCCTCTGCCGCCACATTTTTCGGGGCTTCCTGTGTTTTATTTTCTCCCTGTACCGATGCGCCATAACCGCCGCTTTCTACCGCATGGATAATATCCGTCGTACCAAGGGCGTTATCGTCATACTCCACCACCATACTGTTCTGGAGCAGGTTTACGTTGACACACTGGACACCTTCCAGCTTGCTGACGCTTTTCTCCACATGGGCAGAGCAGGCAGAACAGGTCATACCTGTCACGTCAAATTTTTGTTTCATGGCATTTCCTCCTTATTTCAGTATTTTGCCCAGCATAGCCACCAGTTCATCTACCTTTTCTTCTTTTTCGGCATCGGTGGTGGCTGCTACCACACAACCCTTTAAATGGGCTGTCAAAATTTCTTTATTTGCTTTGTTGAGAATGGCTTCCACTGCCATGAGCTGCTGGGAAATATCCATACAATAGCGGTCATCCTCCACCATTTTCAAAATCCCATCCAGCTGTCCTCTGGCTGTTTTCAGCAATTTCGTAATCTTATCTTTATCTGCACGCATGGTAACACACCTTTCCCTCTTTATACCCTCCCCCCTAGGGGGGTATCCTTTCTGAGGACAGTATATCATACCAAAATGGTAGGTGCAATACCTTTTTGATATTTTTCTTTCTTTTTTTCCCATACAGTTGTATGATGGATAGAAAAAAGGAGGTAATACATATGTCTACAAAAAACACACCTTTACGCAGAAAAGACCGCTTGAGAACACAGGAAGAAGCCAGAGCCATTATGGAAAGCTGTGACTTTGCCGTATTATCCACCACAGACAATGAAAACATGCCTTATGGCGTACCTGTTTCCGTAGTTCTGGAGGAAAATCACCTCTATTTCCACTGTGCCAAAGCCGGTCGAAAACTGGAAAATATCCAGCAAAATCCCCATGTTTGCCTGACTTTTGCCAAATTACGTCTGGTAGATGGCGAAAATTTCACCACACGTTATGAAAGCGTCATTGCCGAAGGCACAGCTGCCATTATAGAGGAAGAAACAGAAAAACGCCATGCCCTCCAGCTTCTCTGCCGCCGTTACACCCAGCACAGCGACGAAGAAATCGACGCATACATCCAGCATTACTTTGCCCAGACAGGGGTCGTGCGGATAGATTTGGAAAGCATTTGTGCAAAAGCAAACATTTAACAGTTTCGAAGGCTGAAAAATGAAGGATTTAACATTTCATCACAACATATTTTCCACAGATTTCTTATAGATTTTACATAGATTTAACAGAAATAAAGTAGCAGACTTAACAAATCAAAGGCAAAATAATAGTGAAAAAAGTAGAAAACGAGGGGAATTTAATTTGTACGCAGTTATTGACATTGGCTCCAACACCATCCGTTTGGTGCTTTATAAAATCGAAAACAATCAAATCAAATCATTGCTCAACAAAAAAAGCCCTGCCGGTCTGGCAGGTTATATCAATAAAGACCGCTGCCTGAAAAAAAGCGGTATTCGTAAGGCTGTTGCAGTCCTTTCCGAATTTAAGGAAATTCTGGATCATATGACCATTCAGGAAGTTTTTCCCTTTGCCACCGCTTCCCTGCGCAACATCAACAACGCACCGGAAGTGCTGGAAGCCATTCGGGAAAACTGCGGCTTTGAAGTGCGCATCCTTTCCGGCGAAGAAGAAGCTATCTTCGACTATTACGGCGCACTGCAGGCCATGGAAATGGACAAAGGTCTGCTGACCGACATCGGCGGCGGCAGTACCGAGCTGGTATTCTATCAGGATCACGCCATCCAGCGGGCAACTTCTCTGCCTATGGGCTCTTTGAACCTGTACCAGCAGTATGTAAAAAATCACCTCATTGCGAAAAAATCCGAATTACAGCAGATTCAGAAAGAAGTGCGCAAAAAATTACAGGAATTACCGCCTCAGAAAGCGGTCATTTCCGACCTGTGCGCCATTGGCGGTTCTGCCCGTGCGGCAATGCAGATGGTGCAGGCTGTTTCCAAAAAGAAGAAGGAACAGCCCCTCCCTTATTACGATCCTGCCTGTCTGAAAGCCATTTTGGACAGTGCATGTGATACACCTGATATTTTTATCAAACAACTGCTGAAAACCGCGCCTGACCGTATCCATACGTTCCTGCCCGGTATTACAGTTTTATATACCATTGCTGAGTTTTACAACATCTCCCGCATCACCACCATCAACTATGGTGTCCGGGAAGGTTATTTGTACTATTTGTTAGAACAGAGGGGGAAAATCCATGGGCGCTAAAAAATATCCGTTCACTCAAAACCGTGAACTTTCCTGGCTGCGGTTCAATGACCGTGTCCTTAGTGAAGCCATGGATGAAACCCTGCCTTTGCTGGAAAGATTGAAGTTTATCTCCATCTTCACCAGCAATTTGGATGAATTTTTCATGATCCGTGTGGGCAGCCTTTTTGACATGATGCATGTCAAAGCCCATGCCATCGACAACAAATCCGGTATGACCCCCAAAGAACAGCTGGAACACATTTACCGCGCTGTGCGTCCCCTTTGCGAAAAGCGGGATAAACTCTTTGGCAGTATTCAATTGCAGCTTCGCGCCCATGGCGTTTCTCACCTTGCCTATGAAGAACTGGAATCTGTGGAACAGAAATATGTGAAGCAGTACTTCAAATCTTCCGTCTTGCCTATCTTATCTCCGCAGATTGTGGATACCCACCATCCGTTTCCACATCTGCAAAATAAAGTCATCCATGTATGCGCGATGCTGAAATTCAAAAGCAAACAGGTCTTTGCCGTCATTCCTGTGCCTCAGGCACTGCCTGAAGTTTTGTTCCTGCCGGGAATCGACGTGCGCTACATCCGTATGGAAGACATCATACTGGAATTTATGGACCAAGTTTTCGATAACTACACCGTCGATGAAAAGGTTTGTATCTGCATCACCAGAAACGCGGATATCAACCCCGACGATGAAGCCTTTGACGTAGGCAGCGACTTTCGGAAAAAAATGAAGAAAGTGCTGGGACAGCGGCGGCGGCTGGCGCCTGTGCGTATGGAGATCTCCCATTCTATCAGCGAACATTTCATCTCCTATCTTTGTGAACATCTGACACTGACGCCTGCCATGATTTATACCACATCCGCCCCTATGACCATGGGATATGTATTCTCCCTGGCGGATAAGCTCACCGACACCAAGCGGAAAGCGTTGACCTACCCTGTTTTTAAACCACAGTATCCTGCCCGCATCCACAAAAATGAAAGCATCCTGCGGCAGGTGCAGAAAAAAGACATCCTGCTTTCCTATCCCTTTGAAAGTATGGAGCCTTTCCTGCAAATGATTAAAGAAGCATCCAATGACCCTACGGTCATTTCCATTAAAATTACCATTTACCGTCTGGCAAGAAAGACCAAACTGGTGGAATATCTCTGCAACGCGGCGGAAAACGGTAAGGACGTTACCGTCCTCATCGAGCTGCGGGCACGTTTTGACGAGCAGAACAACATCGACTGGTCTGAACGTCTGGAGGAAGCCGGATGCACCATTATTTACGGCTTTGAGGACTACAAAGTCCATTCCAAACTTTGCCTCATCACCAAAAAAGAGCGGGGCGAAATCCAGTACATCACCCAGATTGGTACCGGCAACTACAACGAGAAAACGGCTGAAATGTACACAGACCTTTCTCTGCTGACAGCCAATCAGGAAATCGGTCAGGATGCCAATATTTTCTTCCAGAACATGGGCATCGGCAACCTCATGGGCAGCTACAAAAACCTGCTGGTTGCCCCTGTGAGCCTGAAAACCTCTGTCATGCGCCTCATTGACGAGGAAATCGCCAAAGGAAATGACGGACGCATTTTCCTGAAGCTCAATTCCCTGACAGATATCGACATCATTGAAAAGCTGAAAGAAGCCTCCTGTGCAGGGGTGCAGATTCAGATGATGATCCGCGGCATCTGCTGCTTACTGCCGCAGGTTCCCGGCATGACAGAAAACATCCGTGTGTTCAACGTGGTAGGACGTTATCTGGAACATTCCCGTATCTACTGCTTCGGCAGCGGCAAAAACGAGAAAATGTATATTTCCTCCGCCGACTTCATGACCAGAAATACAGAACGCCGTGTGGAAGTGGCAGCACCCGTTTATGACCCGGACATCCAAGCACAGATCCACAACGTCATGGATGCAGCCAAATCCGATAACGTGAAAGCACGTATCCTCTGTGCCGACGGGGAATACATCAAGAAGCCCTTTACTGGCACTGCCGTTGACAGCCAGCAGCTTTTGATGCAGCAGGCACAACAGCAAGCGACAACTCCATCCGAACTGCCGCAGAAAGAAGGCTTTTTCTCCCGTCTGCGCCATCGGATTTTCAAATAGACAACATCTCCCTATCTTCGGGCAATGTGTTTTCATCGCTGCGCATTGCCGTATATACCAAAAAAAGACGTGAACTTGAGGAATCTCTTGTCCACGTCTTTTCTTATTTCTTTTGCATTGCTTATTTGCCTGCCAGATATGCACGCAGCAGTTCTTCCATGGCTTCATAGCTTTCCATGAAATTCATTTTGCCCCGCAGTTCAGAAGCGCCGGGCAGTCCTTTCATATACCAAGCCATGTGCTTGCGCATTTCTCTAACGCCGATATACTCCCCTTTGTAGTCAATGAGCATACGGGCATGGCGCAGGGCTTTTTCCACCCTCTCTTCCGCTGTAGGCTCCGGCAGAAGCTCTCCTGTTTCCAGATAATGAATGATGCGCTTGAACAGCCAAGGGTTCCCCTGGGCGCCTCTGCCTACCATAATGGCATCACAGCCGGTGTAATCCAGCAGAGCCTTGGCATCCTGAGGTGTAAACACATCCCCATTGCCAATAACGGGAATAGAAACGGCTTCTTTCACCTGACGAATAATATCCCAGTCGGCTTTGCCGCTGTAATACTGTTCTCTGGTGCGTCCATGGACTGCTACCGCCGCTGCGCCGTTGGCTTCTGCAATTTTCGCCACTTCCACAGCGTTGATATGGTCGTCGTCAAAGCCCTTGCGGAATTTGATGGTGACAGGCTTCTTCTGGCTTTCCACCAGAGATTTTACAATCTGCCCCACCAGTTCCGGTGTTTTTGTGATGGCACTGCCTTCCCCATTTTTGACGATTTTCGGCGCAGGACAGCCCATATTCACATCAATGATGTCAAAGGGGTAAGGCTCGATTTTCTTGCCCATTTCCCCCAGAATTTTCGGGTCAGAACCGAAAAGCTGAATGGCTGTGGGGCGTTCTGCCGCCTCCACCTGCAACAGTTCTGTGGTGTTTTTGTTGTTATATAAAATGCCTTTTGCGCTGACCATTTCGGAATACACCAGACCGCAGCCCATTTCCTTGCAGAGCAGACGGAAAGGCAGGTCTGTGACCCCAGCCATGGGCGCCAGAAAAACATTGTTGTCCAATGTTACATTTCCAATTTTCATTTTCTTCCTCCAACATGCGATTTCTGCCCACTTTCTGGGCTTTTCCTATCCTATCATATCAGAAAAAAACAGGCAAGACCTGAAAACAAAATTTCTGTCTGCCTGTTTTGGATTTACTTGTTTTTGTGATACAGAATTTTCAGACCTTTCAGTGTCAGAACGGGGTCAAGAACATCGAAAATCTTACGGTCAGGGTCAATGACTCTTGCCAGACCGCCTGTAGCAATGACCTTCATATCCGGCATATTCAACTCTTTTTTCAGCTGGTCAATGATATAAATGGTCTGTCCAATATGCCCCAGCACCAGACCTGCCTGAATACTGCCCACTGTGTTTTTCACAATGATGGACTTTGGCTTTTTGATTTCAATCTTCGGCAGCTGTGCCGCACGCTGTGTCAGTGCATCCGCGCAGACAGAAATGCCTGGTGTAATGAGACCTGTGATAAATTCGGATTTTTCATTCAATACGTCAAAGGTATTGGCTGTGCCGTAGTCGATGACCACCGCAGGACCGCCATAAATCTCATTGACTGCCACCAGATTAACGATACGGTCTGCCCCAACGCCTTTGGGGTTGTCACGTTTAACAGAAATGCCTGTTTTCATGCCTGCACTGACAATCATAGGCTCAATATGGAAATATTTCCGAATGCCCTGTGTCAGAGAATACATGATATCCGGCACAACAGAAGAAATGATGACCGCGTCAATGCTGCTTGCCTTTACATCGGAAGCGTCAAAGAGGGAATGGATAAAGATACCCGTTTCGTCTGCAGTTCTGACACCGGCTGTTGCCATACGCCAGCACTTAATGAGTTTATCCCCGCGGTATACCCCCAAAACATAGTTGGTATTCCCTACATCAATTACCAAAAGCATGTATATTTCCTCCTAAAAATCATCTTCTGTTCCGGTTCTTTTCATAAAGCAGGCGCAAGCCCTGCAATGCCAGAACCGGGTCGTATACATCGAAGATTTCTTCGTTTTCATCAATGACTTTCGCCAGACCGCCTGTAGCGATGACTTTCATATTCGGCAGATTCAATTTGTCCTTAATCTGCTGAATGATATAAATGGTCTCACCAATATGCCCCAGCACCAGACCTGCCTGAATACTGTCCACTGTATTTTTCGTAATCAGTGTTTCAGGACGTTTGATTTCAATCTTCGGCAGCTGCGCAGCTCTTCTTGTCAGAGCGTCTGCGCAAATCTGCACGCCGGGCGCAGTGATGCCTGTGAGAAATTCGCCTTTTTCACTGACAACGTCAAAAGTTGTTGCTGTGCTGTAATCCACCACAATGGCAGGACCGCCGTAGAGTTCATAAGCCGCTACCAGATTGACGATACGGTCTGTCCCCATTTCCTTAGGGTTTTCCATCCGCAGATTGATGCCTGTTTTCATGCCGGCACGAACCACCATAGGCTCTCTCTGCAAATATTTTCGAATGCCGCTCAACAGGGAATACATCACGTTTGGCACTACGGAAGATACCACAACGGCGTCGATTTCAGAAATATCCATACCGGAGTGGACAAACAGCATCCGCAGCAGCATGCCTGTTTCATCGGAAGTACGGCTGCTGAGGGTGGAAAGCCGCCAGTTTGCCACCAGCTTGTCCCCGTCAAAGACGCCCAATGTGCTGTTGGTATTGCTTACATCAATGACTAAAATCATGCTTGATCTCCTCTGCTCAAAAAAATACCTTTCTCAAAAAACGGCACGGGAACCCGTTCCCGCGCCGTAAAAACATCATTTCTATTTCTTTCTCTTAAGCCCGTTTTTTATGTACGGCTTTGCTCAGAGCCTTGGAAACGATACCGCCTGCAACACAGCTTGCGGGCATTTCCAACGCACCGTTGACACCTACGAACAGTACCACGAATACCAGAGGGTTTACATTGCCGAAAGTCTGGTTCAGACCCTGGATGTAATCTGTGTTCCAGAACAGCAGAACCAGTGTGCCCATGAAGAACAGGGTGTTCAGGAACGCTGCCAGGAAACCGCCTGCAAAATAACTGAAGGTATTGGTACGATCTACTTTATGGATCAGCTGGAACAAAACACCGGTGAGCCAGCCCATGAGTGCACGGGTAGGTACACATACCAAGAAGGTGTACAGGGGGCTGATGCTGAACAATGCGCTGGTGAAAGCGCTGGGTGCTGTCAGTACCTGATAAAAGCTGGTTGCGCCAAAGACAAGTCCCAGCCACAGCCCTGCTTTAGGACCGATGATCATGGCACCAATGGCTACAGGGATCATCATCAGGGAAATGGAAAGCCCCAATGTACGGAAGTATCCCAAAGGTGTAAAGGACATGACAATCAGAATCGCTGTCATCAGACCAATGCTGGTCAGTTCGCCAACAGACATCTTGCTTTTGGCTACGGGTTTGTTTACAACTGTTTCGCTCATATGTATTTGCTCCTTTCATTCTCATTCTTATAAGATATAAGATGATATGGAAAATAGTAACCGTTCCGCGTTTCAGCACAGACGCAGTATATTTGCCCTCCTATGGGACATAACATCTTCGGCTGTTTTCCTGCCGTTTCGCGTAACCACCATACATTATAACAGCAAATGAAAGGATTGCAACGTTTTTTTGCAATTTTTTGTTATTTTTTATACAAACTATTTATTTCCAGTTTCTTTTTCTGCCTTTTTCAGCAATTCTTCCTTAATCTTTTCCCCTTCTTCTGTGAAATATACCGCATACCATAGTTCCAGCGCTTTCAAAAGTTCCTTTTTTTCCCGCTGAAGGCGTTTGATTTCCAATTCCGCACCAATATCGTCAAAATCGAAATCGTCCTCCTGCTTCACGGTTTCAAAATACAGTTCCCCGTCTTCATTAAATCCCATCAAAAAGGTACAGCCCAGTTTCTGCGCCAATACCACACAAATGACCCGCACTTCTTCCTGAATGCTCTCGGGGAGGGTCTGAAACTCCGGCTCCAAAAAATATTTCTGTTCTGCATAACTGGCTGCTGCCAATACTTTTCTTTCCATTAAATCACTCCTCGAATGGACACTTCTCCTGAAAATACCACTTCTTCTTTCCCGTTATCCGCCCGACGCACCAGCAGTTCTCCTTCCGGTGTAATGTCTAAAGCTTCAGCGAAAAACGGCTCTCTGCCCAGCACATGGACTTCCTTGCCCAATGTGATGCAGTGTTTCCGATAATCCTCCAGCATGGCAGCAAAACTGCCTGTCCACAGGAAGGTCTCATAATGCTCCTCCAGCCGTTCCAGCACCCTATGCACCAGACGGCGACGGGAAACGGTCTTACCGCATTCCAAATACAGACTGGTGGCAATCTCCGCGATTTCCGGCGGAAAAGATGCTGTGTTCACATTGATGCCGATACCGGGAATGACAAAATGCACCTCGCTCATTTCGCAGTCCATTTCCGTCAAAATCCCCACAGCCTTTTTGCCGTTGATGAGAATATCATTGGGCCATTTGATACCGGCAGAAAGACCTGTTTCCGCCTCGATAGCCTCTGCCGTTGCCAGCCCGCACAAAAGAGTCAGCACAGATGCCTCCGCAGGCATGATCTGGGGACGTAGCACCAGACTCATCCAGATGCCTGTACCCAAAGGGGATTCCCACACTTTTCCCCGTCTGCCGCGGCCTGCTGTCTGTTTTTCTGCCACCACCAAGGTGCCTTCCGGCGCACCTTCCAGTGCCAATTCTCTGGCACGGTTGTTTGTGGTGTCTGTTTCTTCATAGAAATAAATGGTCTGTCCCATGGTCTTTGTTTTCAGTCCCTGTTCCAGTTCCCGTTTGTTGTACATGGTTTCAGGATTGGTAAGCCGGTATCCCCGATTTGTCACCGCCTCAATCTCGTAGCCTTCCTCCCGGAGCTTCTTAATGCCTTTCCACACTGCCGCACGGGTGATGGAAAGCTCTCTGCCGATGTCCTCTCCCGAAAGGAATCCTTCCTGTCGCCGGAGCAATTCCAAAATGCGATACATATCCATGCCTCCTTTCCGACTGTAAAACTGCCGTAACTGCAAACGTCAGGAGGGGGTTCCTCCTGACGTTTTTATGTCGCTTTGTTTTTATCCGCAGCTTCTTATTTTTTTCCTTTTTCGTTTACACGGCTCAGGAATTTTTTCAGGTCGATGATGGCACGGCCATGTGTGCCTTCACAGATTTTGTCTACTTCGTCATAAGCTTTTACAGCGAATGTCAGCAGTTTGCCGTTTACTTCTGTCAGTTCTGTAACCACACGTACTTTCATGCCTACAGGTGTTGCTGCCAGATGTTTGAAATCAAAAGTTGTACCAACTGTTTCCCAGCCATCGGGCAGGAAAGGTGCAACTGTGCCGATTGCTGTGCCTTCAATCCAGCTCAGCAGCTTAGGAGAAGCAAATACGGGCACTTTGTCATTACCGAAATGAGAAGCTGTATCGCTTTCTTCTACGATGTATTCTCTTTCATAGGTCATGCCGGGTACGATGTTGTTAAATTCCATTGTAAATATCCCCTTTCTTACGCTTGTGTGGTTGTATCTTCCTCTGCCGCAGCAGATGTAGTTTCTGTGGTTTCTGTTGCTTCTGTAGTTTCTGTTGCTTCCCCTTCAACGGGTTCTTCTGTCTGGTTTGCCAGACCCAGAATTTCCGCTCTCACATCCGCATCAAAGAGTTTGCGGAATTCGTCGCCGGTCACTTTTTCTTTTTCTACCAGCAGTTTTGCGGATGCATGAAGCACTTCCATGTTTTCCTGCAGAATGCGGATGGCTTCGTTATAAGCCCCCATGACGATGCGTTTCACTTCTTCGTCAATGGTGGTTGCAACGGCTTCGCCATAGTTGCGGGTGTGACCCCAATCTCTGCCGATGAACACTTCGTTGCTGTCTTCCCCAAACTGGATAGGACCCAGAATCTCACTCATACCGTAACGGGTTACCATGCCTCTTGCCATGGCTGTGGCACGTTCGATATCGTTGGAAGCGCCTGTGGTGATGTCTTTGATGACCAGCGCCTCTGCCGCACGTCCGCCCAGCAGGCTGATGATTTCCTGTTCCATATACAACTTTGTCATATACATCTTATCCTCACCGGGCAGTGGCATGGTGTAACCGCCAGCCATACCTGTAGGGATGATGGAAATGCTGTGAACAGGGTCCAGTTCGCTGAGAACTTCAAACAGAATCGCATGACCGCTTTCGTGGTATGCGGTGATATATTTTTCCTTGTCGGAAATGACTCTTGTTTTCTTTTCGGTACCCACACCGATTTTGATGAGGGCTTTCTGCAAAGATTCCATGTCGATGGCTTTCTTGCCGTCTCTTGCAGAAAGGAGCGCCGCTTCATTCAAAAGGTTTGCCAGATCCGCACCGGTAAAGCCTGCTGTGGTCTGTGCCACAACTTTCAGGTCAACTTCAGGCGCCAGGGGTTTGCCTTTGGAATGTACACGCAGAATGGCTTCTCTGCCCTTTACGTCGGGACGACCAACATAAACCTGACGGTCGAAACGACCGGGACGCAGCAGCGCAGGGTCCAGAATATCTGCACGGTTGGTTGCTGCAATGATGATAACGCTTTCGTTGATGCCGAAACCGTCCATTTCAACCAGCAGCTGGTTCAATGTCTGTTCTCTTTCGTCGTGACCGCCGCCAAGACCTGCGCCTCTGCGACGACCCACGGCGTCGATTTCGTCGATGAATACGATACTGGGTGCATTTTTCTTTGCCTGATCGAACAGGTCACGAACACGGGATGCACCTACGCCGACGAACATTTCTACGAAGTCGGAACCGGAAATGGAGAAGAAAGGCACGCCCGCTTCCCCTGCCACTGCTTTTGCCAGCAGTGTTTTACCAGTACCCGGAGGGCCCACCAGCAAAACGCCTTTGGGGATTCTTGCACCCAGGTCTGTAAATTTCTTAGGGTTGCGGAGGAACTGCACCAGTTCTTCCAGTTCGGCTTTTTCTTCGTCACAACCAGCAACATTATCGAATGTCACTTTGTTTTTGTCGTCTACACCGCTCATTTTGGCTTTGCTCTTGCCGAAGGAGGCCATTTTGCCGCCGCCTCCCTGCATTCTGCCCATGAGCACCACAAAGAGCACGACCATGACAATCATCATGATCAAAGAAGGCAGGATTGCAGAAAGCATATTGCTGGGTGCATTGGGTGTCACAATCTGGATGTCACTGCCCTCTGCAGGCATCTGGCTCACTTCTTCCATGAGCACATCCACGCTGGGCACGTTCACTGTCATTTTGGTACCGTCATCCAGCACAGCTGTAGCAGTGCCATAGTTAGATACTTCTTTGCTCTTAGTAACTTCAATGGTTTTGACATTATCCTGATCCAGTTCACTGATCAGATCGCTGTAATTATAGACCTTCGTTTCTTCCGCAGGCTGCATCAATCCTTTGCCGCTGAAGGCCAAAGCAGCTAAGATGATTACAAAAATCAACACATATAAGCCTGCTGACTGCCAATATTTTTTCAAAGGCTTCCCTCCTAAAATGCTTAATTTTTTTGTTGACACTGTCCAAATGAGCCAGCATATCAATTTATAATTCTAGCACATCTTCCGCCAAAAGGCAATGTTCCTTTTGGGAAAGAATTCGTAAAAAAAGCTGATTTTTCCTATACCTGTCCAAAATCTGCCTTTTCTTAAAATTCCATGAGAAACGGCTCTTTCCTGCCAAATAGAAAAGCACGGAATTTCCGCCGTTCTGACAGAAAAATCCGCGCTTTTTATTTTTGATTATTCTTCTTCGAAATGTACCACGCCTACGTAGTCCAGGTTTCTGTATTTCTGCGCATAGTCCAGACCATAGCCCACAACGAAAGCATCGGGGATGGTGAAGCCTACGTAATCCACAGGCACTTCTGTCACACGACGGTCAGGTTTGTCCAGCAGTGTGCAGAGTTTCAGTTTCTTAGGATTTCTCTGGATCAGCAGTGTGCGCAGTTTGCTCAGTGTTCTGCCGCTGTCGATGATGTCTTCTACCAGCAGTACGTTTTTGCCTGTGATGTCTTCATCCAGGTCGCGCAGGATTTTGATATGACCGCTGCTTTCTGTACCGTCGCCGTAGCTGGATACATCCATAAAGTTCATGGTAACAGGCATTTTCATTTTCTTAGCCAGTTCTACCAGTGTCACAACGCCGCCTTTGAGGACGCATACCATTTCCACCTGTTCATCGCCGAATTCTTCGTACACTTCCTGGGCGATTTCTTCCAGACGTTTGGTGATTTCTTCCGCTGTGAACATGACTTCAATTCTTTCTTTCATTGTGATGAGCCTCCGTAATTCGAATCCATACATATTGTTTCGTTTGGGCGTCAGGAGCAAATTTTGCCGATGTCCGTCCGCCGTAAATCCAGACGATATCCCTGCCGCAGGCAATGAGAGAGATGCTGCCCCTTTCCTCCGCCGGGATTTTCTCGTCGATGAAAAACGATTTCAGTTTTTTGGTGCCGCCGGGCAAAGTGATCTGATCCCCTGCTTTTCGGGTACGGCAGCACAAGTCCTGTGTTATTTTATCATAATCAAAGACGTTCGTACAGCCATCCAGGGGAATTTCTTCCCTTTTTCCTGAAAAAACGCCGCTTTCCACCAAAAGCTCCGCCTCCTGCACAAAAACGTCCGTCCCCAAAGAGATATCATAGGAAAATCCTGCCTGCTTCTTTTCCGCTCTGCCAAAAATCAGCCTGTCATACTGCCGAGATACCACAAGACCTCCTGCCGTTTTCACGGAAGTGCCGCTCTGCTTTGTCAGCAGACTTTCCACATCCTGCAAATGCACATGGGAAATATTTTTGCTGATGCCCAGCATATCCGCCATGGCGTACCGCAGGACACGCATCCGCAAAGCCCGATGGAGGGCAGAAAGTTTCTCGCAGGATAATGCGATAGGGTTTTCATTCAGTTTTGTTTCTGCATAAGCTGCCTTTGCCGCCTGTTCCAGAAAATCACTGTCCGCTGCCAGAAGTGCTGCTGTTTCCGCCAGATGCGCCGTACTGCCGCCATGGACTTCCTCCAGCAAAGGCAATGCCTCATGGCGGATTTTATTTCTGGTATATGCCGTATCCTTGTTGGTGCTGTCCTCCTGATACATGAGCCCGTTTTCTTTGCAGTAGGCTTCGATTTCCTTTCGGCTGCAAAAAAGCAACGGACGGATGATGTTTCCTCGTACCGGAGCCATACCTGTTAAACCCAGCAGTCCCGTACCTCTGCAAAGACGCATGAGCAAGGTTTCCGCTTGATCGTTTGCATGGTGGGCAACAGCGATCTGCCCATTTTCTCCTGCCAGCTTCGCAAAGGTTTCATACCGCAGGATTCTGCCCATTTCTTCGGTGCTTCTGCCCTGTTTTCTGGCTTCTGCTGCCACATCAAAGGAAACCACCTGACAAGATACGCCAAGGGATTGAGCAAAGTTCATAGCAAAAGCCGCATCTCTATCTGCTTCTGCGCCTCGCAGACCATGATGAATGTGAACCGCCTGCAACTCCCATCCATAGTGAGGTGCTAACCGCCGCAATATATGGAGCAGGCACACGGAGTCCGCACCGCCGGACAGCCCTACAATAACTCTGCCACCTTTTGCCATATGATATTCTTCAATGGTACGCCGCACCTGTTCCAGCATATTCCTCGCCGCCTTTCTGTGAAAACTTTACACGAAAACCGTCCTGCCGTCAATGAAAATCCAAAAAGGCGCAAAACCACAGCCTGTGATTCCACGCCTTTTCTCACGCAATTTTCTTCCAGAATCTTGCCGCCTGCACCGTCATGTCGTCCGGCTCTTTCTGACAATGCTTCTGCGCCGCTTGTAATATAAAATCCGCCGCGTCCTGGGGATTTGCAAAGCCCTGCGGCAAAAATTTCTCCTCCAGCCATTGAGCTGTCTGCCGCTCTCCTCCAAAAGCATCGGTGATGCCGTCTGTCAAAAGGAGAATCAAGTCCCCATCCTTCAGACGCATGTCGTTTTTCTCCACACGCACCTGTTCCAGTATCCCCGCAGGCAAAGTATGGGCATAAACGGAAATGACCCGATTGCCCCGGCAAATAAAAGAAGCCACCGCTCCCAGCTTGATGAACTCCGCCTGTCCATCATAAAGGTCAATGCTGCAAATATCCAGCGTTGCATAGTTCTCCTCGGCACGCCGCAGAAGCAAAGCGGAATTGATGAGCTGTACCGCCAATTCCCGTGAAAATCCTGCCGCCGCAAACTGCTCCAACAGTTCAATGGCAGCCTTGCTTTCTGCCGCCGCTTTTTCTCCTGTGCCCATGCCATCAGACACTGCCAAAAGGGCAGTCCCTCTTTCACTTTCCAGAAAAGAAGATGCGTCGCCGCAGGGCTTGCCCATTTCTCCTGCCGCAAAAGCCGTTGCCGCCGTCAAAGCAAAAACAGGGGCTTCCACAAATGTCAGCACACAGCCTTCCCCTTCCAGATGGCACACATTTTCGTCCACCTGTTCCATCTGCCGCCCCAGCGTCTTCCGCACCACAGGCAGGATAGCTTCCCGACAAATACCTCTGCCGTTGCATCCCCGCACCACCAGCCGCACCTGTTTTCCTCTGCCGCCTTTCTCCTCGGTGACCTGTACTTCCCGTACACGGATGCCTGCTTTCCGCAGGGCAAGGGTGAGGCTTTCCTGTAAATTCTCCAGAATGATGCAACCTGTATCCATCTGTCCCGTCAGTTCCTCCAGAATACCGCCTACAGCATCCAACTGCTGTCCCACCAGATTGCGGCATTCCTGCAATCTGCCTGCCCAGACCAAATCCTGTCGGTATCGCTCATAGACAGTGCATACCGTTTGGGCAAAGGCTTCTTTTCGTGGACACATTTCCTGAAACCATGGTGGAAGCTGTTCCGTGGTGACCCGTCCTGCCCCGTCGCAGCAGGACAAAGCGGAAAATGTCATGCTGTAAGTACGATACACTTCCTCATCCCAGCAATAGTGCGCCATGCCGCAGCTTTGGCAAACTTTCTCTGCCACCGTATCCACCAGGGCGGAAATTTCCTGTTTTCTCGTTTCTTCTTCGCCGCCGAATACCTTCGCCAGACCATGAAAGGCTTTCCCGAAGCCCCGCAGACGTTCCTCCGCCATTTCTCGCATCTGGGTATAGCGGTCTTTTGCCGCGTTTGCCTGCCACAGTCCGCCAGCCCCTGCCAGTATCTTTTTCGGCAGAAACAAAAACACCAAAGCACCGGCTCCCAGCCAAAGAAGCTGTTCCTTATTTTCAAATACAGGCTCGCCGTAAAAACTGAACAGCACCGCCGTCATCCAGAAAGCCAGCCCAGCGAACAGCCTGCCAACATCTTTCAGGCATCCAGCCAATAATCCACCTAACGCCAGCACCGCAAAAAGTGGCAGATTCCCGACACCGCAGACAAAAAGCAGAAAACCCACAAGGGCACCTGCCGCCGCACCGCCGCCAACACCTTCCCGCCATGCGGCAATGAGCAAAAACAACGCCGTCAGCACAGGAAAGAGCCTGTCCTGCAAAAAAGGCAGTTCCATCTGTGCCGCACCCGTCAAAGCGCCGCCCAGTATCAGAAGCACCGATAAGGTTTCCTCCCGGCTCCACACCGCCGTTCGTTTCGGAGCAAACAGCACCCCTGCCCCTTTCTGCACCAGCAGGGAAATGCCAAGCACCATGGCACTTTCCACCCCTGCCACCACAAAATAGAATGTCAGTCCACCCTGCCCTACGGCGTAAAAGCATCCGCCCAAGACCATGGCAAAGGCACCTAACAGGGCTTTTTTCAGGGTTTCTTCTGCCGTAACAAAACGTCCCAATGTCAAATGGATGAGTGTTGCCGCCAAAAGCACCGCTCCATGCTTCAATGCCACACCATTTCCCATGCCGCCTAGTGCCGCCGCTGACAGTGCCAGCCAAAATACTCGACCACTGCCGAGAAACACCGTCAATATGCTCATGGCAAGGGGATGTAAAATCTGCAATACCTCGCCGCCGCTCCAAAGATACACCATTGCCCATAAGGCGCCATATCGTCCTGCCTGTGCCAGAGAAGTTTTCTGTTTCGCCTTAGGGGCAGGAGTTGGACGCAGGGCTTTCCCCAAAGGGGGCAATTTCTGTTCCGTTTCCAGTAAAATTTCCGTTTTTTCCATGTCTCTTTCCCTCCATAGCCATAGTTTACGGAAATATGCCTGTTTTTTTTGGCGAAACCTGTCTTTATCGTATTGTTTTTTCCGACAAAAAAAGCCGTCCTTATTTCCTAAGAACGACTTTCTGTTATCTTTCCGGGTATGGGTGGTCTTTCCAGTACCACCATTTCAATTTTTCCGGGTCTTTCTCCTCATTTTCCGCATAGTAGACCGCCAATCGCCATACGTACAGGGCGCAGGGGTCCACCCGAAAGCCCTTAGCAGCACAATCTTTTTCATAAATTTCCTGAGGGTCTTTCCCCTTGAGGTCTGCAATGGTATGGATGCCCTGCTGTTCCAGATAGGACGCCATTTTCGGTCCTACGCCGGGAATCTGGCACAACTCACTTTTCATGGCAATCCCTCACTTTCGGAATTTCTTCACCACACGAATATCATCCCCGAAGAATTTCAGCACTTTATATTCCCGCAAACGGGAAGTAATACGGTCTGAATACTGATTGGTGATGTCCTCGGGATTGAGGTTTGTGGAAATGATAACGGATTTATTCTTCAATTTCCGGTCATTGATGAGACGGAACAGTTCCGACGCTGTAAAGAGGGTTGCGAACTCTGTACCCAAGTCGTCGATGATGAGCAAATCCGCTTCCAGCAGTTCCTTGTCCCATTCTTCTTTCTCCGCGTCCTCATCCTTGGAAAAGCGGATTTCTTCCAGCTTGCGGAACAGCTGCCCTGCCGTCAGGTACAGCACCACATAGCCCTGGTCCAGCAGTTCTTTGGCAATACAGCTGCACAGGAATGTTTTTCCTAAGCCCGTTGCGCCGTAAAGCAGGAGGTTCTGTCCCCCATCAGCGAAGTTTTCCACAAAAGCCAATGCCTGACGCAAAATCTGCATGGCGTTTTCTCTGGGAGAAATGCCTTCTTTTTTGGAAACCTGCTCGCTGTAAAGGCGCACATCAAAATGGTCGAAGTTTTCCACTTTCACAATATCCCGCACATTGGACTGGTCATAGAGCTTGTCCATGACCTTCTGTTTCAGGCAGGTACAGGGCACGTTATCCACATAGCCCGTATCCTTGCAGGTTTCGCAGACATATTTCAACTCCATATCTGCTGGCGTTAAGCCGATGCTTTCCAATAACATCCGCCGTTCTGTCTGCAATTCTTTCTGTTTTGCCCGCATTTCCACCAAGGCATCCTGCATATCGCCGGGCTTCAGAAGCACCAACTTTGCGGTCTGTACCCCCAGCATGGAAAGGGTTTCGTCGATTTCCCGCACACGGGGCAAACGGCGGTAGATTTCTTCTTTCCGCTGGCGGAGCTTTGCCGCCTGTTCCGTCCGCAGAGCGTCATATTCCCGCAGGATTTCTTTATAAATCTGTGTTCTGGTTGCCAAAATTTCTCACCTGCCTTACCATTCTCGTTGTTTTTCCCGTTCCAATCGTTCCAGTTCGTTATAGTCCCATTCCCGCTGGGTGTAGTTGATGAAACGATTCTGTCTTTGAGGCGCTGTCTGTCTGGGCTGCTCGGAAGCCTTCTGCTGGGCGCGTTTTGCTGCAAAGGCTTCATCCAGTCTGGCAATATCCGCCTGACTTTTCACCCCTGCCTGATGCCACTCACGCAAAATCTTATCCGCATAGGCAAAGCTGACGCCGCCGGTACGCATGATGGTACGCTCGCAAGCCGTCACCACCACATCCAAGGGTAGTTTATACTCCCGCAGCCATTTTTTCATATACGTTTCTTCTTCCGGCGCAGGCAGACGTTTTCCCTGACCGAAAGCACGCATGATGGCGCCATAGCCTTCCTTTCGCATCTGCAAATATTCCTCCACGGCTTCCAGAGAATCCAAACCTTCCTCTGCCCAGCCCATGGCAACTTTTTCGATATAATGCATCCCCCGTTTGCCACGGGAAACACAATAAGTCAACAGCAGATCAATGACTTCCAAAGGCAGTCCCAGCCAGTCATAAAAACTGAACAATGTCGCCATATCGCCGCTGGAAAGGGTCTTGCCCAATTTCTGCTGAGCAGACTGAAACAGCCGTTTCACATCCTCCCGTTTCAGATAACAGGACAATTCCGCAGGGGAATACTGGGGGCGTTCCGAGGGGATGGCTTTTGGCTGGGACACCTGCGCCGCTTCTTTTGCAAAACAGTCCCGTTCCTCCCAATACCGCCATGCTTTCAGCACATCGCTTTCCAGTATTTCCAGTTTTTCCGCGATTTCTGCTGCCGAAGTCTTGCCTTCTGCCGCTTTTGTCATCAAAAAGACGGACACATACAGCGGGGGCGCTTTTGGCACTTCTTTTTCAATAAAATCTTTCAAAATACGGATTTCCTCCGCCATATCTCTCCCTCCTTTTCTCTGTGCATACAGGGTTATTATACTACAAAACACGCCCCTTCACAATAAAAGAGGAACCTGCTCAGCAAGTTCCCATTCAGAAAACATTATCTTTCTTTTTCCTGATTTCTGAATGGGAACTGCGATGGCTTTCTTCAGAAGAAAACATATCCCATCAAATCTCATCACAACAAGAAAGCTGAAATCCTCTGATTTCAGCTTTCTTTGTTTTCTTATGAAGAAGCCCCAAAGGGCATCACTGATTTTTATTTTTGATGTGGGCATTGAAATAGTAAATGATGAAACTCAGTACCACCACTGTCAGCAAAGCCACCACGAAGATACGGGAGTCTTTGACGGCAATGAAGATGGCAAGCAGTCCCAGAAAAATACTGATGGCGTACATGATGAGTACCGCCTTTTTCTGACTGAAACCATGGTCGATGAGTTTATGGTGCAGATGCCCCCTGTCTGCCTGCATGATGGGCTGATGTTTCGCCATACGACGAAGCATGGCAAAAATGGTATCAAAAATAGGCAGACCAATACAGAAAATACTTACTACCAGCGCCAGCAGGGCATAGCCTTTGAACACGCCCAGAATACTGGTTACTGCCAATACAAAGCCCAAAAATGTGGAGCCTGTATCCCCCATGAAGATTTCCGCGGGGTTAAAGTTACGGGGCAAGAAGCCCAGACACGCCCCAGCCAGAGCCGCTGTCAGTACCACCGCTGTGGTGGTACCTGTCATGATGCACAGCACCATGAGGCTCAGGGCCGCAATGCCTGTTACCCCTGCCGCCAGACCGTCCAGACCGTCAATAAGGTTTACGGCGTTGGTAACCCCAACGATCCACACCAGCGTAATGGGAATACTTAATTTCTGCAATGTTGCCGTTACAGGCCACAGCACAATCTGAATCTGTGTGCCAGAGAAAATAACGATCAGCGCCGCTACGATCTGCACGCAGAATTTCAGTTTTGCCGGCAGGTCTTTCATATCGTCGATCATGCCCAGCACCGCAATGATGCCAGCGCCTACGATAAAGCCCACAAACTGTTTGGGGCTCATGCTGCGGTCAAAGAAATAGACCATCAGCACCGTAATGAGAAAGCCCAGCACAATGGCAACGCCGCCCATACGAGGCATGGGTTTTTTATGTACCCCTCTGTCTTTGGGATAGTCAATGGCGCCCACTTTTGCGGAAAGCCATTTTGCGAAAGGTGTTGTCACCAGCGTAATGGCAAAAGCGCAGGCAAAAGCCGCAATATATAACAACCAGTTATGCTCTACCAAAAAAATTCACTCCTAACCCTTTCGGCAAACGCCGAAAAAAGGAACCCAGTTTATTTCGTACCGAAAATACGGTCACCGGCGTCCCCCAAACCAGGCACAATATAGCCATGGTCATTGAGACATGTATCATAAGCCGCTGCGTAGATATCTACATCAGGATGGGCTTCCTGTATCTTTTTCACGCCTTCGGGCGCAGCCAGAATACACAGGAAGATGATTTTCTTTACGCCTTTATCCTTCAAAAATCCGATGGCAGCTTCCGCTGTACCGCCTGTTGCCAGCATGGGATCTGTCAGAAAAACGGTTCTTTCTTCCACATCGGCAGGCAGTTTGCAGTAATATTCCACAGGCAGCAGTGTATTGGGGTCACGATACAGACCAATATGTCCGATCTTTGCTGTGGGCATAAGGCGCAGCAGACCTTCTGTCATGCCGATGCCTGCACGGAGAATAGGCACAATGGCAAGTTTGGTATCGATGGTGCGGCACATAGCCACATCCACTGGTGTCTGCACCTGAATTTCCTTCAAGGGCAAATCTCTGGTAGCTTCATAGGAAAGGAGCATAGCTACTTCGCCGATGATTTCACGAAATTCCTTTGCGCCAGTTTCTGCATCACGCAGCATTGCCATTTTGCTCTGGATCAGCGGATGTTCCGATACGAATAATTTACTCATGGATTTCCCCTTTCTCAATCTTCGATCTGTTTGATTCTTCTGATATGGCGTTCATCGTTGGAAAAAGGTGTTTCCAAGAATGCTTTTACGATCTCCAGCGCCAGACCGGGACCTGTTACACGGGCGCCCATAGCCAGAATGTTGGCATCGTTATGTTCTCTGGTTGCTTTTGCGGAGAACACATCGCCGCACAGCGCTGCACGGATGCCTTTGACTTTGTTTGCCACAATGGAGATACCGATGCCTGTGCCGCAGATGAGGATGCCTTTTTCACATTCGCCGTCTGCTACCGCATGGGCAACCAGTTTGCCATATACGGGATAATCCACGGATTCTTCGGAGAATGTACCGTAATTTTTATAAGGAATGTTGTTTGCGTCTAAATAAGCGATAACTTCCTTCATCAGAGGGAAACCGCCGTGGTCACAACCAAGTGCTATCATTTTTCTTCTCCTTTCGCTTCAATGAAACGGTATCCGGCAGACTTCTGGAGCCGGTTCATGATTGCCAGCCCTTCCCCTTCCAGCGGGAATACTTCCGCGTATACCGTATCTGCTTCCAAGAAATCGAATTTGCGCAATACTTTAAACAGGTTGGCGCCCACTTCCTCCAGATTTTCCCGACTGCCCACAGACAGGACAATGTCCGCTGTATAGCCGTCTTTGGATTCTTCTGTAGCAAGGATGCCGACTTTTTTCCCTGCTGCTTTTTCCTGTGCCGTCAGGGCATTGATCTTCGCCTGTACCCCTTCTCCACGCACCAGATACACTTCCGCTCTGGGAGAATAATGGGTATACTTCATGCCGGGGGCTTTGGGACGCAGTCCTTCCTGGGGTTTCTGCAAAATGGCAGGATCTACAGTCACTTCGCCCACAAAAGGCTCCATCATTTCCTTTGTGATGGCACCGGGACGCAGAATCATCGGAGGGGTCACGGAAACATCCACAATGGTGGATTCCAGTCCCCATTCTGCCGCACCGCCATCGAGAATCATGTCAATCTTCCCATCCAGATCGAAAGCCACATGGGATGCCCTTGTGGGGCTTGGCTTGCCGGATGCGTTGGCACTGGGCGCCGCAATGGGCAGACCTGCCGCGCGAATCAACGCCATGGCAACAGGATGTGACGGAAAGCGCACCGCTACCGTATCCAGTCCGCCAGTGACGGAATCAGGCACAATATCCGTTTTTGGGAAAATCATGGTCAATGGACCCGGCCAGAAAGCATCCATGAGTTTCTGCGCCGCCGCAGGAATCTCCCGCACAATGGGACGCAATTCACTGATTTGGGAGATATGCAGTATCAAAGGATTATCGGAAGGACGACCTTTTGCCAGATAAATGCCTTTGCAGGCTTCACCGTCCAGACCGTTGCCCCCCAAACCATAAACCGTTTCTGTTGGGAAAGCAACCAGACCGCCTCTTTTGAGGATTTCAGCGCCTTCGGCGATGATGTCTGCATCGGGCTGCAGGGGGTCAACCTTGCGCAAAATGGTTTTCATGATCTTACAGGTTTGCTCCGCAGCATTTTTTGTATTTTTTGCCGCTGCCGCAAGGGCAAGGGTCATTGCGTCCGATTTTTTCGCCTTTGACGATGGTTCTGGAGCGTTTCTGTTCCAGTGTCAGACGTTTTCTTGTGTCTGCGTCAAAGATGCCGTCCCACTGGGGCAGCTGATACAGGTGTTCTGCATGGTATTCTACCATTTTCTTGAACAGACGTTCAAAGTCGATGTCCAGCACGATAGCTGTATCTTCTTCCAGTGTTGTCATTTCGTAAGGTGTAGGCAGTACATCGTTGATGCCATCCACGAAAGCCACGATTTCTTCTGTGGTCATGGAGAAACGTTCTGCCAGTTCTTTCACAGTACCTTCCAGCTTTGTCAGCTTATTTGCCAGAATATATTCATAGATGTGCTGTTCCTTGGGCAGGTATTCATCCCAAATCGCATCCACACTTCTGCCTTCCTTGGAAAATGCTTTTTCCATCCAGCTTTCATACAAACTCATATCATTTCTCTCCTTTAACTTTATCATCCATTCTTTCGCAAAAAACTTGCTCTTTGCAATCATAATATAATTTTGCCCGATTTGCAACAAAAAATAGCAATTCCGCCTCTGTGGCTCCTAAAAATCCGCAAAAAACACAGGTACACTGTAAGGGGCATCTTCAGAAGAAAACAAAAAAAGCTGAAATTCTTATCATAACAGAGGATTTCAGCTTTCTTATTTTATGGAGATATTGGATATGTTTTCTTCTGAAGACAGCCGTCGCAATTCCCCTTAAGAAATCAAGAAAAAAATGCAATGTTTTCTTAAGGAGAATTTGCTTATGCATCCTGTGTTTTTTTCTGTCATACTGCCGCGGCAGCCAGTTCTCTCTCGGAAAGCAAGCAGGTGCCCGGCGGTAAAAGTGCCGCAATCCGCTCCAGCAATTCTTTCCAGATGGATTTTTTCTCTTTTTTCACCGGCGGCTCCAGCAGCACGCCTGTGATGTCTTTTTCTCTGGCAAAGCGGCTGATGTAGGCTGCCACGTCCTGCTCACAGCACAGGCAGACCTGCCCGCCCAGCCGGCACCCATAATCCGCCAGCCGCTGCATTTCGTACATTTCTCCACTTTCCAGTATATTTTCGCCCTGCGCTACATGCAAGATGTATAAATCCCCGTTGCCTGCCTTTGCGGCATCTTTGGCCAGTTCCATGAATCTTTTGGATTCTTTCCCCGCCGTTACCAGCACCAGTATGTTTTCTTTTTTTGTTTTCATGAAGGTTGCCTCCTTACATCATTCGCCAGTTTCCCTGTATGGCGAAAATTTTGTTTTTCAAAAGCTACCATACACTCCATACTTATCATAACCCATAAATCTTAGAAAACACCGATGGTTTCTCTTAATTCTTTCTTACAAAACAAAAGAGAGGACTGGCTTTTGCCAAATCCTCTCTCAGGGTGTCGTCAAAGGCTCATTTCATGGGGGCCTTTGACGAGTAGACAGAAGTATAAAGCCGAAGTTCCATCAGCTAAATGCCTTGAAACTCCGGCTTTTCCTCGTCAGAAGTGAATTCCGACTGCGGATTCCATTTGGGGAACCCCACACCGCAAGAGATGCGGACAGCCATTTATGGCTGGCATTTGCGAAGCAAATGTGTTGACCCTTTCGTTCCCCAACCCCTTCCGCGTTCTTGAAAAAGTGTAAAAATTAGTTTTTCTTCAGTCTGAGATAGAATCGGCTTTTGCCATATCCTCTCTGCTTTTATTCTTCTGTCAGGGTATCATCCTGCAAAGATTCGTCATCTAACTGGTTCTGTACATCGCTGTCATCCAGCACATCTTCTGTGTCACTTGTCATGTCTTCCGCGGGCATGTGTGTCACAGAGGGAGTACCATTTTCCAGTGTAAATGTAATGGTGTCGCCGTCTTCCAGCACAACATTGTCCCATATCTGCTCTGTACCGTCTGTGAATGTCATCTGCACCTGCCAGCCGTTTTCCACCACAGGCACCATACCATTCAGGGTAACAGGGACGGAAAAACCGTTTTTCCATTCGGATTCCTTCAGCATGTTATCTGTCCAATCGTCTTCTTCTGTGGGACGAATTTTCAGGGCAGATGCGCCTTCCCCTGTTTCATTGATGAAAGTCATGTTGTAGGAAACTTCCTGCTGAGGCACTTCTTCTTTCCCACAGCCGGCAAAAGCCGCAACAGCACACATCAATGTCAATACCAAAACCAGTTTTTTTCTCATATTCCAAATCCTCATTTCTATCTTTCTTTATTCTGCTGTGTAGGGTTCAAATGTGATGCTGTTGATGATCACATCTTCCAGTGGTTTGGAATTTTCATCCACATCCACAGCAGCAATGGCATCCACTACATCCATTCCTTCAATGACCTGACCGAAAATGGTATAAGGGTTGCCGTAAACATATTCCAAATGCACTGCGCCGCCATGTTCCCGATAATAATCCATGACGCTTTCGGGATAGAGCTGGCTGAGTGTATAAAATTCATCGCCAATGGTAACGCCCATTTCTTCTTCGTTGTTGTCACGAGCATCTTCCAGGGCTTTCAGATAATCCTCTGTGACAGTCTTTGCCTGCACAATGAAGAACTGGCTGCCGTTGGTGTTGGGTCCTCTGTTTGCCATGGCAACAGCGCCGTTATAAAAATGCAGGTTCGGGGAAACTTCATCCTCGAAGTCCTCTCCCCAGCAGCTTTCACCGCCAGTGCCTGTGCCTGTCGGGTCGCCAGTCTGAATCATAAAGTCCTCAATGACACGATGGAATGTGAGTCCGTCATAGTAACCGTCCTTTGCCAGTGTTTTGAAGTTTTCCACTGCCTTCGGTGCTTCTTCGGGGAAGAAACGCATTTTTACCACGCCTTTGGAAGTGTCGATCACAGCGATTTCTTCGCCTTCTTCGGGCATCTGCGCCTGCAGATTCACATATTCCCCGGTAGATTCTGTATCGGTTTCTGCATTTGTTTCACTGCCGCATCCTGCTGCTGTGAACATCAAAAGTCCTGCCAGAATCAAACTGATATATTTTTTCATCATTGTTTTCCTCCTGCCTGCTTTTTTCATCTCATACATGAGAAATATTGTATTACACGCAAAAAGTCTGTGTCAATTTGTTTTTCTTAAATGTTTATTAAAATTGGCGAATCAGGGACATGACTGCTTCCACGCCGTTATTCTGGGTACTCTTTTCCATGGCTGCAATATAGGTTTCCCTGTTTGCATAAAGTTCACGCACTTTTTCTTCCATGGTTGCAGCTGTCAGTTCTTCTTCCGGCAGCACCATGGCAAAGCCCTGTTTTTCGTAGGACGCAGCATTCAGAATCTGGTCACCGCGGCTTGCCTTTGCAGAAAGCGGAATCAGCAGATGGGGCTTTTTCAGTGCCAAAAACTCGGAAATGGAGTTGCTGCCCGCACGAGCAATGATGACATCTGTCGCCGCAAACAGGTCTGCCAGCTCATCGGTGACATATTCAAACTGACGGTATCCCTTTGTGCCTTCCAGACTTTCTTCCTTATGACCTTTGCCGCAAAGGTGGATGATGTCAAAATCCTTCAGCAAAGAAGGCAGACTTTCCCGCAAAGCGTCGTTGAGTTTCACTGCCCCCAGAGAGCCGCCCATCTGCAGCAGAACAGGCTTTGTACCGTCAAAACCGCAGATTTCCAGACCTTTCTGTCTGTCGCCTTTGAACAGTTCCGCACGGATAGGTGTGCCTGTGTGGATGCCTTTTTCCTTGGGAACGTATTTCAGTGTTTCCGGGAATGTGGTGCAGACTGTTTTCGCAAAAGGCATCGCAATTTTGTTTGCCAGACCCGGTGTGATATCAGATTCGTGGATGATAACAGGAATCTTGTTTTTCTTTGCCCCCAGCACCACGGGCACTGCTACAAAGCCCCCTTTGGAGAATACCAAATCGGGTTTCAGTTTTTTCAGCAGTTTGGTGGCTTCGCTGACGCCTTTTACCACACGGAACATATCGGTGATGTTCTGCCTGGACAGATAACGGCGCAGTTTCCCCGTAGGGATGCTGTAATAAGGCACGCCTTCCGCCTCAATGAGTTTCTTTTCAATGCCGTTTTCGGAGCCGATATACAAAACTTCCCAGCCTTCCTGCCGCAGCAAAGGCAGGATTGCCAGATTGGGTGTCACATGGCCCGCTGTGCCGCCGCCTGTCAATACAATTCGTTTCATAGAGAATTCACCCCTGTAATATACTATTTTTCACTGTTTCCTATCATAACAGAAAAAATGGGCAACTGCTAGAAGATTTCTATTTTTTCTGAAAAAAAAGCGATTTTATGCAAGTCCCACCTTTTTGCCGCATAGATATGATAGAAAAAAGCAAAGGAGACTGACGAACATGTACCCATATAATCGCAATACTCATTATTTTCAGCGGCAAAGCCTGACGGCACGAGAAGCCAAAGACCCTGCCATTGCAGAACTGGCAGAGGACGATCGTCTGCTGGCGCTGCTGAAAGTTGCCGCAGAGGAAACCGCCCAGCTTGCCAACCGTTACCGCCGGTTGCTGACGGAAGCCCCTGTGCTCTCCCCCTCTGCCGATATGCTCAAATCCATGTATCTGGACGAGAAAAAGCATCTGAAAAACCTGCGGGAAGCCCTGTTTCTCATTACGGGAGAAACACCGGAAACCCCAGACGAAAGCCAGACACCATCCACACTGGAAGTCATCGACCCCAAAACCTATCTGGAAGAAACCCTCATGCAGGAGCTGGATGCGGCGGACTTCTACCGGAATTTCTTTCTGGCTGTGCCAGACGGCGCCCTCCGTGACCTGTTTTTCGAGATTCTCACAGATAAGCAGAGCCACGCCAACGCACTGACCTATCTGTTCAGCAAATATTTTTGAACAAAAATCTGTGCAATCTTCTTCCTTTCGTGCTATACTGATAGCAAATCACATACGAAAGGATGAATACTTATGAGCGACTGTATTTTCTGTAAAATCGTGTCGGGGGAATTTGGCTCCGCCACTATATATGAAAACGATGAATTTAAGGTAATTCTGGACCGTTTTCCTGCCAACGAAGGTCATGTGCTGATTCTGGTGAAGGAACACGTTGCCAACATCTTTGAAATCGATCCGGACAAAGCCGGCAGACTGTTCCGTCTGGCTGCCATCATTGCCAGAGAAATGAAAGCAAGACTGGGCTTTGACCACATGAACGTGATGCAGAACAACGGCACCGTTGCCGGTCAGACTGTATTCCATTTCCATCTGCACCTGATTCCTCGTTATGAAAACGACGGCATCACCATTGCATACAAACCCATGGATCTGACAGACGAACAGATCGAAGACATGCGCAAAAAACTGGAAATGAGCCTGTAAACAGACACAAAAACCCCTTTCTGTTGAAAGGGGTTTTTTTATGCCTTTTTTGCGAAAAATTCACCAACAACCCCTAGAACTTCTGCACAAAACCTGCTTTTCGCCCCCTGCGCATCCTTCACAAAAATGCGTTTTTGCCCCATTTCTCCTTTGATTTTGGGCAAAAAACAGTGATACACTGAATACGAAGGGTTTTTCTGGGATATCCTAAAAACAGCATAGGAAAAGCGAAAGGAGTGTTTTCATGTATCGAAAAGATCAGTTGATTTTTTATGGCAATACAGGCGTATGCCGTGTGGCAGACGTTGCGCCCCTTCCCCAGCAAAAAGATGACCGCCTATACTACACCCTGATTCCGCTTTTCTCCCCCTTTTCCGAAACCATCCACGTTTCCGTTTCTACCCGGGCATTCATGCGTCCCGTCATTTCTGCTGCTGAGGCAAAAAGCTATCTGGACAACATCAGCCACATCTCCGCGGAGCCTTTCCGCAGCCGCGACCACAAAGAAACAACCAATCACTACAGCGAAATGCTGAACACCCACGACTGTATGCAGTATTTGCAGCTGATGAAATCCCTTTATCAGAAAATCGAAGAAAACGCCCGTGTGGGAAAACACATTTCGCAAACAGAACAGCGGTATCTGAAACAGGCGGAATGCCTTCTTTATGGGGAACTGGCGGCAGCTCTTGGCAAAGAGCCGGGAGAAATCCGCACAGAAGTACAGCAGCGTTTTGCAGAAGAAAAGCAACTGGCGTAAAAAAAGACCATCGTTTCTACGATGGTCTTTTTTCTGGATGCGGATGACAGGACTTGAACCTGCACGGACGTAATGTCCACTAGAACCTGAATCTAGCGCGTCTGCCAATTCCGCCACATCCGCATATGCTTTTTTGAACTTGCTTGACTATCATACTATAAAACAGGTTCTTTGTCAACAACTTTTTTAAACTTTTGAAAAAGTTCTTTCAAAAATTACCAAACCCGCCTCATAAGGGTGATCCAGAAACCGCACCTCTCCTTTAGAATGGGGAAAACGAAATAACTTCCAAAGAATGGTCAAATCGCCGCCAGCCGCTAGAATCATCAGGGCACTCAGCCAAAACAAAGGCAAGTTTCCCCCAAAAATAGCCGCAATTGCCGGCAGAATCCCCAGCAGCACACAAGGCATGACCCCGCCAATGGCATACTGTCCCTTTGTCAATTCCTCCTGACAGGTGCAGTACGGTGTCAAAGAGTTCCACATGATGCCAAAGGAAATGGATTTCCATTTATTTTTTGCGAAAAAAGACCAGAACAGACCATGGATGGCTTCATGAACCACAAGGAGCAGGAAAAACAACACCAGCACCCCCAGCAGCATGGGGCTGGAAATGGAACCATGCCCATTTTTCCAGACAAAAACTGCCCAAAGCACCAGCACAATGGGCAAAGCCAGCACCAACGCCATAGCATTGGCATAAACCGCAGAAATAGTCAGGTCATGGGCTTCAAAGCCTTCTGCTTCCAATGCGGCTTTTTTCTCTAGGAACATTTCCTTCCGCTTCTGTTCTGCCGCTGTCAGTTTTCTTTCTTTTTTCTGTTGTTTTCTTCGATCCATGCTATCCGTGCCTCCTGATGGCTTTTCCCCATGCATTCCACTTCTTCGAGCTGTTGCTGAAAACATTTTGCCAGCTTTTCACTGCCCAATTTTTTGCATAAGTCACGACCATACACCAGCATTTCCTTTTCCTGTTCGTATGTCTTTTCGTCGGCATTGTGGATAATCCAAGTATGCCCTTCCTCTCCGTAAATGAAAAGAAAGCCCATGAGCACATCTTTTTCATATACCAGTACAAACTGAGGGAATCCCGTTTCTTTGGAACGAGAAAGTGCTTCCAGCAGCTCCTGCTGTTCTTTTTCTGTATCCACGGCACAGCCGATTTTCTTACCTTCCCGCAAAAAAACCTTGATTTCGTCTTTTGTCATTTCACGCATATTCCGAAAAGTCAGCATTTCTTCTCCTCCTCATCCTCCACAGGTGTACCGCAGAACTTGCAGTGCCCCCCATGGAACAGGACATAAGGGTCCAGCAAATTATAGCAGACCCTGCATCTGCCATAACGGAGCATCACATAAACCGCCATGATCACACTAAAGAATGCCGCGCCAAAGCAAAGCTTATCCCAATTTCCATACTGCAATATACCGCAAAGTATCGCCAAAATCAAAAACACCACTGCCAATGTCTGCCACATCTTATATTTTTTCCGCAGTTTCTTCAATGTCATGGCAATCCCCCTTTTTTTCATCATAGCATAAGTATGGAAGAAAAGCCATCTTCTAAACAAAAAACGGACATTTCCAGTCATGGAAACATCCGTTTCTTATCCTTATCTTTTGGGTGTAGAGGAAGAATTCATATGGAGATCCCCCCGGCAGTAGGGGCAGAATTTCCCCTGATAAATGTCATGGATAGGCAGACGTCTGCCACAGTGACAGCAAACCCCATGGCGAAAATAAATAAACGCCGCTGCCGCAATGAAGGCAATGCCAATCCACATCAGCGGGCTTTTTCCAGAATAATCCCCTGTAAAAATCGTATAGATGACGCAGAACAAACCAATCAAACAACAAAAACGCATCCATCTTCTGGTTCTGTCCAAACTCATTTTCTTTCCTCCTAATCTGTCCTTTGAAAGCCTGAGATAAAAAAAGAGACCACTGCTTCTGCAATGGCCTTTTCAGATGCGGATGACAGGACTTGAACCTGCACGGACGTAATGTCCACTAGAACCTGAA